>Ga0181589_10000267_pt1 | contig 36415 bp, 23 predicted proteins | sample 071ome_25_FD_132444 | JGI IMG/M metagenome (GOLD analysis project Ga0181589, IMG submission 132444) | Coastal salt marsh microbial communities from the Groves Creek Marsh, Skidaway Island, Georgia - 071410BT metaG (megahit assembly) | ecosystem: Environmental > Aquatic > Marine > Intertidal...
ATGCTCAGCAAGCAACAGAAACGACCTTGCTTTGGTATGAATCAAACCACTCACAAGAAATGGCCAAACCGATGGTTTGCGGAACGGGGGCTGTATAGTCTGAAAGCCGGCTCCTGTAACTATATCTAGTCTCCTATGTAGACCTTACTTTCGGGAGAGCCGGATGCGGGAGAACCGCAAGTCCGGTTCGGAGGGCGGGGCGGGGTTAATCCCTCGTCCCGACCCCTATCCGAACTAACTCCTGGTTATTTTGTGTAAACTTCGAGTTTGTGGATGGACCAGAATTTTCCTTCGGCGAAGCCGTGTTGACTGATGCGGACGTGGCGGGTTTTGATGCCGGGCAGCATGATGTCGAGCATGGGATCGTCGCTTTGTCCTTGAACAATGGGTTCGCTCCAGGTTTGACCGTCGTCGGATATCTCAACGCTGTATCGGCGTGGGTAGTCAAAAGCCGAAGCCTGGCAATCGAGAACGATGGATGCCAGTTCCTTGCTCTCGCCCATATCAAATGCGAACCACATGCCCGGACGTTGTGTGATACCGGTGTCCCAGCGTGATCCCGGGTTTCCATCGATGGCCTGACGGCTTTTCTGTTGATTATGACTGGCGGTCAGCACCCAGGACTGCATTTGTTTTGTTGGGATGGGGGTGACCTTCATGATCTCATCCGCCAGCCACATTGTTTTCTTGTCCTGAATGGTCGCTCGAACCGCAGCCACATCTTCGGGACTTATGGACGGTGCCCGGTTGCCCCATTGGGTGCGAACGTAGGTGAGAACGGATGCGATCCATTTGTCATCATAACTTTCCAAGGGCAGCATGGGACCGGGGTAGGTCTTGCCATCCAGTTTGCCCATCATTCCTTTGAGAACAATTTTGATGGGGATATCCTTTTTGCCAACCAATCGAGACGAACCGGCCAAGGGCGCGCCGAGTGTCATGTTTGGGATACCTTGAACCGGTGTGCCTCTTCCGTCCTCACCATGACAGGCCGTGCAAATGGCTTTGTAGTTCGTTTCCCCTTGAGCGAGTAATTCGCTGTAAGCACGCCGGCGTTTGGCATCTTCCTGCCGGGCTTTCATGTGCTGGATCACTGCGGTGACGTTTGGGTTGGTGGCAAATTGCCCGCTGATTTGTTCGATGATGGGAGTTCCTTCTGATGCGCCTGTATGAGCGAGTGAAAGGACGAGTTGAATAGCGATGTCCGGGTTTGTATCCTTTGCCAGTTTTCTTATATGTTGGAGCACTTCAAGATTCCCGGAACCGATGGCTGGTTCCAAAATCCGGATTGCAGCTGCACGAACACGATCGTCCGAATCATTCAGCTTCTCCACGAGCAGGGGAATGTCACTTGCTCCCAAGCCATCCAGTGTCCATAAAGCATGCAATCTGCCCAAAGGAGATTCTTCCTCACGAGCCATTCTTTCCAGATCAGGCGCAACTAAAGTATCGCCACGCACAACGATCAGTTTTTGTGCTTCATCCCGCCACCAACCGTTTGGATGCGAAAGGTGTTGGGCTAACTGTTTGCTTGTTTCTTTCAGCAGGTTTGGTTTGGGACCGCGTTTCGTTGATTGATGTACGATGCGATAAATCCTTCCACGACCGATGTTCTTATCCAGTCCATACTGTTCGACGACCCCACGCAGGTAGGAGCCAGGTCGAACCCACGCGCCTTCCTGAATGATGCCACGATACATGTCACAAATGTATAAACATCCATCAGGACCGGTTGCGGCGTGGACAGGACGAAAGTTGGCATCCCTGGAGCGAAGGAATTCAGTCCCTGGTGTCGCATTTTTCAGGACAACTTTACCGTTTTTGTGGACAACCTTTGCCCGTCGAACCAGCCGTCCCACTGGTTCGGGGATGATGTAGTCGCCATAGAAATCCGATGGTAGTCGATCCCCTCGAAAAATGTGCTGACCGGCGCATCCGGTAAAGTTGTTCAGGGTCAATTGATCCTTTCGATAACGTCCTTGTCCGCCCTGGACATCTGGAATTTGAACCAAAGGAAATACTTTGTGGAAGCCGGGTTCTTTTTCTCCCGGTAGAGAAAAGCTTCCGTAAACCAAAGGTTGTTGAAATGCCTGAGCGGGATTTTCTCCCCCGGCAGTGCAGAAGAAGTTGCGACCGACATCGTCATGCGTCACACCCCATTGTCCTGATCCATTGGGCAATTGCTCCGATACGATTTTGTTGCCATCCCATCGATATCTTCGGTTGGTGTAGGTGACATACATCCAGTTGTCGATGTTCCAGACCAGGCCGCTTGGTTGATGTTCGAGGTTTCCGCCGCGTGGGCCGCCTTCATATACCATTACCTTTTCGTCCGCGACTCCATCGCCATCTGTGTCGCGGTAGCTGTGAAGGTCAAAAGTGTTGGTTTCCCGAATGATCACCCGGTCGCCAAGGGGCTGGATCATCCGGGGGAGGACCAGGTTGTCGACAAAAACGGAACGCTTGTCCATCTTGCCATCGTCATCGGTATCCTCCAGCAACACCACGCGGCAAACCGGGGCGTGTTCGTTCTTGCCGTCAATGTCCTGCATGTAGGTGTTCAGTTCCGCCACGTAAAGTTTGCCATCACCATCCCAGGCCATGGCAGCCGGTTCTTCCACCATGGGTTCCGCCGCGACCAGTTCCACGGAGTAGCCGTCCTGAAGTTCCATCAGAGCCATGCTTTCTTCCGGAGAATAAACACGGGCTTTGGTGTCGTATAGGCTTTGATCAAAGGCTGCTCCCTGGACCAGGAATGCGATGAACGACAATTGTAATAGAATTAAGTTTCTTGCAGGCATAGTTTCTCGGTCAAATTACTTTCGTGCAAAGTGGCAAATGAAACGTCTGGATGCAAGCGCATGGTTGTGAAGATGGGTGTGAATAGGGCACATCTGGCCAAATTCCTTAAAGGTAGAGTTTGGGTAAGCGCCATTTTGGAGTGCGGTGTGCAGCACCGCTCTGGCTACGATTCGCCTACTCGAGCCGTGTTCATATTTCACCAGGGTGAACATTTACGTGAGGAGGTTCCGGCATGGGGAGAGGGGTGCTGTTGACATGAGGGAACTGTAGGGTTTCCCTGGGGTATCCAGAGCGGTGCCGTGATCACCGCAGTCCAGGGATGTGCTTTGGAGTGCTCCGAGATATCGGAGCTTTGGATACGGTGCGCAGACGCGGGGTGGGTTCAAGTTTCACAGGCGTGAACTTTCACGTGGGGAGGGTCCGTCATGAGGGTTGGGATGCTGTTGGCATGAGTGCGCAGTGGCGTTTCCCTGGGGTATCCAGAGTTCCGATGCATCGGAACTCACCGCAGTCCAGAGGGGTGTTTTGGGGTAAGTTATGCTTTATTCTGTTTGGTTGTCTTGAGAGTATGGGGAGGCATGATGATCCTGTTTTTGAATATTTCCGATTGGAAGCAGTGGCTTGGGGTTTTTATCGCTTTGCTGGCAGGTTGGTCTTCCGCTTTTGCTGGGGACTGGCCCAACTACCGAGGGCCTGATTACAACGGTATCAGTCGTGAGACCGATTGGGGGATTGATCGGGGGCAGGAAAAGTTGAAGGTTTCGTGGAAGGCTGAGGTCGGGTTTGGTTCTTCTTCGGTGGTGACTTCCGGGGGGCGGTTATTCACGATGGGGAATCAGGGCGAGGAGGTGGCGGGGCAACGCGATTCGGTCTATTGCCTGGATGAGCATACCGGGGATGTGATCTGGTCGCATTCGTATCCTTGTCCCCGCCTGCCCAAGTATTATGAAGGGGGCACACTTTCCACGCCCACCGTGGATGGTGACAAACTCTATACTCTTTCCAAAATGGGGGATCTGCTTTGCCTGGATGTTGCGAGCGGCAAGGTGATTTGGGAACAGCAGCTGCATCGCTCACTGGATTTCAAGTTGCCGACCTGGCATTTTTCCAGTTCACCGGTGGTGTTGGGAGAACGACTGATATTGAATATGGGCAACGCCGGCGCTGCTTTCGATAAACACAGCGGCAAATTGATCTGGCAAAACGGGAAGGAACCCTGCGGGTACTCCACACCGGTTCCAGCGACGGTGGATGGCAATTCATGTTTGGTGATTTGTGGCGCTGATTCCATTTTGGGGGTGGGTGTCGATGACGGTCAAATGCTGTGGCGTTATCCTTTCTTCAACAAACACAAGGCCAACTGTGGTGATGCTGTGGTGGTTGGTGATGAGGTGTTTTTTTCTTCTGCCTATGGTCGAGGTTGTGCCAAAATTCGAATCTCGAACAATGAGATCACATCGGTGTTTGACAGTGCTGTCATGCGAAACCTGCAGAGCAGTTGTGTTTATTGGGGGGGATTTCTTTATGGATTCGATGAAGCCGTGGTGAAATGCATTCGATTTGAAGATGGACAGGAACAATGGCGAAGCCCGCGTTTGGGGAAAGGGTCGCTTTCTTTCAGCGCCGACGGTCGAATGTTCGTGATGGGGGCCGATGGTGAACTCGTCATCGCCAGGGCCAATCCCGGGGAGTTTGATATCATCCTCCGCGAACAAGTGCTGCCTGCCCGGACGGCATGCCGAACCGCTCCCGTGCTGTCCAATGGGAGGCTTTACTTCAGAAATGGAAAGGGTCATCTGATATGTTTCGATGTTCGAAAATGAATGCTCCGATCAATGCTCTGCTCCTGATTTTGTTTGGGAGCGCCATGGGTTATGGTGAAGTGTTGGCTCAGGGTTTTGAGCCGTTCAGTTCTGTTACGAATACGGTGGGAATGAAGCTGACCTATCTTCCCCCGGGGGAATACGTGATGGGAAGTCCCAAGTCGGAGCCCGGACGCACCACCAATGAAGTGCAGACCCATGAAACCATTGGGAAGGGTTTCCTGATTGGCACGACAGAAGTCACTCAAAAGCAATGGCGGGAAATCATGGGCACCGATCCGGGTTTTTTCAAAGGAGACGATCGTCCTGTGGAGAATATCACCTGGCATGAAGCGGTGACCTTTTGCCAACGGCTCAGCGAACGGGAAAAGAAACATTACCGTCTGCCTACGGGTGTTGAATGGGAATACGCCTGTCGCGCCGGAACCAAAACAGCCTATTGCGCGGGCAACGGAGCTGCGGCCCTGGGTAAGGTGGGGTGGTATCAAAAGAACAGCGGGAATCAATCGCATCCGGTGGCCAGCAAGCAAGCCAATGCCTGGGGGCTGTTCGACATGCACGGTAATGTGTCGGAGTGGTGCGCCATTCGGGAGGATACCTACAAAACAGATTCCGATCTGGTGAACCGTGAGATCAAAAGCGGGCGGGATCTCCGTGGTGGTTCCTGGGGCTTGACCCAAGGTGATTGTCGGTCAGCCGCGCGTCATCGGATTAACGGTGATTACAGGTATTTCGATCTGGGATTCCGGGTGGTTTGCGAAGTGGGCGCGGGAGATTTAAAGCATACCTTGGAATTGGAACCTCAGGTTTCTTTGGGCGTGAAGGATCCGTTGGTTTTGGATCTAAATCAATTGCCTCCCTATCTGGTGGCGGATGAAGATTTGGGCATGCTCCATCATAGTGCTCTGCGGGGGCAGGTCTTGCACGTGGCCAAAGAAGGTGTGCGAGGATTGTTTGAGACACGGGCGGTAAGGACTCCGAAAGGCGATTTGCTTTTAATGTTTCCCGAGGGAAATCATTATGCTGCAGGCGCGGGGAAAGTGAATGATCTCCTGGCTTACCGTTCCAGTGACAACGGACGCACCTGGAAGGGGCCACGGGTTGCTTTTGATATTGATTACAGTCAGCACGGATTCATTCCTCTCATTCCCAAAGGGAGCCATCGGATTTACGCGTTTGGAACCCAGCCCATTCCCAGCGAGTATAGTCGCGAGAAGGGAAAGTTTGAGAACACGCCCATCGGTTTTCGTTGGTCGGATGATGATGGGTATACCTGGAGCAAGGCGACACTGATCAAACCGGTCAACGATCCCGGGTTCCTCGGCATGTCGGTGACGCGTATGACCGAAACGGCCAGCGGCGCGTGGTTGTTGGGATCGCATGCAGCCGACTGGTCCAAACAGCCTTTGGAAACGCAACAATATGTGCTGCGCAGTGAGGATAAAGGCCGGTCATGGGAACTGTTGCCCGGAGTGCGGCCTGATGGGTGGTTTGTTCCTGGATTCAAGCGCATGGATGAAGGGCGTCCGATCTGGTTGCAGGGAAGTGAAGTGTTGTTCATGGCTCGAACGCCTGCCGGTCATATATGGACAGCGCGTAGTGTCGATGACGGTAAATCCTGGTCGGAACCGAAACTGTCTTCTCTCGTTCATCCGGATGCGCCTCCCATGGTGTTTCACTTGAGCGACCGGGAAACATTGATCACCTTGTTTCACAATCGGCATGCTGGCACGCAATACACCGGATTGTCCGGCACGATGGATGGGATGAAAGATCGTTCAGAAATTTGGGTGGCACTTTCCACTGACGGTGGACGACACTGGTCGCAACCCAGGTTCCTTTTCGCAAATGCAGCGCGACCCAATCCGGAAAAGAATGGTTGGTTTAATTATCAGGTCTCTTACCTCGATGCCGTGATTGACGGAGGGACGATTCATATTTTTTGTCCTCACCTTTGGAACCGTGCCGTGTATTTGCAAATCCAGGAATCAGATTTGACCAAGCTGCCTACCAAGGACATGCTTCGGTCGGCTACGGGCAAATGATGGCTGTGACGACTTTACTCTTACTGATTGATACTCACACTCGTCCCGTGGGCGGGACTTAAGGCACTAAGTCACGAAGTTGATTCTGGCTTGATCGACCTTTGGGTAGGAGACAGAATACGTGCATGTTTTCCCGATTGAAGATGCCTGATAGGGCCGCAGCTTCCTTGCTTTGTGTGCTTGGGTGTTTTGTTGTGGCATTTTTGCAGGGCACAACGGTGGAAGCAGGAAGCAAGGAATGGCCATTTTACCTACCCCTGTCGACCGAAGCGCCTGATGTGAAAAACGAGAAGCGTGTGCGGAATGAGATTGATTCCTTTCTGCTCAACAGGTTGGAAGCAAACGGACTTTCCTATGCTCCGGAGGCTGGTCGGCGCACGCTTGTTCGGCGTTTGTTTTTTGATCTTATCGGCTTGCCTCCGACTCCCGAACAAATCGAAGCCTTTTTGAATGATAATCAGCCTCAAGCCTACGAGCGTTTAGTGAATACCTTGCTTGAGGATGATCGTTATGGCGAACGTTGGGCGAAGTTTTGGCTGGATCTGGCCCGTTACGCCGATACGGCGGGTTATGAAGGGGATCCGGATTTGCCTCATGCCTGGCGTTATCGGGATTATGTGATTGATTCCCTGAACCGTGACAAACCTTACGATCAGTTCATCAAGGAGCAGATCGCTGGCGATGAATTCAAGGAAATCATGGGCGCGGGAGAACTGCCCTTGCCGGAACCCGAGAATGTCGTGGCCATGACTTTTCTCAGGCTCGCTCCTTTTACCGAACCGCGTGGTGATGAGACGCGTCATGAAATGCTCAGCGAAATGACATCGACGGTTGGTTCGGTTTTTCTCGGGCTTACGGTTGGTTGCGCGAAGTGTCACGATCACAAGTATGATGGCATTTCCACCAGGGATTTTTACCGGATGAAGGCCTTTTTCAACACCGTGCAGTTGATGCCGCCCGAACGCGGGGATGCTTATCAAATTGGGGGATCGCTGCCTGCTTCCTTCTACCGGGAGGGTGAGGCAGAGTGGGCGGAAGCCAAACGGGCGGAGATTCGGTCCGGACTTGAGTCGTTCGAAGCTTTGAGGACCCGCCTGCGTGTTCGGGCCGAGGCACAGAGGCGTTCGGAATCGGATGCAGATTCCGATAAAAAAGAAGCGGACAAATTAGACCTCCATGCCTGGATCATGGATCCCGAAAATGATTCGATCACAGTCGAGGAACGTCAGCGCTATGAGCATCTGGCACATCAGGCAACCTTCGCATCACAACACCTCAAGCGATTGGAACCCCGCGCCATGTCGCTGCGTCATTCCTTTGGTCCTCCTTACGAACCGGGTGTGCCAGTTTCCAGGGTCATGATTCGGGGGGAATACGACAATCCTGGTGAAGAAGTATTGGCGGGTTTTCCCAGTTGTATCACGGGGCATCAGGAACCGGCCGATATTCGATTGGATCCCTTCAAACGTTGGCCGACGCGGAGTCGCCGCATGGCTTTGGCGGAATGGATCGCTTCAGAGGAGAATCCCATGACCGCCCGGGTGATGGTGAATCGTCTCTGGATGCACCACTTTGGCCAGGGCATCGTGATGACTCCAAGTGATTTTGGAAAACTCAGCGGAGGCCCATCGCACCCTGAATTGTTGGATTGGCTGGCACGGAAGTTTGTCGAAGAGAAATGGAGCATCAAGGCGATGCATCGCGTCATGCTTAACTCTTCGGCGTATCGACAAAGTTCGACGGAGTTTGATCGTCGCGGTTTGGATTTGGATCCGGACAATCGGTGGTTGGGACGTTTTTCGCCGCGTCGACTGGAGGGGGAAGCGATACGTGATTCGGTCTTGTTTGTCAGTGGCAGGTTGAATCCCGAAATGTATGGTCTGCCTATTTTCCCAGCGTTGCCGGATGGCATCGAAGAACGGGTCAAGTATTCCAAAAGCAAATGGGCAACGGACACGGGACCGGAAAGTCGCAAGCGAAGCATATACATTTACCAGCAACGCACCTTGACCATGCCCTTCATGCAGAATTTTGACAGTCTTGTTTGCGAGGATACCGTGCCATCGCGTCAAAAATCAGTAACCCCGTTGCAGTCCCTGGCCATGTATAACGGCAGGTTGGTCAACGAAGAAGCGGCCCACTTTGCGAAACGTTTGCTCAAAGACGCGCCTTCAGATTCAAAGGCACGACTCGAACTGGCATTTCAATGGGCGTTGGGACGCCATCCCTTACCTGAAGAACGGTCCTCACTTGAAGGATTTGCCACTTCCACGGACGGGTTGACCCGATTGGCCCGCATCTTGTTCAACACCAGTGAGTTTATTTATGTCGATTAAAGATCAAACAAGCCAAGGTATCGCACGCCGGGATTTTCTTTCCCGGACATGGAACGGTATTGGCGCCCTCGGTTTGGCAGGTCTGTTGCAGGATGATCTTGTGGCGGATCACGAGCCGGATTTCAAAAGTCCTCTGGCGGCCAAACCCCAGCATCTTCCGCGCAAGGCCAAGCATTGCATCTTTTTGTTCATGCAGGGAGGCGTCTCTCAGATGGATTCTTTTGAGCACAAACCCATGCTGAGAGAATTGCATGGCAAACCTCTTACCGGCGATCTTTCGGTGAAAGGAGAATTGCAGGGACGACTTTCCTTTCCCCATGTCTGTGTCGGGAGCCCGTTTGAATTCAAACAACACGGCGACACGGGGCGTTGGCTTTCCGAATTGTTTCCCAATCTGGCGCGTCGTGTCGATGATCTTGCCTTTATCCACGGCATCAAGACCGACAATCAAAACCATGGCCCCTCCACGTATCATGTGACAACCGGCAGTCAGTTCCCCGGGAGTCCGTCGGTGGGTTCCTGGATTCAATATGGCCTGGGCACTCCCAATCAGAACATGCCGGGTTACATCGTGATCCAGGATCCCCGGGGAGCCCCGTGCAATGGCGCCGCTGTCTGGGCCAATGGATATCTGCCCGCCGTGCATCAGGGGACCTTGTTACGTGATCAGGGGAGTCCGATATTGAATTTACAACCACCCAGGGGATTGAGTGCGACTCACCAGAGAGAAGAATTTGATTTGATTCGAAGTCTCAATCAACGTCATCTCGCACATCGACCATGGGATTCGGAACTCGAGTCGCGTATCGCCGCCCATGAACTGGCTTTTCGGATGCAGACCGCCGCTCCGGAAGCGGTGGATTTGTCGAGTGAACCAGAATCCGTTCGACGTCTCTATGGTTTGGACAACGAAACCACTGCCGGATTTGGCAGGCAATGTCTTTTGGCGCGAAGAATGGTGGAGCGGGGGGTGCGCTACAATCTGTTGATTCATGGTGTGCAGATCGGATCCCACAGTTGGGACGATCACGGCAATGTCGAAGGCGGCATGCGCAAGCACAGCCAGGAAGTGGATCAACCTGTAGCGGCTTTGCTGGAGGATTTGGAGCATCGTGGTTTGCTGGATGAAACCCTTGTGGTATGGGCTTCGGAAATGGGACGCACCCCATTCGTCAACAGCCCCACCATGCCGAAAACACCTGGTCGTGAGCACAATTCCTACGGGCTATGCATGTGGATGGCCGGTGGCAATGTGAAGGGAGGCGCGACCGCAGGCGAAACCGATCCGTTCAGTCTGCGGTCCGTGGGAGAACCGATCCATATCCGGGATGTTCATGCGACTATTTTGCATTTGATGGGCTTGGAGGATGAGAGATTGACCTACCGACATGCGGGGCGCATTCGAAAACTGACTGATATCGGCGGTCACATCCTGCACAACATCATTGCTTGAAGGAATCATGAAATCTGTTGTCAGCCTGATTTGTTCGGCAATCTTTATCTTTTCATTGTCAGGAGATGATTGGCCCCACTTCCTGGGCCCTTACGGGGATACGTCCATGCACGAAGAAAATATCCAAATCTCTTTTCCAGACTCCGGCTTTCCGCTGCTCTGGAAACGAACCATTGGAGGCGGTTATTCAGGACCTGCAGTCGTGGACGGGCGCGTCTTTATCATGGATCGTTTGGCGGAGCCTTACCGACCGGGTAAGGTGGAAGGGAACCCCAACTTCATCCGCGCAGAGATTCCCGGACAGGAGAGAGTGAGTTGCGTTGATTCAGTCAGCGGTGCATTGATCTGGGAATACGTCTATGACTGCCCATATACAACCGTCTTTCCATATGCCATCGGTCCACGATGCACACCAACGGTGGTGGGGCGGTACGTGTATACCCTGGGGGCGGAAGGAAATCTGTTCTGTTTCAATGCATCGGATGGTCGGGTGATATGGTCCAAGGATTTCAAAACAGACTACGCACTGGACATTCCCGAATGGGGATGTGCCGCACATCCACTGGCATACAAGGATCTGTTGATTTGTATCGTGGGAGGGGATGGTTCCACGGTCGTTGCATTTGATCAAAGGACCGGAGAGGAACGCTGGCGGGCACTCTCATCCTCCAAGCCAGGGTATTGTCCACCCACGAAAGCTAAAATCCACGGGGTGGAGCAGTTGCTCGTATGGCATGGAGATGCTTTGGTTTCTCTCGATCCATCCACCGGAACCCGCCACTGGGATGCTGGGATCAAGCCTCTTTATGGCATGTCCATCGGTGCGCCGCGCGTGCATGGAGATCTGGTTCACGTCATGGGCTACAATAATGTTTCCGCCGCCATCAGAGTTGGAAAGGATCATCGCACAGCCGAGGTCATCTGGGGTCCGGAACCACGGAAGGGAGTCGCAGGCGTACTCAACACCGCTCATCTCGACGAGGATGGATACCTTTACTCGGCGGGGGGGCGACGAGATTTTTATTGTGTCGATATTCTAACCGGGGCACGCGTTTGGGAATCGCCTCTACCCCTGTTAAATCGCCATGGCAAACGCTCGACCTCCTGGCCTTCCGCGTTTACCTTTCATCATACACCGTCAAACAAGACCTTCATATACAATGACCATGGAGAACTCATCAGTGCGGATCTGACTCCCGCTGGTTATCGGGAGTTGTCCCGCACTCAACTGATCGAACCCACACATCGGGTGGGGGGACGTATTCTGGTTTGGTCCGCTCCGGCTTTTGCTGAAGGGCGTGTCTATGTGCGCAATGATCAGGAGATGCGCTGTTACGATCTGTCCGGTCAGCACACCGATGCCAAATTAGGGGCAGGGTTACTCGACTTGCAATCCGAATTCATCGAGCAAAAAGAGGTCCTTTCACATACGTTCCGATGGGTGCGGGACGGGGATACCGTTTACGAACACGCCATGGATTCCGGACGAGAAGGGGACCACTCCATTCATGAGCAGACGCTCTTTCCCATCTGGTCGATGACAAAACCGATCACCAGTGTGGCGGCCATGATTCTTTATGAGCGTGAATTGCTAAAACTGGACGCGCCCGTTTCCGAAGTGCTCCCAAAACTTGCCGAGTTCCGTGTCCAAAAATCACCCGACACCGATGAGACGGAACCGCTCAAACGTCCCATTACCTATCGTGATCTGCTTTTGCATACCTCCGGTATCTATGGCTATGACGGCTCATTTGATGAAGAAGGAACATGGAAACAGGTGATGGAACTGAAGGATCTGGAGGGCTTGATCGATTTATTGGCCGGTATTCCTCTCAAACACCAACCCGGCGAGCGGTACACTTATGGACTGAGCACCGCTGTCCTGGGAGCAGCCATCGAGAAACTGAGTGGACAATCCCTGGGCCTGTTCTTGAAGGAATCGATCTTCGATCCGTTGGGAATGAAGGATACCAAGTTTTACCTCACACCGGAGGATCGCCTTCGATTCCAACATTTGCATGTTAAAACCGAGGACGGCTTTCGTCCGGGAACAACCGCCGAGGATGAACTCTACTACGCCCCGGAAAGTCAACTATTCCTTGGAGGAGAAGGGCTGGTTTCTACCATGAATGACTTTGGTCGTTTCTGCCAGATGCTGGTTGATCAGGGACGCGCACCCGATGGGCGGGAGATTCTATCCAAAGAAACATTGGACCTCATGCTTTCCGATCAACTCGGGGAGGTTTCCGGATTTGGTGCTTCCGACGAGGGTTATGTGCTTGGGTTTGGATTCCAGATACTCAAAGAAAAACGAGGCAACGAAGTCGCTTCTGTGGGGAGTTTTGGATGGAGTGGTTATCACACGACCCATTTCTGGATCGATCCGAAGGAAAAACAATATGGCCTCTTCATGACCCGGCTCTATCCTTTCAACGGCGACATCCTCACAAAAATACAGAAAGTGATTTATACCGACCCATAAGAAAGGTCTCGGGATTCCTTTATTGCTGTTTTGCGTGAGTGATGTCATGATGAAGCCGTGAAGGATGTTGTCAGTGAACTGGAAGCCCATTCGGAACGATTGCGCGAACTTGGCGCAAGGAGGATTGGGGTATTCGGATCTAGAGCACGAGGTGATGCGACCGCCTCCAGCGATTTGGATGTGTATGTCGAGTTCGACATTGGTCGCAAAAATTTTCGAAGTTTTAATGCGCTTTACGAGTTTTTAGAATCCCTGTTTCCAGTCCAAATTGACCTTGTCACCGATGGGGCTCTTGAGCCGCGCAAAGCCAGATTGATTCTTCCGACTGTCCGTTATGCCTCGATTGGTAGCTGAAAGACTTCGTGACATTCTCGACGAGATCGCGTTTTTGAAACAGGAACGTTCTCGATTTGATTATGAAACATTCTTTATGGATGCTGTTGCGAAGCGTGCCTTTGTTCGGAGCATTGAAATTATTGGTGAAGCTGCCAAAGCAATACAAAACGAAGTTCGAGCGCTCGAACCCAAGGTTTCCTGGCGTAGCATTGCTGGCATGCGAGATCGGCTCATCCATGATTATGAGGGAGTGGATTATGCCATTGTCTGGGATGTTGTGGTCAACGAGATTGATTTATTATCCGAGCGGATAGAGAGAATTCTCAAAGCCACACCGGATGATTAGCATGGGAGGAGTGCTCCTTATAAGAATAACAAATTTCGTGATTTTGTATTAGTCTACTCACGCCAGAATTTTCCGCGCTACAAAGCCCGACACGTCAGTCAGTCGAAATTCCCTGCCCAGGTGATTGTAGGTGAGTCTTTCGTGGTCCAATCCCAAGAGATGCAGCATGGTCGCATGTAGGTCATGAATCGTGCACCGGTTTTCGATGGCGTGATATCCGAAATCGTCTGTTCTTCCATATCGCATTCCCCCTTTGACACCTCCACCCGCCATCCACATGGTGAATCCGTCGGGGTGATGGTCGCGTCCGACGGGTCCGTCGCCTTTCTGGATGGAGGGTGTTCTTCCGAATTCACCGCCCCATAACACGAGGGTGTCATCCAACAATCCGCGTGATTTCAAATCCAGAATGAGCCCTGTAATGGGCTTGTCAATTTGTCGCACATTGATGGAGTGTCCTTGTTCCAGATGGGAGTGTTGATCCCACTGTTCGTTGTTGAATGGCAGGCTGTGTGCGTGGCTGACCTGGATGAATCTCACTCCTCGTTCAGCCAGACGTCTGGCCATCAGGCATTGTCGCCCAAAATTCTCGGTATCCGGATCATCCAATCCGTAGAGCTGTCGGGTGGCTGTGGATTCACCGGATAAGTCCGTGATTTCACCTGCTTCCCGTTGCATGCGAAAGGCCAATTCAAAGGACTTCATGCGTGTTTCCAAAACGGAGACGGATTCATGGGTGCCCCCACCCTGAATGCGCCTCAACAGATCCAGCTGAAGCCGTTGTATGGATTGCTCTTTGGCGGATTTGGTTTCGACATAATGAAAGCGTGCATCCTTGGCGAGTGTGTTGGGATATCCCGGCGTTCCCAGGGCGACACCCTGATGTTCCCCTGGAAGAAAAGCCGCTCCAAAATTATCCACGCCACCATGCAGGGATGTTGGACAGATCGTGACAAACGAAGGAAGGTTCTGATTCTCCGTTCCCAGTCCGTAGCTGACCCATGCTCCCAAACTTGGACGCAGCAACGCTTCATTGCCGGTGTGCATTTTCATGCATGCCCCACCATGGGCCACGTTCGTTTCGCACAAGGAGTGCAGCATGCAAAGGTCATCCGCCACCGTGGGCAAGTGCTGCCAGAGCTCGGACATCCAGTGGCCACATTGGCCGACTTTCCGGAAGCCCCACGGTGAAGGCATCAGGTTTCCTCGTGCCGCGAACTGCACCTTGCGTTCCGGAAACGGAAGAGGTTTGCCGTCGTACTTTGCCAGACTGGGTTTGTAATCGAAAAGATCGACATGAGAAGGGCCTCCATGCATGAAAAGGAAAATGACACGTTTGGCGCGTGCCGGAAAATGCCCGATCAAAGCGTTCTGATCCGTCCTTGATTCCTGGTTTAACAGGGCATTCAACGCCAAACCTCCAAAGCCGACGCACAGCCGGTTCAAAGCCTGGCGACGTGAAACCATTGTGGGATGAATCAGATTATCGGACATACATGAATTCGTTGGAAAGGATGAGTGCGTGACACAATGTTTCCCAGGCTTTCTGTTCTTCCAGGATCCGGCGACTTTGGCTGAGGTATGCGTGACATGCCGATCTTTCCTCAGTCGTCGGGTCACGCGTCAACAGGACGCGATACATCGCATTCAATCGGTCTTCTTCGTTGGTTGTGGTACGTAGCCAATTCCTGGCTGCCCTTTCAGTCATTTCCACGACAAACGCACTGTTGAACATCATCAAGGCCTGGGTTGGGACGGTGGTCTGGGATCGTTTGCCGACCGGGGCGGTGGCATTCGGAAAATCAAGCAGTGCAAGCAAATCGTAAGTATGCGAACGCACCACCGGAAGGTAGACCGTGCGATGGGGAAATGATTCGTAGGCTGTACGATTGTTGGCGATGTCTTCCGAAGACGGATCCTGGGCTTTCACCTGAATGGGTTCTTTCAAATGAGCGTTGGCATTGAATGAACCGGATATCGAGAGCAGTGCGTCGCGAAAGGATTCCGCATCCAGGCGTCTTATTTCATGTTTCCAAAGCATCCGATTGTCCGGATCCATGGATTTCGCAGAAGGATTGACGCCATCGTCGGAGGATAATTGATAGACACTTGAAAGGAGGATCCTTCGATGCAGCCATTTCAAAGACCATCCGTGTTGAATAAAGTCGGTGGTCAACCAATCCAGCAGCTCAGGGTGTGAGGGGGCTTGTCCGGTTTTTCCGAAGTTATCCGGAGTCGCCACCAGTCCACGTCCGAAATGCCATTGCCAAATCCGGTTGACAATGACCCGGGCGGTCAATGGATGATCCGGAGAGGTCATCCATTGAGAAAGCTCCCAGCGCCCGCTTTGGTTTTTATTCACTTCAGGCAGCTTGGCAGTACCGATGTGAGTCAGGAATCCTCTTGGGATGGGATCCCCCAAGTCATGTGGGTTCCCTCGAATATTCAATTGGATGTTCTGAATCGTTCCTTCCGAAACAGCCATCAATTTGGGGTGAACAGGGCGTTGTGCTTCAAGTTCCGTTTTTTGTTTGTTCAGCCTAGCGAGTTCTTCCATGACAGATGGGATGTCCGCCGAACCGTTCACAGACGTTAACCGGATTCGGTCAATATGCGACATAAGGGGTTTGGATTGAATGCGCAGTACATGGGGACCCGTTTCAATCCGAAAGGTACCTTCCAATAACCATTGTTGATGTTCCGGCATCCAACCTCCCGTGACTTTGGAAAGCGCATTCGTAAAAACCGTTTGTTGGTCCAGCAGGATTTGCCCCGGGCGGGCTGTTTGCGCGGCGTAACGCAGTTCCAAAAGGAAATCTCCCGACTCTTCCATATCGATATCGTATTCGACAAAATTTTCCTGTGATCCGGGATCACTGATGATACCGATATCTTTTCCGTATCGATCCGTGTCAATCGTGACATTGCCCCTGTCGAACTTCTCCGCCTCCCACTCCATCATTTGACCATCTTTTCGCAGCGCTTCAAATTTTCGCGTCACTTCTTGGATGGATTGTTCGATAGCGTTCAGGCGTTTTTTCCATGCCTGTTCCTCGCGTTTGCCTTCCTGTGTCGGGGCTTCACGGTCTTCGATATCCGTGCTGTAAAGAATGCCGGCCAATGCATAATAATCACGTTCGGAGATCGGATCGAATTTGTGATCGTGACATCTTGCGCAACCAATGCTCAGTCCCATGAAGGTGCGTCCAAGGGTATCCAGTTGTTCGTCAATGGTGTCGGCGCGTTTTTTGATGGGATCCTGTTCTGCCTGGATTTTGGTTCCGATGGCGAGAAAACCTGTGCCGGCGAGTGACCGCTCATTCGACCACGGGGCGATGTCCCCGGCGAGTTGTTCCTGAACAAAACGATGATACGGCATGTCCGCGTTCAAGGCGTCGAGCACCCAGTTGCGATATCGGAAGGCATGAGGGTAGTGATGGTTTTCATCGCCACCATTGGAATCGCCGTAACGCGCCACATCCAGCCAATGCCGCCCCCAACGTTCACCGTAATGGGGTGATGCAAGAAGCGCATCGATCATGTGTCCATATGCGTTACTCGTCTGGTCGGATAGAAAACGGTCCATTTCATCGGGTTCGGGGGGAAGCCCCAGGACATCGAACCACACACGTCGGATCAAGGTTTCCCTGTCGGCTGGTGGGTTTGGGGTGAGACCTTTGGCTTCCAAATGATGCAGTATAAAAAAATCCAAAGGTTGATTTGCCCATGATGTATGCTTAACGGGGGGGGGCGCGGGAACTTTCAGTGGCGCAAAGGCCCAGTGATCGCCTTCGGCGGTCATTTGCGCCGAGAATGCCGCCACCCATCCAAGGCAAAAAATGTGAAACCAGTAACGCATGCGGATTGAACGAAACAACTAATACCCGCATGGAACTTGTGCAAGGACAAAGGGGGGCGATTCCAAACAGTACCGAACAATGTAGGTGTGAATCTGGATTGCGGTGGCTCGACACCGCTCTGGATATGTCCTTGATTGGACAATATGGTCCGTGTACGCAAAGCGGTTTCAAATTCTGAATGTGCAAACCCACAAATGGGAATTGTCATCATGGAGGATGGGGGCAGTTATTTGGTATGAGAAAACCAAACCGTTTCCCTGGCGTATCCAAAGCGGTTCCGATGCATCGGAACACGCACTCCATAAGGCGTTGACTCAAACGAAATGTTCCGAAATTGGATGAGATGCACCGGTGACGAATTGTCAGTGCCATGGGCACATTTGTTGTTTGTATCGCAACACGGCCACGTGTTAGTCTCCCCCTTTCCCTGATGGCTATTTCAATGTATCCATTGCGATCGACAGCGAAAGTTGCAAGGCGTACTGCTTGTGCAGTATGGACGCTTTTACTTGTGTGTTCATCGCTTTCGGCATCCGATGGGGGTGATGAGAACCATTTGTTTTTCGAATCCAAGATCCGGCCACTCCTGTTGGATCGTTGTTATGCCTGTCACAGTGAAGCCGCTCAAAAGAGCGAGGGTGGGTTGGTTTTCGGTTCCGGGGAATCTTTGATCGAAGGTGGTCGGTCGGGAAAGTTGTTCGATTTCGATCACCCGGAGAAAAGCCTGCTGTTTCGGGCGGCTCAAGCCGGAGTTTCCTTCCCGACCCATCCGGAGATTTCCCCGAGCTTAACCGATCAGGAACTACATTTTCTCGCGGTATGGATCCAGGATGGTGCCCCCTGGCCTTCGGTTTCCCATACAGCTCGTTCTTCGGGTGGATATGATTGGCAGTTGGAACGTCTCCACTGGGCCTACCGACTCATTCGTAAACCGGAACTGCCTCCCCGCCCCGGTCCATCGTTTCGCATCAAAAATCCGATTGATCTGTTCGTGTCAGCGCGTTTGAAAAAGTCTTCTCTACCCCAGGCTCAACCAACTGATGCTCCGACTTTCGTGCGTCGCGCCTTTCTTGATTTGATTGGGCTGCCGCCCACCTACACCGAGTTAAACGATTGGATTCATCTTTTAGACCAAGGTGAGGGAGAGTCATTGAATGACGAGAGCGTTGCTCAACTGATCGATTCACTCATGGCTCGTCCACAGTATGGCGAACGATGGGCCCGTCACTGGTTGGATGTGGCCCGATTTAGTGACGTCGGAGGATGGACACAGGATGGGCGTTCCAATCCAAAGGCGTATCATTATCGTGATTGGGTGGTGGACGTATTCAACGATGACATGCCATTTGCGGATTTTATCAAGCATCAAATTGCCGGTGATGCCATAGGCGCTGAAGCATCCATCGGTACGGGATTTTTAGCTTTGGGGCCTCATTACACATCGGATGGTGGCGATCCTGATAGTATTGCCCAGGCCAAGGGAGAAACACTCGATGATCGGGTGGATACCTTTTCACGAGGGCTCCTTGGTTTGACGGTTTCCTGTGCCCGGTGTCATGACCATAAATTTGATGCGATCCCCATGGAAGATTACTACTCCATCGCCGGCGTGTTTCTCAACACACGGGAAGGGGAAACACCGTTGGACGAGGCTGCGGTGGTGCGTGCCTACCACGATGGCCAACAACGCATCCGGGATTTCGATGCGAAACTCAAAGACAAACGAAAGGCTTCAAAGGGTTTGGAAGGTGATGACGGCGAAGCTGCCAAAAAAGTGATCGCAAGCATGGAAGCAGAACTCAAACGGATTCGGGAAGAGGCTCCAGCCAAGTTTGATTTCGCGCACACACTTCATGATGCCGGTGACCAAGACATGCATGTGGCGCTGCGGGGTAACCTGCTCAAGAAAGGCGACCTTGCTCCGAGGCGGTTTCTCCGTGTGATTGGAGGCAGGGAACGGGAACATTTCAATCAAGGCAGCGGTCGTGCTCAGTTGGCTGATGCCGTGGCGGATCTTTCGAACCCACTCTCGAACCGGGTGTTTGTCAATCGCGTCTGGATGCATCATTTCGGTCGTGCCTTGGTGCGGACGCCGGATAATTTCGGTAAACTCGGACAAAAGCCTACTCATCCCATGCTCCTGGATTGGCTTGCGGCGACCTTTGCCGAATCAGGCGGTTCCCTCAAGAACCTGCACCGTCTCATCATGACTTCAGCCACGTATCGGTCCAGCAGTCAATTTGTGGAATCCTGTTTCAATGTGGATGCGGACAACCGGCTTTTGTGGCGCATGGACCCTCGGAGGATGGATGTGGAAACCTGGAGGGATTCCTTGCTGATGGTGACAGGCGAACTCAATCTGGTTCAAGGAGGTCCATCAGTGGACGACATCGCCTCCAGTCACCGGCGAACGCTTTACGCCAAGATCAGTCGCAATGATCCGACGGAATCTGACAAATTCCTTCGCTTATTCGATTTCCCCATCCCTCGAGGGACTGCGGCCAAACGCACACGCAATGTCATTCCCCAGCAATACCTGTTTATGCTGAACAGTCCGTTTATGATGGATCGATCCAGGGTTTTGGCCCGGCGTTTGGAAAAAGGGTTCCGTCATGAAACCGAAAGGGTGGATGCCGTTTATCGTCTGATTTTCGGTCGTTCACCAAGCGCTGAAGAAACAAAGGCTGCGGAGACTTTTTTGCAAGAGGCTGAAGATGAACCAGGGGATCTGAATCCCTGGGAATTGTATTGTCAGGCATTGCTTGCCTCGAATGAATTCATGTATATTCGATGATCCTTCAGAAAAATGATCCTATGAACGCACCACTTGATATTCATGCAAGTTTGACACGACGCGAAGCGCTGCATCGCTTGGGAGCGGGGTTCGGAGGCATTGGGTTGGCTCAAATGCTGGGTGAAGCCGATACCGCCTCGACGGCCATACGTTCTCCATTGGCTCCCAAAGCGCCCCATTTCGCGCCGAAGGCCAAACATGTGATTCAACTGTTTATGCCGGGCGGTCCGTCACAGGTGGACACTTTCGATTACAAACCTCTGCTTGCACGGCATGCGGGTGAACGTCCGGACATCGTCAATCGAAAGACACTGCGCAATACCAAGAACGGATTGTTGCCTTCTCCGTTTGAATTCAAACAGCACGGCCGCTGTGGCAAATGGGTGAGCGACATCTTTCCGCACACCGCCGAGTGTGTGGATGACATCTGTTTCATTCATTCCATGCACACCGATATCCCGGAACACGCAGGCGCGATGATGATGTTTAATCTGGGACATCTGCAACCCAGCCGCCCCAGCCTGGGATCCTGGTTGTGTTACGGATTGGGCAGCGAGAATGAAGAGCTTCCTGGGCTGGTGGCCATGAGCCCGCGTGCCAAACCGCGCGGCAAAGCCGCGCACTGGGGTAATTCCTTCCTGCCCGGTGCCTACTCGGGTGTCTACGCCAATATCGCCGAAATGAAGCCGGATCAAATCCTGAATCATCTGAAGAATCCCCATCTTTCGCGAAATGCGCAAAGGCGTCAGGCCGACCTGTTGAGTCGACTGAACCATCTGGACCTTGAACGTCAGATACAGGACCAGCAATTGGATTCCAGTATTCAGGCGATGGAGATGGCTTTTCAGATGCAGTTTGCAGTACCTGATGTTTTCGATACGGCCAAGGAATCCTCGGCGACCAGGGAACTATACGGTGATTCGGAGTTTGCCAAAGGATGTTTGATCGCTCGACGCTTGGTGGAACGGGGTGTGCGGATGGTGCAGATTTCCCATTCGATTGACGGCTATGACATCGCCTGGGACACCGGGCATGGGAACATCCACCACCACCGTGAATTGGCGAATAAATGTGATCAAGGCATCGCCGCTCTGATCCAAGACCTTAAACTTCGAGGATTGCTCGATGAGACCTTGGTGATTTGGGGCGGTGAATTCGGGCGTGCTCCAACCTCCGAAGGTACCAAAGGCCGCGATCATGATCATTATGGATTCACCGTCTGGATGGCTGGAGGCGGTGTCAAACCAGGATTCACCTATGGAGCCACCGATGAATTCGGATGTTCGGCCGCCGAAAACCCCGTGCATGTCCACGACCTGCACGCAACCATCCTGCATCTGATGGGACTGGATCATGAAAAGCTGACCTACCGATACTCAGGAAGAGATTATCGTCTGACCGATGTGCATGGAGAGGTGTTACATGACATCATTGCCTGAGTTTTATTGAACCACTAAGCACGAAGAGCACGCAGGATGTTCGATGATGATTGTCGCTCTGTAGTTCGCGGAAGTGCATCACATAGGTAGAACGTGCCGTCCCTGGCGTGTATCCTTATGGCTTTCGAATTCGATCCAATCAAACAATGGGAAGCCAAGTCGCATTTAAAGATCAAAAGGCCGGGGCCATCAAGTATGCTCTTGCGGTTACCGTGATTCCTAGTAAATCCGTTAGGTGAGTTTTGTTGAAATACAGAAAACTGTTGAGCAGTGGTCTTCAACTGAGCAAGACCGCCTCGCTGCCTTTTTGACCGTTCTAAGGTTACAACGTGACTGAACTTACATGGATGAATTGGACTGTCGCTTACAAGATAAAAACCCAGCTAATTGGGTGGTCTTGAAGGATGTGATGACTCAGATCAAAAAATGTTAACTGGATATCACGATGACCGTTGAAGAAATTAAAGTGGCCATTCAGAATCTCTCGAATGATCAACGAAGAGAATTGGAGTCTTGGTGGCATCCAACATATGATGATTGGGATCTGCAGATGGATTCAGATGCGAGGGCCGGTAAATTGGACGCATTAGCTGAAAAGGCTTTGGCTGTTCGAAAGCCTGCTGTGCTCCCATAGTGCAGGTTTTGGCATTCGATTGCTACAAGGTTTGAAGTGGGGTTATGGTGGGTGAATCATCTTTCTGAATGACGAGGTCATCCCCTCGGAAGCATCGGTGTTCGGTGCGGCCCGGAGTGTGGAAATCCCAGGCTCCCAGAACATTTTTGCCTATGCCCACCTGTCCTATATCCACATGATAGGCTTGGTAATCCCGTTTTCCGGTGGGATCCTTTTTGGCTCGGATGTTGACTCCGCTGTTGCCTTCACCGGGGAACCGATAGGTGAATTTAAGTTCGAAGTCAGCGATATCATGGTTGCCGTCATAAATGAGATAGCAACGACCCTTGCTGCCTTCACCCACGATGTAGCCATCGCGTACATACCATGCCTCGGAAGCTTCGGGGAAACTCGCCGACCAACCTTCCAATGTTTTGCCATCAAAGATCGAAACAAATGCGTCCTTTGAATCCTCCGCTTTTGCTTGACTTAGATTCAAGCAAATAACGGTGAAGCATAGCGGGATCCATTGGAGTGGTTTCCAGTATGAGGTGATAGGTCGAGGTGCTGCGAGCGTGGATGGAAGGTGTGATGGCTTCATAACTGGGTTCCCAATTGGATTAGATATTGAACAAGATCAAGCAGTTCCTTTTCGCTGACGCCGTCGGTGAGACCTTCCGGCATCATGCTTCCGAGTTTTCTGGATGTCTGGATTTCGTTTTTGTTGATTTTAATGAGCTCCGTCGAAACGGTGTCGCGTAAAATGAGTTGTTCTGCGTCCGGGCGTTGAAACGTCGTACGTTCGTATCCGATGAGGATGCGATCATCCTTGGTATGAATCTCGACGGGAGCGAAGCCTTCTTTGATCTGACGGCCCGGCCACATGAGTTCTTCAATGATACGCTCCGGGGCGAGTGTTGTGCCGATGGCTGTCAGGTCCGGCCCAATCATGCCTCCCACTCCGTTGATCTGATGGCATGCGTTACAGGCCAGTTTTGAATAGAGACTTTGACCGTTTTGAGGATTTCCTTCTCGTTTGGCCTGGGTGGCAAGATTGTGCACCAAGGATTCACTGTAATCTTTGCTCGTTTCGGGTGCATTCGTTTGTTGATTCAATGTCGTGATGAGAACGGGGTCCGGGTTGCCCGTTTCATAGAGCATTCGTTGTAACTTTTGACTGGCAACTGAACTGATGCTGTAGTTTTTGAGGACTTCAGCCAGTGCTTTGGATCCCCCCGCCTTATGAACGAATGCGGCCATAACCTGAGATGCCAGTCGTTCAGGCTCGACCTCTTCGGTCAGATAGGCTGCAGCGGATTCGGCCGCCGAGGGCATGTCGAATTGAGCCAGAGAAACGATGGCAGTTGAACGAAGAAGAGGTTCGCCAGCGTGCGTGGCGTAATGAACGAGAAGGTCTTGTCGTTCCTCTACATCCATGGCTCCGACCGCTTCCAGTGCCGCAGCCCGAACGTCTGTTTCCATGTCTTGATCTGTCGCAATCCTGATGATGGTTTCAGACGCATCCTCATATTCCATAAGCCCTATCAATCGTATGGCATGCATCCGAATCTGCCCTTCAGACTGGATTGCCAGGGTTTTCAATGGTCGAAGGTGTTCCTCCGGAATTGTCGTCGGCCTTGTCTCAAGGATTTCTAAGAGTGCTTCAAAGATCGCGGTATGAGCAGCGACATCGTGTTTTCCGTTTTTTGTATACCTGCCCGGGTGGATCCCATACCGGTAAAGATCTTCAGGATCACCATGCGCGAGAATGGCAATCATGGCATTGATGGTAGTTTGCGGATCGAGAGTGCCTGAATCAACCAGCTGCTTGAGGCGGTCAATAGCCTCATCATCTTTAATTTCGTTCAGGATGAATGCCAGATGCTTCGGTTTTTCAAAATGGGTTTTACCTTGTTTGAATGCCGGCAACCAGTGAGGTAAGAGTCGATGAATGGTTTGCTTGAGGGCGTACTCCGTCCAATGATCCATCGGGTGATCGATCACTTCAGATGCAACCAGCATGGAACGGGCGGAGGAGATGGACGAACAGGCCACGACGGCTTCCAACCGAACGCGGCTGTGCGAGTCATGGATGCGCTGTGAAAGAAGTTCCAATGGATCCTCGATTCGATCCTGCCAGCGACCAATCAGTTTGGTCGCTGCAGCTCGAACCCGCATGTCCGAAGATTCCAGCAGTTTTATGAGCAGGGCAGGGCGTACCACTTCGATGGTGGCGTAGGATGTCAGGGCTTGGTAGAGCTGAAATATGTGACTCGAATTTTTTGGATCCAGTGTTTCCACCCAGGCATCAAGAGCCGATGCCACTTCTGAACGGGGACGCGCCGTGAGAGCACGTTTTGCCTGATACCGCGTCCATGTATTGGGAGAAGACAAGGACTTGATCACTTCGCCGATGGGGGCCGTCAGCAAGTCTGCCGGCCATGTTTGTGCTTGTCCCTCGTTGGAACCCTCCAAGGATATACGCCATATCCGACCATGCGCCTTGTCGCGTGTCGGATCGCGGAAGGAGTCATCCTGATGGCAGGTGATCGGGTTGTACCAGTCAACGACATAGATGGCACCGTCCGGTCCCATTTTTACATCGACCGGTCGAAAGTTGCGATGACTGGATCTGAGCAGCGGTTCCTCCTAGGAAAGCTCGAATCCTGAATCCTGATCGGACAGTGAAAAGCGACCGACTCGATTGGCTTTGTAATCGCCGATCAAAAAGTTGCCTCGCATATGATCGGGCAGATGCCTGCCGTTGAGATAAGCGATGCCACAATAACCTCCGGGATCCCCGATCCTTGGAAACCTGCGGCGGTGGGTGGTTGAAACTTGGGCGGGACCGAGCCAGCTCACCCCTCCGGCACCATCCACACCGAAACTCTGACCCCATGGATCGAATCCAATACCCCAGGGATTGCCTGGCCCCATATGAGCTTCGAGAAATGGAACAAGGTGCAATCGGTTTGGCCTCAATTTGTAATAACCGGCGTTGAACAGTGAACTGGTTCCCCAGGGCGTTTCCACACGCGATTCGCATCCGTCTCCGTGACCGAAATACAATTGCCCGTCCGGACTCCAGATGAAGGAGTTGATGGTTTGATGGGAATCGCCATCACCGAATCCGCTCAGCAATACCCTTCTTTCATCGGCGTGACCGTCGCCGTCCGTATCTTTCAGAAAAAGGATCTCCGTGTTTTGCCCTGCATACACGCCACCATTGCCCCATTCGATGCCGGTGGGAATATTCAGGCCATCGGCAAAGACCGTGGCAGCATCCGCTACTCCGTCGTGATTCTTGTCTTCCAAGGCGATGATTTTATCGTCGGGAAGGTCTCCCGGAAACACGTGCGGGTAGGTCGTGGTGACGGTCACATACATCCGACCGGACGGATCCCATCGTAAATTGAGCGGAGATGTAAGCCCCTGTTTTTCGCTGGCGAACAAGTTGACCTTGAAACCTTCCGGCACGGTGAATGCCGCCAGTTCTTGTTCGATATCCGCCTGAGGGTCTCCATGAAGGATTTCCTTGGGCGGACGATTGTGGCCTGGGTCCGTACCCCGACGTGCAATGCTATGAATGCGTTCTTCGGCTTTGGCAATGAGAGGCAGCAGGGTTTGCCATTCTTCGCGTAAGGTCAAAGGGCCTTTGGTGAATTGTCGTCGTGCATCGTCGCCAAACAACAACTTCCAGTTGCTGGGGCGCCAGTAGTTGAGCCAAAGTCGGTGTTTTTCTACCACCGCTTCTCTCAGGGCTTTGAATGTGTCAGGGGTATGAGAAGGAATACCCAACTGGTCGGCGATTCGTTTTTCAACGGTTTCTTGAGATTCCGGGGTGACGTGTCGTCCATTCGAAGTGAGATTATTGGCTGGATGATCAAAGAGATCGACCAGTATGACCTGATGTTGTCTGGCAAGTTGTTTGGTGACTTCAACATATTTTGCCAACACGGGATTGTGTTGGGTCAGGTCCGGCAGATGGGGATTGTCAGAAGTTTCGAAAGGATTTGGTGTGAGCAGCACGACTTTTCGGCCATTGGTTAACCAGGATTGAATCAGTGCGGAATAAGCCTTGGAAAACGCCTCCAAAGATTCCGGACCTTCCAATGACTCCGACTGCCCAAACTGAGAGATCACAACGGTGGCACCGATCCTGTTCAACTGATCATTCAAATTGCCAAGACCTCCATCTTCATCAAAATGAGCATGCTCACGCCAACGCTCGATGACGGTTCCTTGTTGGAAGACCGTGTCCGCTTCCCAAGCCAGGTCTCGGAATTTCGGAGCTGCATCAGCGAATTGTTGGGTCAGAATGGATTCCAGGTATCCCGCTTTTTGCAAATAAACCATGTTGGCCCCCCCCCAGGAAAGCGACCACATCATTTTTAACCAATCGAAACGCCTCCTTTGCCTGGATCGATGTATGAACATTGGTAAAGCAGATCAGCCAGAGGAGTCCGATAGATTTGAAAACCGTATGCTTCATGGAGTCGTTCACCAAGATGTTTGCATGATTCAATTCCCGGATGGGTCTGTGTCCTTTGTGATGCAGTAAATGGAGGAAGCGGTTCGGATGAATAATTTGCCTTGAGCAATGGATGGTGTGGCTATGGATAGTTCATCCAGATCATTGGTTTCCAGGATTTCGAAATCCGGACCCGGTTTTACGACGAACGTTTTTCCGTTTTCCGCAAGACAAAACAGTTTCCCATTGTAGGCCCACGGGGATGCCGTGAAACTCGTGTAAAGGGGGAACCGGGTGCGATCGTAAATCTTTTCTCCGGTCAGGGCATGATGGCAGGTCATCATGCCCTGGTCCAACAGGGGTGTAATAGTAATCTCCATAAACAATCGGCGTGGTGTTGTAAGGACCCAAACGAGGATTGTGCCACTGAACGAAGTCACTCTTCCTCTCTTTTTCATCTATGGTGATGTCTCCCGTCGCACCCGGCTTGATGACCCAGATCGGGCGCTTGCGATCCTGAAAATATCCGGACGTGACATACAGCATGCCATGTGCCGCGAAGGGGGACGGAATGGTCAGCACCGACATCCTGTCATCCATATCCCAGAGTATCTCACCGTTCAGGTCACAGGATCGAATGCGATTCCTGCCAGCGGTGATCAGTTCGGTGCGTTGTTCGTTTTTCCAGACAAAGGGTGTGGCCCAGGTCGTTTTTTCTTCTCTGGGTGTTCGCCAGCGCTGTTTGCCGGTTTTCGTGTCGAATGCAGCTATGAAAGAGGATCGGGCATTGTCGTATTGCACGAATACCTGGTCTTCGTGCAATACAGGCGAGGCCGCGGCACCGTAGTCTCGCATGGTTTCTTCCGGTTGAATCAGGGATTCCCACAAGGGCGTTCCCTGGTGATCAAAACAGTAGAGGCCCACATCGCCAAAAAGTGCGTAGACACGTTCACCATCCACACAGGGAGTTTCCGATGCGTAGGTGTTTTTCGGATGGCGTCCCACCGGAGGTGTTCCTCGGTGCACTTCGCGTTTCCACAGGGTATTTCCGGTTTGAATGTCCAGACAGTAAACGAGCCAAAGATGAACGCCGGCCGGGATTTCCTTTCGCCCTTCACCATTATACACACCCGCCTGGGGTTTTTCAAAGTCTCCGTCACTGGCGACGGTTGTTACAAATACCTTGTTTCCCCAGACCACCGGACTGGACCAGCCCAGACCGGGAATCCCGGCTTTCCAGAGAACGTTTTCCGTTTGGCTCCATTTGATCGGAAGGCGGGGATCGTCTGCGACAACGCCGTCAGCATTGGGGCCGCGGAACCTGGGCCAGTTGTCTTGTGCCGTGAGATTGGAACCAGACAGGAAGAGTCCAACCAGAAGGAGATGGAAGAAGATTGCTTTCATAATGAGATTGGGATGGGAGAAAGTAGACAGGAAGAGCACGTTCATGGCAACCCTGGATTAGTTGCGAGACAACGCCGGGGCGCACCTTGCCTCATTTCTGGATGGTCCGTGTGAGTCGGTGCTTTTGGAGTGTGCGCGACTTGACACCGTTTTGGATACGGTGCAAAATTATAACGGTGTTCCCAGTTGCTTACACCAGGCATCCGCCCAAAGGTCGTTCGGGAAGATGAATATTCTTTGGATACATAATGCTGGTGGATGATTCGTTTCGTATCCAAAGCTGTGTCGAGCCACAGCACTCTAAAGGGCACCTGGCATGGGAAGGGCTTCCGGGATATTCATCTTGCTGCCACGCAATCAGGAAGTAACAGCCTAACTCTACTTCACCAGACTTTGCATGCCCATCTTTGTCCGCCAATCAATCAGTTTTCGGTGTAGTTGCGATGCGATGACAGGTTCGGATTCGGTCAGGTTGTGTGTTTCCCCTGGATCTTTGTCCAGGGCATAAAGCTGCAGCCTGCCCGTTTCGAAATGCTCGATCAGTTTCCATGGTCCGGACCGAATGGCGCCTGCCGAGACACCTCCGAGGAAATGGGGTTTTTCCAATGGGTAATGCCAGGTAAGAAAATCTCTCGAAATTGTATGGGAAGGATCCAGCCATGCCTCCAGTGTGGAGACCCCATCGAGGATGATTCCTTTGGGTTGTTTGATCTTTGCCGCTGCGAGCAGGGTTGGGTAAAAGTCGGGGTTTTGTGTCGGTTGACTGCAGCTCACTCCTGCAGGTATGGAGTGTGGCCAGCGAACGATCAACGGAACCCGAACCCCACCTTCATAGAGTTCACTTTTCCCACCTCGCAGTGGCGCATTCGAGGTGACATTGGTTTCACCGCCGTTGTCGCTTGTGAAGATAACGATGGTATTTTGCGTCAACCCAAGTACGTCCAGTTTGCGCATCACCATTCCAACACCGTTGTCAATGGATTCCAACATGGCAGCCAGATGTGGATTGTGGTCACCAGCCCAATGATGACCGGCATCACCACTTCCCAGTCCTGCATCTTGGCATATGTAGCAGCGCTCGCGTGTTGATTTCCCTGGTGCATGTTTTGCTTTATATTTCTCCACCAAATCCGGACGGCCGTTTAGAATGGTGTGAGGTGCGTAGTGGCTGAGGTAGAGAAAAAAGGGTTTGTCTCGGTGTCGTTCGATGAAATCAATTGCTTCGATGTTCAGTCGATCGGTGAGGTATTCATCTTTTCCAAGACGGTTGTTGGGGATGTCGATCCAGCGGATGGGTTGGGTGCGGAAAACGTAGGGCCAGAAATTGGCGCCATTGCCGACACCTTTCACCTCACCACCGAAGTCCCAATCAAATCCATGATCTTTCGGACGCACCTCTCGTTCTGCACCATGGTGTTTGTATCCGGTCAGATGCCATTTACCAATCATGCCCGTTGCATAGCCATGTTGTTTCAGAACTTCCGGAAGGGTTGTATGTAAAGGTTCAAGTGCATTAGGGGAGTCGGGACGCAAATAATCGAGAATACCAATGCGTGCGGGATGTTGGCCTGTCAGGAACGCTGCGCGATAAGGTGAGCAAACCGGTGCTGCCGCATAGGCGTCGGTAAATCGCATGCCCTCCTTGGAGAGGCGATCGAGATGAGGTGTTTCATTGAATGTATTACCGTAGCATCCGAGTTCGGCCCAACCAAGATCATCGGCAAGAATGAAAACGATATTGGGGGGGCGATCCGTGGATTTGGAAACGTTGGCGGCCGTACATTCCATCACTACATTCACCAGATAAAAGCAGCAAAGTGCGAGACAAATTCTGGTTGTGACGGTTTTATGATTGATTAGTGTTTTTCTCATGCTGAGACGATTAAAAGATCTACAATCCAGTTATGGATTCATTCTCCAGGTTTCAAAAGTAATTTTGAGCGGATGCGTTCTTGTTTTCAATCATGCTATTCTTGGGCAATTGGCCCAAGTCGGGGAAACTACAATTGAGTCTCATACATTGAAATCACCCTTCCAAGCAAACGAGACAACGCTTCGGTCTTGTTGCCTTACGCATTGGATGCAAGCAAGGAGTATCGAACACTTTTTGTCCTGCCTGTGCATGAGGAGGGGCTGTTTAAACACGGGGATGGGTTGTTGGAATTGCGTCGGCTCAATGTTCACAACCGGCATAAGGTCATATGTGTCGCCCCTTCCTTTACTGCCAAACCTTGGTATGCGGATCACGATCAAAATCCGGCCAAACAGGATGAGAGTCATTTCTTACAAACGGTGATTCCTTTTGTTGAATCTCAGTATCCTGTTCTGACGGATGGTGAGGGTAGGTTTTTGATTGGTTTTAGCAAATCCGGGTGGGGAGCGATGAGTTTGCTGTTACGTCATCCTGATATGTTTCGCAAAGTTGTCGCGTGGGATCCGGGGGTTCGCATGGATACGGGGCTTTTCGATGAAGGGTATGACTTGAAGGGAGCTGTTCGAGAGCGTTTTGGGAGTGATGCAAACTTTGAGAATTATCGGCTTTCCATATTGCTAAGAAAACGTGGCAAAGATCTAGGAGAAGAGGTCCGTCTCTTTTATTTCAATTGTGATGGTGTCAAACGAACGGCTGGGGGGGCTCGGTTGCATTCCTTGATGGCTCAGGAAGGTATTCCTCATCGATATGTCATGGAACCCCGAAGGGATCATCGTTGGGATAGTGGCTGGATTCCGGAGGCGATCAAGTTTCTTTTTGGCACTCCCGAATAGTTGGGTGTGAGCTCTGTGCTTTAATAGAAAGCATTCTTTCTCTACATTTATTCTCAAAAAAGGCTTTGTTTTGCATGGCTTCATCATGAGAAAATGGTAGTGTACCAGTTCTTCACCATGAATACGTATCCTCATTGAAAATGATATGTTCCATTTCCAATGGCGTTATGAAGTAACCATAAGTAGCAATGCAGCATTCAAAACAGCAGTTAAAAACGGCGAAGCATCAACCGATCCCTATGCGGACGGATCGCAGGCGGTTTTTACGTGGTATGGGGATGAGTTTGGCTCTTCCGATGTTAGAGTCATTTAGTGTGCCGTGCCTACAAGCCACAACCGCCTCCATGCCGGTGAAACGTTTGGTGTGCATCGGCACTTATCTGGGATTCCATCAGACGGATTTTTTCCCGAAACAAACAGGTAAAGCCTATGACATGCCTTATGTGCTTGAACCATTGGCATCCTTTCGCGATCAGTTTTCGGTCTTTTCCGGATTGGATCATCGTGGGCGCAATGGTCACGAAGGTTGGCAGGCGTGGTTGAGCGGATCCGCGACCGGTTCTGTTTCCATGGATCAACTGGTGGCCGAACACGTCGGGCATCACACTCGTTATGCCTCACTGCAACTGACGTGTGGCACGCCGCCCGATGTAGCCCGGCTTAGTTTCAGCAAGGAAGGAGTGCCCTTACCGATGATCGGGCGACCAAGTGTGCTTTTTCAAACGCTCTTCCGCTCTGATAGTGATCGATCCAGGATGGAGTATGTCTTGAAAGGGAACGGCAGTTTGTTGGATGGATTGCTTGAGGAAACCAAATCCCTGAAAAGGCGTGTGTCCCGCCGAGACCAGGGCAAGTTGGATGAGTATCTGACTTCGCTGCGTGATGTGGAGAAAATGGTTCAAAAACAAGAAGCATGGTTGGAACGGCCTTTTCCCACCACCGACTACACGCTGCCTGCTTTTGATCCAGTTTCACCTGACCAATCTCTCGAGTGCGAAACGCTCATGTATGATCTCATGGCGCTCGCGTTGAGCACGGATTCCACACGGGTGTTGACCTTTCTGGTTCCGGGATGGAGTCAGGTGTTTGAGATTGATGGCCGACGTTTGAGCGCGGGTTATCACGGCCTTTCCCACCATGGGAATGAGGCCAGGAAAATTGCTGATTACAATCTGGTGGGCAGAGAACATGTGATACGGTTCTCGCGTTTTCTTGAAAAACTCCAAAGCTATCAGGACCCGGAAGATCGAACACTGCTGGATACCACCGCCGTGGTTTTTGGGAGCGGAATGGGCGATTCCAATACACATGACAACAGTAACCTGCCGACTCTGGTGGCGGGTGGCGGTTTTTCTCACGGAAACCACTGGTCCAACGACCGCTCTGCTTCGGATTCAAGATTGCTGGGTGATTTGATGCTGACATTGATGCAGCGGTCCGGTATGGACATCGACCAGTTCGCCGGTGCGAGTCATAACCTCAATGAATGTTTATCCTAGGAATCCGATGAAGCTGTTTCTTTGGTGCCAAATGATTTGCTTTTCGACTGTCCTGCTTGCCGGGGAGTCCTTGCCTGCACCGGTGGTTGATTTTCTCAAGCAACATTGTTTCGAATGTCATGCGGGGAGTGGTGACCAACTGGAAAGGGGCGTGAATCTTGATTTGCGATCGGCGGATTGGGCATCAACGGATAGTCTTGAACTTTGGACGACGGTTCACGAGGTGGTGCATTCAGGTGAGATGCCTCCTCGTGATGCGGAATCCTTTCCCGGGAGTGACGATCGTGATACTTTTCTTGCCTGGCTCGGGAAGCTTTTGACCGAACATTCGCCTCCTGGAGGAACTCTGCCGCGTCGTCTGAACCGTATTGAATATTTGAATACCATTCGGAACTTGTTTGACTATCCGGAATTTGAACTGCCGCCTTCCTTTCCATCGGATGTTTCCAAGTTTGGTTTTGATAACGTTGCATCTGGACTGGTGATCTCACCGCCCTTACTGGCGCAATATCTGGAGATTGCCACTGCAATTGCCGACGAATTTCTACCGCAACCGGTGACACTGCCCAAAGCCGAACCGCATCACTATTCAATCGATGCCATGGCATTGAACACCGATGAAGGAGGGGGGGGAGCTTTGGCTGGGGAGGTTTTCCGTCTGGTTTCTTCACGCAATATGGCAAGCGCAGCGGGATGGACTTCTACTTTCGAAGCGCCAATCAGCGGCATTTACAGTGTGCAGATTGATGCCCGTGTGTTTCAAACCGAAAACATGTTTTACGAACGCCGATCCAAACCCTTCCTGTTGCAAGTCTTCGCACGTCAGAACGGGGAGCAGAAATACGCGAAATTTTCGGACATGAGGATGCTTGGCGAGGTTTCCATATCGACATCCGAAGCGAAGCATTCCGTGGGACCTTTGGAAGTAGAACTTTTTCAAGGCGAGATCATGGGATTTCGATGGGCGGACGGTCCCGTGTATTCGGATCCGGGGAGGATTGATCTTTCACATGATTTCATTGATGACCGTTTGTTGAATGACCGTACGTTCTACGCCGCCGCGCTCAAATTGAATGGCGGAAAACGAGGATCGAGTCAGGCGGAGTTTTATGAAGCGATTTGTGCTTTGATGGAGAGTGGAGATCTTGATTTGAGTGATCCGGCTCTGGATAAACCACCGGCTGTCTATGGTGGGGGCTTGTTCAATGGCCCTCACAATTGGTGCAAAGCATATGCCCACGAACAGATGCATCGTTTTGGTCCTGCAGTGGACATTCTGGAAGTGGCGGTGAATGGTCCCAGTCGTGTGGTGATCAGTCAGACAATGCGCGACAGATTGGCCAGGTCCAAAGCGTATTTAGGACGGCAAGCCAGCGAGTCTACGGATATCCTATTTGCTGAACGGTTTCTTCGGGATTTTTTGTCCAGAGCTTTTCGACGTCCTGTATCCGACGATCAGTTGGGTAGATATATGGAACTCGTTCGTGCGCATTGTGACGAGTTTCCAGGGAAACGCATTGAAGATGCCCTTCACCTGGCCATCCGTAAAGCCTTGGTATCGCCTCTTTTTCTCTTTCGTGAGCTTGGAGGAGGTGCATTGGATGAGCATGAGCTTGCGAGTCGCCTGAGTTACTTCCTGAACGGTTCTCCTCCGGACGCCGAACTCACTGCGCTTGCTTCCTCCGGTCAATTGTCGAAGTCGGATATGTTGGAAAAGGAGGCCCGGCGTTTGTTGTCCAAACCCGAACGATTGGAATTTGTAAAACATTTTACCGGCCAATGGTTGGGCACTCGCATGCTCAAGGATATCATGCCGGATCCTCGATTGTTGAAGTTCTTCAATCCGGATCGTGATGCGCTGATTGAAGAAACGGAACGTTTTTTTGAGGAATTATTGGTGGGTAATTACACCTTGGATTATTTTATTGATCCTGGATTCAGTTTCAGAAATCAGAATCTCAATAAAATTTATGGAGGGGACCTGACGGGGAAAAATATGCAGCGGGTAACTTTTCCAAAAGGAGGAAGACAAGGCGGGCTTTTAGGGTTGGCCTCCATCATGATGGCCACCGCGAATGGTGTGGATACGCATCCGGTGCATCGAGGAGTGTGGTTGCTGGAAAACGTGTTGGGGCAGCCGACCCCTCCGCCACCCGCGGATGTTCCTGCTGTTGCGCCCGACACTTCCGGAGCCACCACCATGCGTGAGCTGATGTTGAAGCATCAGGCAGACAGGACTTGTGCGAGGTGTCATGAAAAGATTGATCCACTTGGGTTCGTGATGGAACAATTTGATCCGGTGGGGCGTTGGCGGGAGTATTATCCCATTTACACAGAGGGCGCTTCGGAGAAGCTCAAGGAGGAGTTCTATTCGAGCCAGGGAGAAGGAACGCGCCTGGGGCGTCGCATCGACACATCTGCCACCATGCCAGGTGGAACTGTGTTGCACGATGTGACCGATTTGAAAGCTTATCTTTTGAACAATATGGAGTTGTTCACCTCATGCCTGATCGAAAAACTGCTCGTCTACAGCACGGGGCGCGGACTCAGCTTCGGTGATCATCGGATTGTTCAATCCTTAACCAACGAAATGCTTGACGGAGATCGAGGGTTTCAGGATCTGATCGTTTCAGTTGTATTGAGTGAATCATTTTTAAAACGTTAGTCTGCTGGTTAACGGCATATGAAAACATCTATGAAAAACACATTAAGAGGTCTATTGCAGTATACGCGATGTTCAGTCGCAGTTCTCATTACAACAGTTGTATTGTCGGCGGATAGTTTGCCTGATCCGGATGGACAAGCGGCTGACATGAGTAAGCCCGTGCAGGTCTACATCTTGCTGGGCCAGTCCAATATGCTGGGTGCCGGTCAAATACAGCCGGGTAAAAAAGGTCCCGAGGGATCGCTGATTCATGCCGTGAAGGAAAAGGGGATGTATCCTTATCTGGTCGATGATGAGGGCAATTGGACTGTGCGCCAGGATGTCAGGAATGTCAGAGTCATGGGCAGCGGTCTTGGTGGGATGCGACTCTTCAATAATGAATGGATGACCATCAAGGGTGGCAGGATCGGTCCTGAATTTGGTATTGGGCATCAGGTGGGACATGCCATCGACGCGCCTGTCATGATCCTCAAGAGTTGTATCGGAAACCGTGCGCTTGGATGGGATCTGTTGCCACCGGGGAGCGAAGGGTTTGAATTCACCGATTCCAAAGGCGTCACCTGGGTGCATCCGGGATACAAGGGGACGCCGGAGCGTTGGCAGAAGGGTACGGAGCCCAAGAAGATTGGATGGTATGCGGGGATGCAGTACGATGGGGACATCGCTCGTGCCAGGCAGGTGTTGAATGAACTCGACAAGTATTATCCTGATGCAAAGGGTTACGAAGTTGCGGGATTTTTCTGGTGGCAAGGAGATCGGGACAGTCGCAGCGAGGCCTTATCGAGTCGATACGAGCAAAACCTCGTTCATCTTATCAAACAACTCCGCAAGGAATTCAATGCGCCCGATGCAAAGTTTGTCTGCGCCACGCTCGGGCAGACATCCAAAGAGGACACGGGTAACGGGAAGAAACTGTTGGATGCCATGTTTGCGGTGGACGGTGAATCCGGGAAATACCCGGAATTCAAAGGCAACGTTGCCACTGTTTACACTCATCCATTGTCCAAAGGCGGAAGCTCAGGAGGGCACTACAACGGGCATGCTGAGACCTACATGAATGTGGGTGAAGCCATGGGACAGGCCATGGTGAAGTTGTTGGAAGCGGAGTGAATCATCGCGGTGGATGTGACGTTTGGACTGTTTCTTCAAAGATTATCCTGCTGCCGGCCGTCGACTTTCTGGCCCAAGTTGAGTGAGAAGTTAGGGTGATCATATCACGCCGGGGCGATGGTGCAAGATTCTTCCGGAGTGGAGGCCGTAGGCCGTAACGCAGGAAGAATC
>Ga0181589_10000278_pt1 | contig 35758 bp, 27 predicted proteins | sample 071ome_25_FD_132444 | JGI IMG/M metagenome (GOLD analysis project Ga0181589, IMG submission 132444) | Coastal salt marsh microbial communities from the Groves Creek Marsh, Skidaway Island, Georgia - 071410BT metaG (megahit assembly) | ecosystem: Environmental > Aquatic > Marine > Intertidal...
GACCTTGCCCGATTAAAAGATCTGGAAGAGATTTATTTATGGGGTTCTAAAATGACGGAATCAGGCGTGGAATCTTTAATAAAAGCATTACCGAATGCTAAGATCATATATTGATCTTTCTCCATGACTTGAATTTGCGTATCGCAAGCCGCTTTGATTGGTGGTTTAATAATGTAACCATCGGGTAAGTGCACTAAGATGTCAGAAGAACTATTCAATCCCCATAAAATCAGGAAAGACTTCCCCATTCTCGGACGCAAAAATCGAGGCAAACCACTGGTTTACCTTGATAATGCAGCCAGCTCTCAAAAGCCTCAGCTTGTAATTGATGCAATCTCAGATTACTACAAATTCTCGAATTCCAATGTGCACCGTGGAGTCTATGAACTGGCTGAGGATGCCGAGAACCTCTACCATAGTGCCAGAGAAAAAGTGGCAAATTGGTTAGGCGTAACATCCCACGAAATTATTTTCGTTCGTGGTGCCACTGAAGGATTAAACCTTATTGCCCGGTCATTTGCAGAACCATTGTTAAAGGCGGGTGATCAAATCGTACTCAGTGAGATGGAACACCATGCAAACATCGTTCCCTGGCAGATGGTTGCTGAAGCCAAAGGTGTTGAGATCAAAATTGTCCCTATCTTACCCGATGGATCACTGGATCTAGAAAGCCTATACGGGCTTCTCGAGCAGAATAAAACAAAATTACTTTCACTTTGTCATGTATCCAATGTGCTTGGCACAGTTAATCCCATTGAAGAAATCATCGTAAAAGCTCATCAACAAGGAGTAAAAGTAGTCATAGATGGTGCCCAGTCCGTACCTCATAAAAGAGTAAACTTACAGGCACTGAACTGCGATTTTTTTGTTTTCTCCGGACATAAACTATTTGCCCCGATGGGAATTGGCGTGGTCTATGCAAAAAGTACCCTCCTTGAATCAATGGTTCCTTATCAAGGTGGAGGGGATATGATTGACCAGGTCAGTTTCAAAGGCACCAGCTACACATCAGGTGTTCAGCGTTTTGAAGCCGGTACCCCAAATGTTGCAGATGCCATCGGGTTGGGAGAAGCAATCAACTACTTGGAAAGCATTCCATTTGATTTAGTGGATGAATACGAGAAAAGCTTATTGGCTAGAGCAAGGGCCCAACTAGTCAGTATCGATGGCTTGATTGAGCATGGAACAACTACCGATAAAGCAGGTGTGTTCTGTTATTCCATTGAAGGAGTTCACCCGCATGATCTGGCTACACTTTTGGATGCCGAAGGCATTGCTACGCGCACTGGGCACCATTGCTGCCAGCCTCTTATGGAAAGGCTAGGAGTTGAAGCAACTGCCCGGGCATCCTTTTCAATGTATAACACCATTGACGAGGCAAACCATTTTGCGGATGCAGTCAAACGAGCCGTTGCCCTGCTAAGGTAGATCATCAACTTCCTGTAATACAAGCTGTGAGATTGGGGTCAGAATGACTCTTATGATCTGAAAATTTATAAACATTTATCACTCATGACAAAGGCTTGGCACGAAATTTGCCAATATCTAGTAGATGGTTAGCATATTCTTTTACAAAAATGTCGAACAAGCTTCCTAATTTCGTGACATTAAGATATTATATTTAACTTTTCAAAACGGCGGACAGCAAATGAACAACACTGACAACAGCAAAGATACATCAAATATTTTCAAAAAGTTCAGAGGAAAAATTACGCATAAATCAATTTCTTCTCCGGAAACTTTGGTTGGCGAAGTAATTGGTAAAAAAACTTCTGGGTTGGCTAGAAACGAAACCCCTTATTTCTCTCCCGGGATTACCAGCATTTTATTCTTGAGTAAAAGAGGTATTTCCAGGGCTCCACTTGCTAGAGAGGTGATGCGTGGGCTGCTTCACCAATCTGATCATTTTGGCAGTATCCGTCCATCCGCAAGAGGGATTTCTGAAGCCTACGACCTCTGTTCGTTCGATAAAAGAATGGTACATCGTGCCAGCCTTCAGGGTTTTGAACTTTCTGGGCATTCCCGCAGAGCAAATACTTCCGAATTATCAGCCGCTAACTTGATCATTCCACTAGATCCAGAAAGTAAGCAATATTCCAAATCCCGCACTTTTTACATCAGAGGAAAAGTTTTACCAATCAGTGATTTTTTAAACGCAGATGATCTGACTTACATTCCAGATCCTTTTGATATCGATGACGCGACTGATGTGTCTGATCGCTACAATTCCATTATAGAGTTAGTCAAGAAAGGGTGCTCTGAAATATTGGAATCTTTGCCAAGCCTGATTCATTCCTGACCTAAATTCTTTATATTTTTTTGTTCCTCTTAAGTAGGAACAATCATTCAATTGGATGAATTGCCACATAGCAGCAATCATTCTTAGTATTTCACCCATTCATTCGAAAAATGAGCTCAATTTGTTCAAAGATTGCCAATAGTTCTTTCTTTCAACGATTCATTATCGCAACTATTTTACTCGCTGGAATTGTAGTGGGTGCACAGACCTACAAGGATTTTGCCATCGAGAATGCCAAAGTTCTCCAAACCCTTGATCATTTGGTTTTGATTATTTTTACCCTGGAAGCATTGATAAAAATTTTAGCGGAGGGAAACCGTCCGCTAAATTACTTCAAAAACCCTTGGAATATTTTTGACTTTGCCATTGTAACTGCCTGCCTACTTGAGCCTTTCATACACATTGGCGGTGCCTTCCTGCCAGTTCTTCGCCTCGCCCGTATCCTCAGGGTTTTACGCCTTGTTTCTGCTATTCCAAAGCTTCAGCTACTTGTTTCCTGCCTTTTAAAAAGCCTGCCCTCGATGTTTTATGTCAGCATCCTTCTTTTTTTGCTTTTTTACATTTATGGCGCAATGGCAGTGTTTCTTTTTGGAGAAAACGACCCCATACACTTTAGGAATCTCCAGACTTCTATTCTTTCCCTATTCAGGGTGGTCACTTTAGAGGATTGGACGGATGTGATGTATATTAATATGTACGGATCGGATGCTTATGGATATTCCGCTAACGACCTGAAAAAATGGAACCCGACGTCATCAGAATCTCCGATTGGCGCAGCCTTTTTCTTTGTGAGTTTTGTGCTACTTGGAACAATGATCGTCCTCAATCTGGTAATTGGAGTGATTATGAACAGTATGGATGAATCAAATGCTGAGATGTCCATCAAGCAGGAAATTGAAAGAAGGAAAACCCATCCCGAACCAGTTCGTGATGGTCTGCATGACCTCCATAAAAGAATGGAAGAACTTTCCGGTGAAATGAAAGTGATCAAGAAGATGATTGAGGAAAATAACCATAACGCTACGTAACTCTCACTGTAGCTATCCTGATTCAGTAGTGGGTTTGCTTTTGCCAAACCTCATTCAATTCGTCATCTTATAAAGTTCTAAAATAAAATGGCAGACGACGAACAGAATTACAATTTCACCTCCATTGAAAAGAAATGGCAGGAATACTGGGAACGCGAAAATACATTTCAGGCTGAAGATAGTTCTGATAAACCAAAGTATTATGCGTTAGACATGTTTCCCTATCCTTCGGGGGCAGGTCTACACATCGGACACCCTGAGGGCTATGTTGCATCTGACATTCTCGCACGCTACAAAAAGGCATGCGGTTACAATGTCCTGCACCCTATGGGGTGGGATGCCTTTGGACTACCCGCAGAGCAGTATGCCATAAAAACTGGAACCCATCCTTCAGTAACTACCCAAACAAATGTAGATAATTTCAGGCGCCAGATCAAAAGCATTGGCTTTGCGATCGACTGGGAAAGAGAGATCAATACCACCGACCCAGGCTATTATCAGTGGACCCAATGGATTTTTCTTAAACTTTTTCAACGCGGACTTGCCTATGTGGATGAAAAACCAGTGTGGTGGTGCCCCAACCTACGGGCAGTTTTGGCAAATGAAGAAGTGGTCGACGGAAAGTCAGAAGTGGGGAATCATCCGGTCGAGAGGAGGAACCTACGACAAGTCGTTCTTCGAATTACTGCCTATGCCGAAAAACTCCTAGCCGGACTCGATGATTTGGACTGGCCAGATTCAACCAAGCGCCAGCAAAAAGCTTGGATTGGAAGGTCTGAAGGTGCCGAGGTACAGTTCCCTATCGATGGCAAAGATGTAAACCTGACGGTTTACACCACACGGCCTGACACTTTATTTGGGGCGACCTACATAGTGGTTGCTCCTGAGCATCCCCTGCTCGATCAGTTGGTTGTTACAGAAAAGAAAGATGAGGTAAGTGCCTATGTCTTGGCCGCAGCCAAGAAAAGTGATCTGGACCGTACTGATCTGGCTAAGGATAAATCCGGAGTGTTTACCGGAAGTTACTGTATCAATCCAATAAACGGAGAAAAAGTGCCTGTCTGGGTTGCTGATTATGTTCTCATTAGCTATGGTACTGGTGCGATTATGGCAGTTCCTGGACATGACGAACGGGACTATGAGTTTGCGGAAAAATTCGATATCGAAATTAAGCGGGTAATCGCTCATCCCGATAAAGACGAAGATGAAAGTAAACTACCCTACACTGGTGCAGGTTTCATGGTTAATTCCGGTGAGTATGACGGCATGGATGCCAATACCTGTAAATCAAAAATAACTGCAGCCCTTGAGTCCCAAAATTATGGAAAAGCAGCCATTAATTACAAGTTACGTGACTGGATATTTTCACGGCAGCGTTACTGGGGCGAACCGATTCCCTTGGTTTGGGTATCAGAACATGATTACAAAAAAGCCCTGAACACCTCGGGCTTGATCAATGATTTAATTCCAGAAAAGCCCGTAACCACTGAAAAAGAAGGTAAATTACTCTATGCCCTGCCCTTACCTCCCAGTGAATTACCGCTAAAACTTCCACAAGTTGAAAACTACCAGCCCTCGGGTACTGGAGAAAGTCCACTTGCTACGATTACTGAATGGCTGGAAATCTGGTTTGATTTACAAACCGGAAAATCAATTTCCCGCATTGATTCAAAGCCCGATGGTGATTTTTGGGTATCCGCAACACGGGAGACTAACACCATGCCTCAATGGGCAGGATCATGCTGGTACCACCTGCGCTATATTGACCCACAAAACGCTGAACGAATGGTCGATAAAGAGAAAGAAGCTTACTGGGGAGGACCGGACTTTTACATTGGAGGAGCGGAACATGCGGTTCTTCATTTGCTTTACGCACGGTTTTGGCACCGCTTCCTTTATGACGAAGGAGTACTGGCAAACCCGGAGCCATACAAAAAACTTTTCCATCAAGGCTTAATTCTTGGAGAGGACGGAAACAAAATGTCAAAGAGTGTGGGAAATGTGGTTAACCCGGATGTGGTAATCGACGCATACGGTGCGGATTCCCTACGGCTCTTTGAAATGTTTCTCGGACCTTTAGAGGCGGTCAAACCTTGGAGCGAAAAAGGAATTGAGGGCGTTCATCGGTTCCTGCGAAAAGTTCATCGCGAGTGCCTCCGTTCCGACAAACATAGTCGAGGTAAGGAAGAGAACAAAGACACTTTGAAGGTTTTACATGAAACCATACTCAAGGTTACCGAGGCAGTTGAAGATCTACGTTTTAATGTGGCAATCTCGCAAATGATGATTCTGATCAATCATCTTCAAAAAGTTGATTCTTACTCCATAAATACAGCCAAAACACTTCTTCAACTCCTGGCTCCCTTCGCTCCACACCTTGCTGAGGAGCTTTGGGCAACTCTTGGCCAAGAGCCTTCCATCGTTAATGAACCATGGCCACAGGCAAATAAGAAACTACTGATTACGGAGGAAATCACCATCGTTTTTCAGGTAAATGGGAAACTTCGGGGCCAAGGTCAATTCCCTAAAGAAATTGATAAAGAATCGGTAATTTTAGCAGCAAAATCGGATACCAAAGTACAATCGTTTCTAGAGGGTAAAGAAATTGTAAAAGAAATCTATGTACCCGGCAAACTGGTGAACCTTGCCGTCAGGGGATAATGATTTAGATATGTCCTGTTTTCTGCCCGATCAGTTTGATGCCAGCAGTCCGCTCGCCCTGATTGCCGGGAAAGGAAATTATCCAATCCTCTTAAGGGAGCGGGCAGAGCGAGCTGGTATCCCATTATGTTTAATTGCTCTCGGTGGTGAAACCTCCTCCGAATTAATTAATTCATTTCCCGATAAGGATCGGTCTTTTGTAAAGGTAGGAAAGGTGGGAAAATTACTCAAGGAACTAAAACGTCATCATGCAAAGTATGCGGTAATGGCTGGACAGGTAACTCCCGGAAAACTTTTCAGGGACATGCATCCGGACCTCAAGGCAATTCGTATGCTTGCTGGATTGGATCGCAAGAATGCCGAGACAATTTTTGGGGCAATTGGGAATGAAATCGAGAAAGCAGGTGTTCATCTGCTTGATGCCAGGGTGTTCATGGATGAAGATTTGGCGGACGATGGAATCATAGTTCAAGGTAAGGAAAAAATTGATCCAGCACACCTCGGGCATGGTATCGAAATTGTTCGTGAATGTGCAAAGTTAGATATCGGTCAAGGTGCAGTTGTCAGCCGAGGTACAGTGCTGGCAGTTGAAGCATTTGAAGGAACGAATGCTATGCTAGAAAGAGCGGGAGCATTTGGAGCCAAAAATTGTATTTTTGTAAAGATGGCAAAGCCCAATCAGGACACCCGCTTTGATGTTCCTGTCTTAGGGCTAAAAACCCTTGAGGTCATGAAAAAATCAGGTATCGGAGCAACTGCACTCCAAGCGGGATCTGTTCTATTACTTGAACGTAAAGAAGTTGAGATAAATGCAAAAAAAATGGGTATCTCAATCCTAGGATTTACCGAGTAAAAATTGGAGACTTCCACGGTCGCCGTTCATCGCATTCATAAGTTATATGACCTTCTAGGTCCAGGTGGGTATCCTTGGGTTGCCCTTAGTCTTCCGATTTACGGCCTGACTGCAAACAACATACAATAGATTCCCTGATAATTAGGAGTAAGGAAAAGAACTAATGAAACTTCTCGAACGATGCAGAAGTCGAAATTGTAAGTATATATCTTTCGTAAATTAGGTCAAGTTGACATGATGTGCCTATCAAATCATGATTGAATGGAGTACCTCAGTACAGTCTGTGAGCGGGAATACAGTACATCGTAAGCATTTGAGTTGCTTCTCCCACAAGCAAGCAAGCCAGTGAGGATTTCAGGGTCGCTTATTTTGACATCTCTAAGGAGCAAAAACCTGTTAGAGTAGTCTTCGAGAATTCCGGACTCGTACACTTCGCCTGTTGAGGATTTTCTTTCAACTGCTACCAACTTGCCACGATATTTTTTAGGATTGGTTCCCATGCATTAGGGACCATATCAGTTAAATTATTCTGCATATCCAATAGTCTTTTGTCCGCATCCTTGGTTTTTCCAAGCCTGGTATCCTTGCTCACTGTCCCCACGATTGCCTTTAAGGCCTGTGCAAAGGAATCCCTTAGCATATTGTAAGAATTCAAACTGGCTCTTTGTAAGCGCTTTAAAAAGGGAGGATTCAATAATTTCTCCCTTTCTTTATGCCATTCCACCCCTAAGCGGGTATCAGGATCAGGTGCCTGCCTGATAAAAAACGGAATTTTCTCAACCTCGAAGGAGTGAATAATCCTGGAATTCACCGAAGGGAATGGGGTTACTTTTTCATTCGGCATTATTAACTCTATACCTTGAGCAAAAACTTGTAACTCGCCACTTATCCAATCCTCGCTGTCTAATTCGAGCAAGACTTCTTTACCCGCAAATTTTTTTAAACAATGATCACAAGATCTTCGTTTGATCAATGCACCAAGAAGTGCCGAAAAGAAAAGCAAAAAAAGCGGCAACCAAAAGGCAAGTGTATCCATGATATATTCCAAAAATTATTGAGTCTGAAATTAGATTCTTACTCATTCGAACTTGCAAGAAGAACATTCCCTTGTTTGCATGGTACCATCCCTTCAAAACCTGCCCCCTATGATTTTCATTGTTCGAACTCTCCATTTTATTCTTTGCTTCTCGACTTTCTTTATACTCAGCTGCTCAGAGAACAAACCAAGCCCTGAGGATCAAGCAGAGCTTCCGCCTCCCTTAGAGAAAAAAACTGAAGTTTCCCAAAAACCTGCTCAACCAAAACCCGTCGTTTATGTAGAGGAACTCGACCAATATCAGGAGTACTTTAAGGAACAACACGAAACAAGTTTCAGCCATGTAAGCAAAAAAAACTGGTCTAGTTTCACAGCTGGCAAAGACGGAATCCTCACTAAGGTCATGCTTTTCGGTAAGCCAAATTACACCATTTCAGCTCATTACGGGTCGAGCATGAGCGGATTTATACGTGCTGATAATCCGGATAGCGGCCCGAAATACGGAGAATGGAGTATTTCCCGTGAGGAAATCGTAAATCAACTTGCAGTTCAAGGATTGACCGAGACTGACCGTGGCTGGATCACGCTGCAAATGAGAGGAGAAATCCCTCAGCAAAAAGGAAGATTATATTTTATCGTCTGCGATTACATTGCTGATAACCGTGGCTGGTTTGGTGCCTTTGCTTTTGCCGAGGCAAATTCATACAAGCACGGCAGATTCTGGCTTCATCCAGAACATGATCTTGTTTTTCGGACCTACATTGGTAAAACCGCTGATCAACTTGAGAAAGAACAGCGAGGCGAACCATTATTCGATTCAGATACCGCCTCGCTCGTTCCTGATAATGCCATTCCAGATGCACCTAAGCCGATGATTGAGTTGAGTAATAATTTTCAACCCGCTCCCTTACGTATCGATGACTCGCCTGAGGAAATTTCGCCGTTAGAAGAATCGATCTACCAGCCTGCTACTCAATCCCCTGATGATGTCACTTCCGAGGAACCTATAATTTCCAATGAGCCTGAAATCATCGTTAAGGAAGCAACGGTTGAAGATAATTCAAACGAAAATAAGCAACCTTCGGCTGATGAGGAAGATTCCCCTGAACAACCTGATGCCCCGAAAAGAAGCTTATTCGAACGTTTTTTCAAAAACAAAACCGAGTAGCCATTCTGCTTTTTTTACAAAATGGTACCAGGGGGCGGACTTGAACCGCCGACCTTCGGGTTATGAGTCCGACGCTCTAACCACCTGAGCTACCCTGGCACTTTAGCGTTGCAATATGAACTTTTGATAATGTTCAGTCAACGCTAACAACTTAAAGGTAAATTTTTATCGCTTTGGGCTTTACCCTTAGGTCTATTGAATAATGATGTAGAATTTTACATTTTTTCAAGTGACTACCCAAAAATCAACTATTCTGATTATCGATGACGATGCGGAAATCCGCTACTCTTTGGACCGTGTGCTCTCTCCGGACGACCACACTGTCATCACTGCCGATTCTGGTGAGAGCGGTGTGGAGATGGCCGAAAAAAATAAGCCAAACCTTATCTTTTTGGACAACCGGATGGGAGGAATGTCAGGGATCGAAACCCTGCAGCACCTTCGTACGGCTGCTCCCACTTCCTTGGTCATACTGATGACCGCATATGGCACCACTCAGACTGCAATTCAAGCAATGAAGCATGGTGCTTTCGACTATGTGCTCAAACCCTTTGATTTGGTAAAGCTTAAGGAAATGGTCGCCAAGGCACTGAAGGCAGGTGCTGACTCCGGGAGTTCAGAACCTGTAGAAAAGCGCATCGTAAACAAAGAAGATTTTGAGGAAGGAATTGTTGGAAGTGGTGAACGAATGCAACAGGTCCTGAAAACAATTGGTCAGGTTGCGGCATCTGAAGCTACGGTAATGGTTACCGGAGAAAGTGGCACGGGCAAGGAATTGGTTGCCCGTTGTATCCACAGACATAGTCACCGATCTGATAGTCCATTCCATGCAGTTAATTGCAGTGCCATTCCCGAAAACCTCATTGAAAGCGAACTCTTTGGTCATGAAAAGGGTGCTTTTACCGGGGCAACTGAAGCCAAGGCTGGTCAGTTCGAAATTTGTCATGGGGGCACCCTATTTCTTGATGAAATCGGAGACATGCAACTCTCCACTCAGACTAAAATTCTGCGGGCAATTCAGGAAGGTGAAATTCAACGCGTCGGAGGGACGAAAATTAAAAAGATAGATGTTCGGCTTATTGCAGCGACCCACAAAAATCTCGAGTCCATGGTCGAACAAAAAACTTTTCGTGAGGATCTATACTACCGTCTCAATGTGGTGAGGATTGAAACTCCCGCATTACGTGATCGAATGGAAGATATACCAGAGCTTGTTGATTTTATGCTGGTTCGACTGGATAAAAAGTTTTCCACCGGTACCAAGGAGATTTCTAAGGATGCATTAGAAATGCTCATGGCTTATTCCTGGCCGGGGAATGTCAGGGAACTGGAAAATGCCCTGCATTCTGCTTCCGTAGTATCGAAAGGAAAACGGATCCTCCTAAAGGATCTCCCTTCTAATTTGTCTGCAAGTTCACAACCGGTTATCTCAACTCATTCAACCAGTGAATCCGTTACTAAGACTGAACCAAAAAAAGAGACAAATGAGGCAACACAGGGTCTTTTCGGTAAATCCAAGACAGAAACAAATGAATCTCTCCAAAACAATAAGTCTATCCATTCATCTTCTCCGCCGTCCTCAATTTCAATGATTGAAAGCTTTGATATTTCCTATGCTCATCTGCGTGCCAAATCAGACAAAAACCTTCTTGAAGAAATGGAAAAAGAAATTATTCGGCGTGCCTTGCAGGAATGCGGTGGAAATCAAGTGAAAGCATCTGTTTTGCTTGGCATTACCCGAGCCACCCTGCGAAAACGTATAGACACTCATGCCATCAGGTACTAATCACTTTCTATGTTTGGTAGCTTGCCAAATTCGCATGCATCATTCATTTCTTTTCTGACCGACAATTACAGTGATGAACAACTTTCCTAGAATCGTGCTTACTGGGATAGGACTAACCTGCCCCTTAGGTAATGACCTGCCCACTTACCGTGAGGCTTTATTAACGGCTAAAAGCGGGGTTTCTCTCTTCCCTGTCCGAAATATGGGTGAACAACCAGCAGGTGTATGTGATTTTGATCAGACTAAGTATCAAAAGCGTAAGGAGATAAGAGTGGGTACAAGGGCAGGAAGTATTGCAATTTATTGTGCAAATGAAGCCATTGCTGATGCCGGCCTTGAGCTAGAAAATATCGATTCTTCCCGAATAGGCATTTATCTGGGTATTACCGAGCATGGAAATGTCGAAACCGAGACAGAGGTTTGCCAATTATTTGATCATTATGACCAAGATGTAAAATATTGGACTCATCATCATAATCCCCGAACCGTTGCCAACAATCCTGCCGGTGAGATTACCGTTAACCTGGGCCTTACGGGCCCCCACTACACGATTGGTGCTGCCTGTGCTGCAGGAAACGCTGGTATCATTCAAGGAGTTCAGCAATTGAGACTGGGTGAGTGCGATTATGCTCTTGCAGGCGGTGTTAGTGAAAGCATTCGTGCATATGGAATTTTTGCAGGATTTAAAAGTCAGGGAGCCTTGGCATCCCATGAGGATCCAACCAAAGCAAGTCGTCCATTTGATCAGGACCGTAATGGCATCGTAGTGAGTGAAGGTGGCTGCATTTATGTTTTGGAGCGATTGGAAGATGCCCAAGCAAGGGATGCAAATATCATTGCAGAGGTTGCCGGGTACCGAATAAATTCAGATGGTACTGATTATGTCCTGCCAAACCCGGAAAGACAGGAAGAGTGCATGAGGCAGGCTATTGAGAATGCAAAGATGAAACCAGATGACATCGATCTTCTCAGCACGCATGCCACCTCCACCCCCCAGGGAGATGAACAGGAGTGCAAAGCGGTTAGGAATGTGTTTGGGGAAAGTGGAAATACCCTGGTTAACAATACCAAAAGTTTCATCGGACATTCAATGGGTGCAGCAGGTGCCATCGAGCTTGCCGGAAACATTCCATCTTTTAAAGACGGTTTTGCCCATGCTACCATAAATGTTGATCGCCTTGACCCCGCTTGTGAACTACCCGGCTTGGTTACCGGAAATGCAGTGAAAAAAGAAGGTGGAATTAATGTGATCCTCAACAATTCTTTTGGGATGCTTGGAATCAATTCCGTTCTTATCTTGAAAAAATTTGAAGCTTAGGATAGAAATTATACTAAAGCTCTAATGGACAAGGAAAAAGTCAAACAAATCGTTCTCGATATCATTGCGGAAATCGCTCCAGATGAAGAACTTAACGACGTCAAGTCAGACATCCGTCTGCGTGATCAGCTCGATCTCGATTCTATGGATTTTCTCGACATCGTTATGGAACTTCGCAAGCAGCATGGGATAGATGTTCCCGAAGCAGAGTACCGAGAGCTTGAATCCCTTGATAGTTGTGCGAATTACCTGCTTCCAAAGTTTGAAGCTGGTGCCGCTGCCTAACTTTGCCGTGATGGGCAATCCATCACGCCACATTTTTGCCAATTCCTAAATCCATAGATTCCACACCCTACTCCGCCGATGTTGCCATTATCGGTGCTGGTTTGGCAGGATTGGCAGCAGCCACCAGACTTGCGATGTTTGGAAAAAGTGTAATCCTTCTCGAAAAACATTATGTGGTGGGTGGATTAAACAGTTTTTACGCAAGGAAGGGCCGTAAATTCGATGTTGGTTTGCACGCACTTACAAATTATCCGTCTCCTGGCTCCGGGAAATCATCCCCATTGCTAAAGCTTTGCCGCCAGTTACGTATCTCAATTGATGATTTAAGCCTTCAGCAGCAAAGCAGCTCGCGTATTACCTTTGGGGAAACCTCACTCCGCTTTAATAATGACTTCAATTATTTTATTAACCAGGTAGAGGAAACCTTCCCTTCATCAAAAGATAAATTTCACTCCCTTTTGAGAAAAATGGAAGAATTTCCTGCCTATTCTGTAGATGCAGAGGAACTTTCAACTCGTGAAATAATCAAAGATTCTCAGATCGATCCCTTTTTAGGCGAGATGTTGCTCTGCCCTACCTGTTACTATGGCTCCGCTAGGCCAAATGATATCGATTTTCCCACTTTCATCATGCTTTTTGATGCGATCTTTCGACAGGGCTTGGCCCGACCCGAAAACGGCATTAGAGCCATCCTTGATCCACTTACCTCAAAACTGAAGGAATTAGGGGTTCAACGGCGGATGAATTCTGCGGTCAAATCAATCACCACTTGTGGAAATGAAGCAAAGGAAATTGTACTGGAAACTGGTCAAACTATTCAGGCAAATCAGATTATTTCCACCTGTGGGATACGAGAAACGGAGTTATTACTTGATGCCAGTTGTATTGAGCAACAAACTGCAAAAACTGGAAATTTCAGTATCATTGAATCAATTCGGGTATTTGATGGGCACCCACGCGATTTTGGCTGGGATGAAACAGTTGTTTTTTTCAACGAAACTGATCAGTTTACCTATGATTGTCCCGAAAGATTGGTTGATTTACAATCTGGAGTAATTTGTCTTCCAGATAATTACGGGCGGAATGTTTCAGCTACCGAATCAAAAATCAGAGTTACCCACCCTGCAAATTTTCAAAAATGGGATGCACTTTCCAAAGATAAATACACCGCAGTCAAAGAAGACTGGGAAGAAAAAATTATGCAAAATTCGATGAAATACTTGAAGCAAGGGCATATCACCCTGGATGAATTAAATAAGAAAACAACCCTGATGGATACTTTCACGCCCACCACAATCAAACACTTCACCAGTCATATTAATGGCACATTATACGGATCTCCAACCAAGCGAAGAGATGGATCTACCAAGTACAAAAACCTCTTTCTTGCCGGAACAGACCAGGGATATGTTGGTATAGTTGGAGCAATGCTTGGTGGGATTGCCGTGGCCAACAATCAAATCTTACGAAACGGGTGACTTCGTTGGCCTATACCAAGCACTTAATCAAGCCCTCCTGAACCTCCGCCAATATAACATAAGCTAAGTAGTTGAACTGATTATCTTTAGACTTTTGGGACAAGGTAAAGTCACCGTTTTCCAGCTCATGGTCAATGAACTCCCTCAATCGTGTCTCACGAATGAACAGGCGGAGTTCCGTAAGGGAGCGCAGCACTGCTTCAGCATCTTCATCCGCTATTTCCACATACCCATGTGCAAACTTAGGATCGTTAAATAAACCAGCAACTTTGTGACGATCATGAAGCAGGTCTTCCTCCAGGCTAGTATTCCATGATTCAATCAATACCTCATCTGTCTCCTCAGGGCAGGGAAATCGTACGGCATTTACCCTACCTGCTTCGGAAAAGCATGTTATGATTAAAGGGACGATTTCCCTTGTTATTTTTGAATCAATTTTTAACTGAAATTCAATCATCGCGCTCCAACCGGGTCTGCAAACGCCAGTGCTGCAACTGATAAGCGTAGGTTTCTGCCCTTTCCCGGTTCCCCGACCAAACAACTGACCTTCCTTTCTCATGTACTTCGAGCATGTGTTTGGTGGCCCGACTTTCATCAAATCCAAAAACTTTCCGGAAAACCAAGACCACATAATTCATCAGGTTTACCGGGTCATTTAGTACGATAACTCTCCAGGGCGGATCCAAAGAAATTTCTTCTTTGGTTTCGGGTTTTACTATGGTGTCTAAGTTCAAGTGTACAGTAATTTGAAATAGGACAGCATATTAGAAAAGAGTTCACAGAACGAGAGGATTTTTCAACTTTACTGGCTTGCCTGATCTCTGGAAATGGCTTTTTTAGAGAGATGCTTAAAGTTCCATCATTTATACTAGGAGGATTATTAATTTTAACCGGTTTAGTCGGTTACTTAGCCCAAGATCAAAGCTTATCCATCAAGCTAAGTGGTGCATGGGCAAGCGATGCTGAGTTTGTGCTCTCTGATGGAGAGCATAAGCACACTATGGACTTCATTCCCTGTGATACCTCAGCAGGCGAGAATGTTTGGTGGATCGTACACAAGTTAAACGATACCCATGCCAAGGAAATTTCCATGGAAAACTATAAGGTTTCCAGCGGTACATCTGACCGTCCGGTCAAGTCATATTGGTATGCGAGTGCATCGGGCGATACTCTCAGTGGTCTCTTCGAGGAATCTGATAATTATCACAATGCAGGTTCGGGAAGTTTTGAAGCAGTAGCATGGAATGAAATCGATCCAGAAGAAGCAAAACTTCGTTTAATTTATAACAATGCGGCTGGCACAACCGGACCAGTCACCCTGTCCTCCAACAACTGGGAAAATGTGGTCAATGCACCTGCAAATGGTGAATCCCTTGAATTCGGCAAAAGCTGGACGGCATTTATTCCCTCCATCATCGGGCTTATTCTTATTCTTTGTGCGGTAGCTGCTGATAAAGCACCAAATGCCAAAAAACACATCATGCATGTGGCTGTATTGATTGGCTTACTAGGTTTTCTCTCGGTGGCGGGTAAAGTAGCAACCGCCTTTGCTGAAATGGGGTGGTGGAGAAATGAGCCCTACAACATTGTTGGTGCATCAAGCCTCAAACCAACCACCATGCTTCTTACCGCTGGCTTGCTTTTAATCTATGTAATTCTTTGCGTGGTTTCATTCATTACTGCCCGCAAGGAAATGGCCGCACAAGCTGCCCTGGAGGCTGCGAGAAAAGAGGCGGAGGAGGAAAAGGCAGCCAATCAGCGTGCAGAATCTGCTCCTGAATCCCCCAGTTCCGAAAATGCTTCCGCTGCTCCGGCTGAAGAAACAAAAGCCCCTACAGCAGAAGGCAATCCACCCTCCTCTCAGCAAGGATAAGGTAATAATTATACAAACCGCCTCCTTGTATCCCCTGCAGGAGGGAAATTCAGGTGACTGAATAGATAGCAGATATACTAGGAGGTTCTATGTTGAACATTTTCTTGCATAGCCAATCTAAGCTAGCGGGAAATGTTACAAGAAAGTGGCACACCCGGAGAGAGTCGAACTCCCAACCTCCTGATCCGTAGTCAGGCGCTCTATCCAATTGAGCTACGGGTGCAAAAGCCAAGGTTTAGAAAATACTTATCTGAATGAGATGAGCAAGCGAATTAAAGCCGCCTGCGTCAAAAGTTAAACAAATTTACGAAAGATAAGAGAGGCGTTGTGCCCTCCAAAACCGGAATTGTTACTCATAGCAACCGATACGGAGGCTTCGCGTGCTTCATTGGGTATATAATCAAGATCGCATTCTGGATCGGGTTCTTCGTAATTGATGGTGGGAGGAACCACTCCCTCGTCAATTGCCTTACAACAGGCAGCTGCTTCAATCGCACCAGCTGCTCCAAGAAGGTGACCGGTCATCGACTTAGTGGAACTTACCATCAATCCGTTTTGGGCATATTCTCCAAAAACATTCTTCAACGCAGTAGTCTCCGAGCGGTCATTATAGGGAGTGGAAGTACCATGTGCATTGACATAATTCACTGATGGTCGATCCAACTTCGCCTGATCCAAGGCTAAATTCATGCAATCCGTAAGTGCTGCACTGGAAGTGTCTGGGGTAGTTACATGAAAGGCATCACAGGTAGCCGCATACCCGATAATTTCTGCATAGATTCTGGCACCGCGAGCCTGAGCGTTTTCCAAAGTTTCAAGAACCAATACACCAGCGCCCTCCCCCATAACAAAACCATCGCGATTTTTGTCAAAAGGACGAGATGCACGGCTTGGATCATCGTTAAAATTGGTACTCATCGCCTTCATCGAAGAAAATCCAGCAAATCCAATACGGGTAACCGCAGCCTCGCTACCACCCGCAAATATAACATCCGCAACACCTCGTTTGATCATTTCAAACGCTTCACCAATGGCATGGGAGCCGGATGCACAGGCACTTACTACAGAAAAGTTCGGTCCCTTAGCACCGAGATCGATCGCAATGATTCCACCCGCAATATTCGCAATCAGGGAAGGGATCATGAAGGGAGAAACCCTCCTTGGACCACGCTCGATCAGGGTAGTCATCTGCTTCTCGATCGTATCCATTCCACCAATCCCCGAACCCACTAAAACACCCGTACGGTTGGGCACCAATTCCTCCCGGGTGAGGTTGGCATCTTTCAAAGCACCATGTGTTGCCCCAAGTGCAAGCTGAGCGTAGCGGTCATTTCTTCGGGCTTCCTTAGGATCCATAAAATCCTCAGGATTAAAGTCCCTGATTTCGGACGCTACTTTACTGGCTATGTCTGAACAATCAAAACTGGCAACTGAAGTAATACCACATCTACCAGCCTTGAGACTGGACCAGTAACTATCCAGATCTTTTCCAATGGAGGTGATCACCCCCATACCAGTAACAACTACTCGGGTCATATGGATGAAAGAGTTATGCTCACTTCGATAGCAATCGAAGATCGCAAGAGAGAAGATTAGGAGAGATTTTTCTCTACATACTCGATAACTGAACCAACTGTCTGGAGCTTCTCCGCTTCTTCCTCAGGGATTTCAGTACCGAATTCTTCTTCCAATGCCATAACCAATTCAACTTGGTCGAGTGAGTCGGCTCCGAGGTCATCAATAAAGCTGGCCTCTGGAGTAACTTGCTCTTCGTTGACATTGAGCTGGCTAACGATAATTTTCTTTACGCGATCGGCGTTATTGTCGGACATAATATTTTTATTTGGTTAGGTTAATATACGAAGTCTCTTCTTCACATCACCATCCCGCCGTCAACCGTAAAAACTTGTCCGGTGATGTAGGAGGCTTTGTCAGAACAAAGATAAGCGGCCATTTCTGCAATATCAGAAACTTGGCCAAAACGTTTAAGTGGGATAGTGCTAAGAGCACCTTCCTTGACCCTATCATCAAGCTCGGAAGTCATATCCGTGTCAATGAAGCCGGGGGCAATTGCGTTTACAGTTACCGAACGGGCTGCAAATTCACGTGCCAAACTCTTGGTAAGGCCAATCATGCCAGCTTTTGCGGCAGAATAGTTCGCTTGTCCGGCATTTCCAGTAAGACCAACCACAGAGGCTACATTAACAATTCTGCCCCATCTTTTACGGGTCATGGGACGGCCCAATGCCTTAATCCAATGAAAACAACTGGTTAAATTGGTATTGATGACGGCATTCCAGTCATCCTCCTCCATGCGAAAGAGCAAATTGTCACGGGTAATACCAGCATTGTTAACAAGCACATCCACGCATTCATGCTTCTCTAGTAGACTCTCACATGCTTTACGGATGTCTTCACCGGAGGACACATCAACGGCGAGGGCATCCGCCTTGCCACCAGCTTCGCGGATCGCATCTGCTGCCCCACCACAAGATGATTCGGACTTGCTCACGCAAACGACATGCAACCCATCTCGGGCCAACGATTCTGCGATTCCACGGCCGATACCACGCCCCGCCCCGGTGACTACCGCTACCTTAACTTTATTTGTTTCTTCGCTCATGAAAATATTCAGGTTCCCATCCCTTGTATTAGACTGTTCTCGACAAATGATCGATTACTCCTCATTACGCAACATCAAGTTTTCCACATGTCAAAGAACTCAAAACCTCAATCAAAAGATTCAGAATCATTTCCGAAGCTGCAAAAATTCCTTGCTGACTCGGGGATTTGTTCACGCAGAGCCGGTGAAGAGCTGATTAAAAATGGTCAAGTTTCGGTGAATGGAGAGTCCGCAAAACTCGGAATGCGGATCAATCCCGAGCGCGATGTTGTAAAGGTCGGTAATAAAAGAATTCAAGCGAAGTTTACTAAACCTGTAACCTTTGTGCTAAATAAACCCAAGGGATTTACCTGCTCTAATGATGATCCCTACGCCGAACGACTAGTATTTGAACTGCTGGAAGCAAAGCATCGAAATTTGCGTTTATTCTGTGCAGGAAGGCTGGATGTCGACAGTGAAGGGTTGGTTATCCTCACCAATGACGGAAAACTGGCACATCGTTTAACTCATCCTTCGCAACAAGTTCGGAAAAAATATCAGGTGGAAATAAATCAGCCTTTGGAAGCCGATGCTTTTCAATCAATGCTAGATGGCTTTGAGGATGATGGCGAATTTTTACGATTGGACCAAATTCGTGCGAAGGCAGGAAATCCCGTTGGGTCATCCAAGCTGGAAATCATTATGGGGCACGGTAAGAAGCGCGAAATCAGGCGATGCTTTCAGCGGTTTAGATATAAAGTAAAAAAGCTAAGACGCTCATCCATTGGAGGGCTGAAGTTGGGGAAATTACCACTTGGTACATACCGCCTATTAAAAGATTCAGAAATTGATTTGCTCTTCCCTAAGCAATTTTCCTAAATTCAGGATCATGGGAACTTGTATTTTGAAAATTGTTAAAACGATTACGGGAATAGTGATTCCCTTTTTGGCTTTTTCACTTTGCCTCGGGCAACCTGAACAAACTGACGCACAGAGCCTCGGTGAAGCTTTCAACGCTGGTGCCCCAGATGTTGAACCCGTCGTGGTAGGCAGGGAAAGATGGAACGAGAAAAAGCCGACTACAGAAATCCCAACTCAAAAAAATACTCCTGAGCCTGCCAACTCAGAAAAAACTCAACCTTCAACGATTACCGAACTCGACCCCCTGGAAACGAAACAAATCAAGCCAGAGCCGACTGAACTTCCTTTGGAAGCCCCTAGAATCAAACCGGCTGTAAACATTGTCCGAAATTTTGAAGGGAAACTTGTATTCAAACCTAGAAAATTTGGGTTTGAAAATGATTACCCCTATCAACTTGCAAATAGCCGAGGAAAAAGACTCGCTTATGTCGATGTTGGAAACTTGAAAGCAATCGACCCGAAAAAATTTGTCGACAAACAAATTAATGTCTTGGGCAAATTGGTTCCGATAAAGGAGGGTTCCGATGACATGGTAATTCGGGCACGCGTATTACGCTCCTCCAACTAAATCCCCCCCTAATTTTTCCATATTCAAGGTCATGCAATTGATCGATGGTAATTTAGTGGCTCAGAAGATACTCGATGAGTTGTCCTCCAAAGTCTCTGATTTAGGTAGCGAAAAGCCATGCGTTACATTTGTCCGCGTTGGTGATGACCCAGCTTCGGTCTCCTATGTCAAAAAAAAGCAAAAGACTGCTCAACTAGTTGGTATTCAAGCTAGGTTGGAGGTCTTCCCGGAAAGCATTTCTGAAAATGCACTTCTTACCGAGGTTGATCGTTTAAACCAAGACCCTTCCGTTCATGGGATTTTAGTGCAAGCACCCCTGCCCTCGCATATCGATGATGTCCGCGTTTTTAACCGAGTATCTTATCAAAAGGATGTGGACGGGTTTAATGCTGTCAACCTGGGCAAATTATGCCAGGAACAACCAGATGCCTTTCGATCCTGTACGCCTGCTGGCATTACGGAACTAATTAAAAGATCAGGAATCGAAACAGCTGGTAAGCAGGTTGTCGTGCTTGGGCGAAGTTTAATTGTCGGCAAACCTGTTGGCATGCTCCTCCTGAACAGGTCAATCCCTGGAAATGCAACCGTTACATTTTGCCACTCACGCACCCACAATTTACCCGCCATTACCAAAGGTGCAGATATTCTTATTGCCGCGATTGGAAAGCCAAATTCTGTAACTGCTGAGATGGTTAAGGATGGATGTACGGTAATTGATGTGGGAATCAACCGTATTGCTGACTCCAGCAGAAGATCTGGATACCGTATCGTAGGTGATGTTGACTTTGATAAGGTTGCCCCAAAAACATCCCACATCACCCCAGTACCCGGAGGAGTTGGTCCCATGACGGTTGCAATGTTAATGTCCAACACCCTTCAAGCTTTCCAACAATTACGGCAAGCATCTGTATGAACGAATCCCCCACCCGCACTTTGGATGATGAGGAAAATCAAGCTGCCACTTCGGCAAGCCTTGAACCTGCTCCGTTGATCAAGCGGATGATTGCATTTGCGATGGATTTTATCCTCATCGTTCTACTCCTGCAATTACTGGCCCACCTTATGCCTACTTTCTGGGACTCCCACACTCAAGATGAGTTTAAAAATCTTCTTCATCAGGCAACTTTGCTCCCCAGAGATGATCAAATGAATTCAGACGAGATGGCACGCTTTATTAAGGAATCCGGTCTTTCCCAGGAAACCTACGAAATGCTCATGGCGATGGTGGTCTGGGCATGCTTTCTTCCCATCCTCTACTTTTTCATCGGTGAACGCTTTTTTTCAGGCCAGAGTCTTGGAAAGGCAACCTTCGGATTAAAGAGTATTCGATTTGATCATCAAGGATTGCCCCCTACTGCTTTACGCCAGTTTTTCCGGGCTTTATGCAAGGGGTTGAGTGCCCTCATTCTCATCACTCCTTTCTTACTACCTGGATTGATGAACTTTCTTTTTTGTTTTCTCAATAAGTCCCGAAGATGCCTGCATGATATAGTGGGAGGAACCATCACCATTCAGGAAAATAAAAAAAAGGAGAAAATATCGTGAAACATTCTATTGCTTTTGTGGGAGCCGGTAAAATGGTTTCGGCAATCGTTCATGGTCTGCTCCGTGCAAATTCTTTTTCAGCAAATCAGATGTCCTGTTGCTCGGCAAAAGACGGCACATCAGAAAAACTTGCTCAATCGACTGGAATATCGGGGTTTGAATCGGTGGAAGATTTACTGGCTGAATCTCCATCTGTACTGGTGCTGGGCTGTAAACCACAGCAAATAAAAGACCTTCCAGAATCAATTTCGAAATCGAGTGCCGGTTGCCTCGTACTTTCAATCATGGCTGGTATCACTACCCAAAAATTGTCCGAGAAATTTCCAGAAGCCCGGAATATTGTGCGGTCCATGCCCAACACCCCAGGCCAGATCGGGCATGGTATTACTGGCTATCTATTTGCCAAAGCTTCAAGCGATGAAGATCGTTCGATTATTAAAAAAATTCTTTCCTCTCTTGGATCAGTTTATGAACTTGGGGAAGAAGAAGATCTTGATCGTATAACTGCGATCAGCGGAAGTGGCCCTGCTTATGTTTTTGAATTTACCTGTGCCCTCGAAGAAGCGGCCCGTGCTATTGGACTGTCTGGAAAATTGGCCCGTAAAATCGCCTTGGGCACCGTGACTGGTGCTGCTCAGCTTATGAAAAATTCTGAAATGTACCCAGAGGAATTACGGGATCAAGTAACTTCGCCTAATGGCACCACCCAGGCAGCTTTGGAAAGTTTTTCCGCAGATGAATTGAGAACAATCGTCCGCCATGCTGTGGAAGCTGCCAAGGCACGTTCGATTGAACTTTCCCATGAGTAAATTGAAAGAAGGTACCATAGTGGTAACCGGAGGAGCCGGACTCATTGGCAGTGCGATCATCTGGGGCTTAAATAACCGCAATGTCGACAATGTATGGCTGGTCGATTGGGCTGAGCAAAACAGCCTAAAAAAACGCAACCTCACTTCTCTGGCTTATTCCCGATTGCTTTCGCCAGAAAGCTTTCGGGAAATGGTGAAGGAAAAAAGTGTGGAACTATCCGAAATTTCCACAATTTTTCATTTGGGTGCTTGTTCCAGTACCACCGAAACAAATGAAGAATATTTAAACGATAATAATTTAGGCTACACCAAGGAACTTTGTGAATGGTCGTTAGAAAATAACATTCGCTTTGTTTATGCCTCTTCCGCCTCAACCTATGGAGACGGTTCCTTGGGCATGGACGATAAGGATGAGGATTTAAAAAAATTTAAACCGCTCAACCTGTATGGGTGGTCAAAACATAAATTTGACCTGCTTGCCCAGGCAAACGGATGGCTCGAGCACATTGTAGGGCTGAAATACTTCAATGTATATGGGCCCAATGAAGAGCATAAGGGCGATATGCGCTCAGTGGTCAGCAAAGCATATGAGCAAATCGCATCCACCGGCGAAATGACTCTTTTTAAAAGCCATCATCCGAATTATGGGGATGGCCATCAAATGAGAGACTTTCTCTATGTCAAAGATGCTGTCCTAATGTCCATTTGGTTAGCAGAAACGGTTCAAGCTAATGGGCTGTTTAATTTAGGTAGTGGAAAAGCTAGAACCTGGCTGGATTTGGGGAAGGCAATTTTTTCAGGTCTAGGATGCGAACAAAAGATAAAATTTATTAAAATGCCTAAAATCCTCCGTGATAAATACCAATATTTTACCGAGGCAAAGATCGAAAAGCTCCTATCAGCAGGGTACCAAAATCAGCTCTTTTCCCTGGAAGATGCCGTCAAGGACTATGTAACCCAATACCTAGTACCCGACCATCGTCTTGGTGGCTAAAAGTTTACCTTTTTCCAATCACAGCAGAACCTCGATCTGTTGCTGCAAAAACGCATCATTATTAGACTCGGTATAATTTTCGATCGTTTTCAGTAAAACCGGCGAAATTTTAGAACCCGCAGGGGCAAAAAGGGAACCATCCATAAGCTTTAGATCCTCAAGCATTCGATTCCCTACTTTCAATTTAGTCACATCAATGGTGGTTGATTCCCCCAACCCACCATCCAACTCAAGGGTGGAGGCTAAAGCATCCAAAGAACCGTCAGGATACTTATCCTGCTCACGGCGTAGTTTGTCAAAGATTTCACTCTTCGGGACGCCTGACTCATCTAAAGCATCATAATAACGGCAGAGGTGGATGATCGATGCAAGTTCACGAGTTTCGCAAACAGGATCTGTAGAGCGAGGATAGTCTTCTCCGATTTTCATGACAATCTCACTAACCTTTTTCATTCGCGGAATGTCTTTCAGCAAACTACCTACAAAGGAAGGCAAATCATCAACAATCGCTTGTATGGATTTTGGCAACTTTTGCCCAAAGTGTGCTTTTTCCTGAAATTCGTCTGGAATGGTGAGGAATCCAAGATAACTGAATTTTGCAGCAACCCCGGCCCTCCATCCCCCAGGTAATTTCATTTGCCGCACAGTCTGTTTGGTAAGTTCCTCAACTCTTTGAGCCCGCCGATAAATTTTGGGCTTTGTTGCAGAAAGAAGCGAACTAAGAACATTGAGGGTGGCGCCAAGGGTTTGTTCAAGTAGTTCCTTTTCCGTACGAATCAAACGGTGTTGCTCAAGTGCCTGTTCGATATTTTTTTTAAGGACATCAGGATGGCAGGGTTTAGCAAGAAGTCGAAAAATTCCACCCTTCTCAACCGCAGCACAAACATCCGAAAAATCTGCCTGACCGGTCAGCAAAATCGTAACTACTTCCCTGTCCTGTTCCCTTATTCGTTCCAAAAATTCAGCACCATTCATCAATGGCATCGAAAAATCTGATACAATTACCTCGAATGGTCCTTGCTCATCAGCAATTTGCAGGGCATCACGCCCCGAAACCGAGGTATGCAAGTCAAAAATTCTGCCAAAATTAAGTTTAAAGCCCTTTAAAATAGAAGCTTCATCGTCTACGAACAAGATCTTGGGCTTTCCATTAGTCGAATCCATAACCCTAATTAGAATAATTAAATAATTAAGGTCAATGAGGAAGCAATTTTCAGGGCATCCAGCGAAGATTTTTAAATTGGGGAGGTGCCCCTACCCAATCAGACCCAATTTGCAAAGGTTTACCGGAACTACCCTTGGGTAAGTCCAACTTTTCCTTATCCCCAAGCCTCAATTCTCGAATGCCTGACCAGGATGCTAAACTTTCACCTACACTATTTCTGAAAGAGGCTAAGGGAAGGCTAAACCTTTGCCAGACACCATTTCCAAGCAAGTTAAGTTCTGAGCCATAACCGTCGATCCACATAGCCATTTTATTAGTATTCTCACTTTTAATCTCGATACTAATTCTGGCATTAGAATTTGGAGCAGACCAAGTCGGTTCATACAATTTATTCGTTCGCAGTGCCCACTTCCTGGAATTGTAGGTAAACCATTCATTTCTCCAATCACCTGAAAATTCTTCGATGAGAAAATCAGCATAATCGGAAGTAATCGTTCCGGATTTGATCAATTCTTCGGCCGATACGGTCGCAAGAAGTGACGACAAAACAAATGAATCGGTTCTATAAGTGCCATAATAATAACCTGCCCCGGTAATTTGCTCTTCCAGTTTGTAACGAACATTACCAAATACCCAGAGTGAACGGTTGGTATCAAAAATTGGGAGATCACCTACCCATCGATTTTCTTTTTTTTCTGGCCGGATAAACTTCCAGAACCTGTGTTTAGTATTGGTAGAGTTATCTTTTTGACCTCCACGCTCCTGTAAAATTCCCTGTTGTGTGAAATAAATTTCCACCTGCTCAATTTCCCTGCCTGAATCAGGATTAACCACTACTCGTGGAAATTGGTTCTTACGGAGCTGCAAACTGATTTCGGGAGTAAGGGGAGCCTTAAATTTTGGCTGCAAGTGCTGATCAAACCAGAGCTGTGTAGCCACTTCAAATTCCGCAGAGTCCTGATGATTATGATGGGGGGAACATGAAACTCGCCATTCCTTGGTATTGATTTCATTAACCGCGGTTTTTAAATCGTTAATTCGACCATGAAAATCATTGGATGGACTGAGAAACATGATCGGGCAGGAAATCTTTTTAAGGCTAGGAGGATCACTGACTGTGGCTAAATGTAAATCGTCCTCCGAATACCGGTCACTAATACCACCGCAGGAAGGTGCCGCAGCTTTGACACGTTTATCCGCTCCAGCAATTAAAACCGTTAACTTTCCGCCCATGGAATGCCCATACACCCCCAGCCTGGAAGCATCCACCTCAGTCTGTTGCTCAAGAAAAGTCAGCCCTCGACGGCCAGCCAAGGTAATTAGAAACCAGGCATTATTGCGGGGAGATTTCACAGGGTCGAGCGTCCACTCAGCGACTGGAATTGAAGGAAATGCATCTTTCCCATAGCGACTCGGTGCATGATAGGCATCCAACGCTCCCCAATCAGTGGTAATTTTATACTGGGGATCATTTTTTTTACCTTCCCAAAATAATTTAACTTCTTTTGGAGAAACATGGTAACCGGGAGCAGACAATCGGCCAGCCCAGGCAATGGACAGGGTTGCATAACCTCTTTTTGCATTGGTTAATACTGCATTAGAGTGTGCATACTGACCGCCTCCATGAACCTGAAGTAAACCAGCAACATTCTTTTTCCCTTTAGGATGGCCATAGATGGCCGCCATCATTGATTTTTGTCCATTAAAAATACCAATCCGGTATCTCAAGACTTTCAATACCACATTATCCTGCTCCCATTCTTTGAGAATTTCTATATCTAATGGCTCGAGAGTGGGATCGAACCCCTCCCACATTTCATCATAACCAAACGGTTTGTTGATTTCATTGTAAGAAGGAAGAGTCTCGCCAAATGAGGGGACAAGAAAAAAACATACCAATGAAAATGGAAAAAATGTTCTGATCGTTTTGTTTTGCATAATTTTAAAGAGATAGTGGAGAAATTAAAATAATTCAGTGATCTATTCGAATTAATATTTATGAGAATAGCTAGAATGAATTTACTTTTTACACGTTGATAACTCTAGGTAGACCAAAATCCACTAATTTTTTAAAAAAATGTAATGAACGAAGTTACAATTTCAGGTAAAATCACATTTGTTGATGAAGTGCGAGAATTCGGCGCAAATGGATTTCGCAAACACCAAGTAGTTATCGAGACGGGTGATGGGAGATGGGACAACCCAATTCCGGTAGAGTTCACCAAGGATAACATCGAATTAAGCAAAGACCTAAAGGTAGGAGACAAAGTGGAAGTTTCCTGCAGAATTAATGGCAGGGAGTGGCAGGGAAAAGATGGTATAACTAAGTGGTTCACCTCGATTAACGGCTATAAAATTCATACTCAAAATCATTCTGCTGATGCGGAGGATCCCAGTGCATCATTTGACACTTTTGACGAGTACGCAGATGATTTTGAGGAAGATGTTTTTTAATCTATTTTTGAACTATCTTTCATCGAGGATTCTATAAAAATATATCAAAATTCAGGTATTTAGTATTTTATTTAAACCTATTGCTAATTAGATAAAACTACTCCTATTTTTATTTGTAGGTAAACCCTATTTTATGGATTTAATAAAATAAAATTTCAGGAGTAAAAGTTAATAATTATTTTACCTCTCAATTAAATAACTTACTCACATGCGCAGGTAAGTTTGATTTTTGGGCCAAACATCTGCTATATTATTTTGAATGCGCCTTTTGAAACTGACCTGCCCGGTTTTAGTTTGGATCCTCAGTGGTCTTACGGCATCGTTTGGTCTAGTTAAGGAGGATAGCATTCTTGTTCGCTGGAATTTTGATATTGGCGAAGGAAATATTGCACACCCAGTTCCCGATGTAGGCGTTCCAGCACTACTTAGCAATGACGCCTCCTGGGGATCTGAAGCAAATGGAACTGCTCTATCAAAGCATTCGCTTGATATCAGCGATGGGCTAGGCTTCGCAGTTGCAGAACATAATGCCAGATTAGACATTGGATTTAAATTCTCACTCCTGATGTGGTTTAAACCCAATGGCACACCATCCCTTAGTGCCAACCTTTTTAACAAATCAGACGGTATAAACTCTTCCTATTTTTCAAAATTTGCTGGTTCCGGCAGAAGCTTAACCGTCAGCTATCTAAAACCCACTCTTGACTATGCGACTACCGGCATGGCCACTTTCCTGCCAGATCAATGGAACTGCCTAATTTCAACTTATGACGGGAACCTTTTACAAACATACATCAACGGTAAGATTGTTGGAAAAAGCGAACTTTTACTCCCACCCGTAAACAACACCGGTGACCTTGGAATCGGCGGAACTCCAGCGGGAGGAAACATCTTCACCGGTTGGATCGATGAAGTAAGAATTTATGCTGATGCACTAACCTTTGAAGATTCCGTAGAAGCCTACGGCAATGGTTTTGGTGATCTTGGTGCTGTACCCGTCTACGATGGGCCACTCTCCACTGACGAGGAAGAATCAACAGTCTATTTGTCTTTTCTGAATTCCAGCGGAAATCTGATGAGAGTGGAAGGCGTTGATGACACCAAGCTCTCCATAACTGGAGGATCTTTTGTCTCTGTCGAAGAATTGAACAGCACACATTACGAGCTCAATGTTCGTGCAGATCAAAAACCACAACAAATTAAGATTTCCACAACACCAGGCACGCTAAAGGATGAAAACAATGTCTCTGTTGCGGTAAGATCTTTTCGTATAAATTACACCGATCAGGTCACTCGTGCTGAAAGCCTGGTTGGCTGGTGGAAATTTGATGATCAGGACGATCTTGCATGGGAACATTCATCTCAGCTGAATGTTACTGTCGATAGCTGGTCACCTCTGCCGCTTTCTCCTATTGCTTGGCTTGACGCATCTGCTACGGATTCATTTACGAAGTCAGGGAATTCTATTGATCAATGGTCTGACATGAGCGGAAACAACCACCACGCTCGGCCAAGAGCTGGCCAACCACAGTACAATTCAAGCGGGCTTAACTCCTTACCCACGGTTTCACTTGAAGGAACATCTCTTGCCTTGGACAACTCCGGCGTATCCTTTGATAACTGGGAAGAACTTCATGTATTTGCAGTTCTTTATCAAACTGCATTCAATCATTTCTCGAGTGTATTTGGTAAAACCAACCACACTGGTTGGGCAAACAGCAATAACAATAATTTTGCCTGGTTTTTACAGATCCATCGTGCAGATATAAACGGTCACAAGATTTGGGGGCCTGCACTCAATACTAGCACCGGCGGAAATAGCTACCTAACAACCGGCAATGATGCAATTTGGACACACAACGGATTTACTGGAGGACCAAGCGTAATTTCAATCAGTTATTCATCGCTCGATGAAGGCGTCAATAATTTCAATTTTAAAATTAATGGTAAGACTGAAAGGTCTTCAGCTCTGTCTGGAAGTATTAAGCCTGCCCCCGACTTGGATTTTGTGATCGGTGGCAAGTCCAATGGTACTAACAATTGGAGAGGAAGAATATCAGAATTTATCATCTTTGATAATAAACTGGATGATATAAATTCATCCATCTTAGAAAATGTTCTTCTGCAAAAGTGGCAAATTTCCGCAAATGATCTACCAGAAGATCAAATTCCCGAGGAATACCCGATCATATCTCAATTCGCTGATCAATCCGGTGGGGGCTTGCCCTTCCTGTTTCATGGAGAACAAACCACGCTGATTGACGATGGAAAATTTTTGGGTGCCCTTTCCTTTGATGGAAATACTAGCTACGGCTTGGTGCCTGAATCCTCAAACTTAAGCAATGTTAATACACTTTCCAATTTAACGAGAACCGATGAACTTTTGGTGTGGTGGCCGTTCGATGGAAACCTAAGCAACATGGCACCCGAGGGTACGGAAATGAACCTAGTTGAGTTCATGGATTCATCTGACGAGGATAAAGTCGTAAAATTTACTAATGGAAAGTTTGGCCAGTCAATTTTACTGGAAAATGGAAAGCCGTTAAATTTTCAACTAACTGACACCGATACCCTTCCGATAGGAAATTCACCTAGAACTATTAGTGCCTGGATCAAAACTAAATCCCGGGGAGGCAGCGTTGTCCGCTGGGGCACACTTTCAAACGGTGGCCTTTGGGACTTCCATATTGATTATTCCGGATGGACTGGAGGCACCCTATCATTGGATGCTAGTGGGAATAATGCCAAACAAACTGGCAGTCACTTCCGGGTGGATGATAACAAGTGGCGGCATATTGCAGTTACCTTTGGAACCAATACCCGGGAACCTTATGTCTTTCTCTATGTAGATGGGGTTGCAGAAGAAATCTATGCTCAGTCAATTAATCACGATAACTTGTCTATCAATACGGGGAGCTATCCAATTATACAATTAGGCGGTCTTGGATTTCATGGACTTCTTGATGATGTAAGAATTTATTCCGTTGAACTTAACCCAGGTGAAATCGCTAATGTCTACCGGGAAAGTTTAGTCTCCGGGATGACAACCTTTCAGCACGATTACACCGTTGCTGCATGGATCAAGCCATCAAGATTACCAGATTCAGACCTATTCGAATTTGCATATGGCCGCTTCTTTTGGCAAAATTGGGCTGGGGATGTAAAAATCGAAAAGTGGCCACAGGGACGAAAATCAAATGCAATTACTGACTTTGACCCAACCGAAAAAACCTTGCAGGAAATCCTCGTAGAACCGATCGAATTTTTTGCTCTTTCAACTGAAAACTGGGCACCTCAATACATTGGGTACGGAGATAGTTCCTTTTCAATATCTGACATTGGCAGTTTTCTGACTGACGATGACAAAACGGATGATCCCTATCTTCTCACAAGTAATTCTGGAGCAACTTCCTACAGCCCAAACTTTCAGAAAAGCCTGAGTAATCACCCCACCACTTTTGCCTCTAATTTTGGGGTAACATACCCTCCCAACACAAATAACCCTGCCAACTTCCCGATGGGTTACATCGCGGCAAACGGCTTTCTTACATTATCCAACGAGGTTACCAATAATTACGGCGTCGGGTTGTATTACCTTCACGCTGGTGGGAATGGCTACAATACTTTTTCAATCGACCTGGACCAAAATCGGTTCATGGAAGCTGGCACGGAAAAAATTATTCATGCCGATGCATATACTAGGTACCGGGAAATTATTTTTCTTGGAAATCAGGTACCTCTCGTGGTTTCTCCAGGAATGGGTTTTGAAAAAGGATTAACACTGGGAGCAAATTATTCGGTAGGATCGTGGGAAGGCTCCAGGACTTCCCCAATTCATGCCTTTAAGGAAAATTCTCTCAAAACGAATCAATGGCAGCATGTTGCCACATCTGTCAACCGTTCGACTGGGATCGTATCCACTTATGTGAATGGGATGCTCGTCGCTTCTTCAAAAATGGGGGAGGAAAACTCAGACCTTCGTTCTGGAGATTGGCATATTGGAGGCCCGGGAGCGTTTGGAAGTAATCAATATTTTTCTGGAGAGATTGATGATCTGAGAATTTACGATGTCGATTTAAGCTCCGAGGAAATCTACAATATTTATAACGGCGGATTTGGGGACTTGGGAATAATAGGAAAAGTTGAATCCCCAGTCATAAGTTTATCGGAGACCGTGGATCTTTCATTATCCTTCTCATTACTTGGTAAAGAAGTTGATGTACAATTAAGTGAAAACAACATCAGTGTATCCAATGGTTCTCTGGAAATTGGGAGCCTTCAAAAAAATGGCTCAGTTTATTCTTTCGAGGTAACTGCTCCCCCAGGCAATAAAGTGGAGATCTTTATTCCTGAAGGTACTTACGATGGTAAGGAAATTCTCGGGGTTCGTCACTCTTTCCTGGTCATGCCAGACATTCCAAATAAGTCTGATCTTGTTCACTGGTGGTGGATGGATGATGCCAAGGGAACAGAGATTGAGGACAGTGTAAACTCCAGTGCTGGCACCTTAATTGGAAATACACATTGGACCGCCGATGCTGTTCATAACACAGGCCTTTCATTTGCTTCTAGCGGGGACCAGGCAAACCTTGGTGCTCTAGATGATGAATTCAACTTTGAACATTTCAGTATTTCAATGTGGTTTAAGTCCGAGTCTGATACTATTTTTCGCACACCTGAACTGGTTGGGAATGTGCTTGTTTCTCTTGGCTCAATCACCTCCTCTACCTTCCAATTAGGTTTTGGAGGGCAGGCGATAGAGGTTTTCATGGATTCCGACATTTTTTCAGGAACCTCAAGAATTCCATTCAGTGGAAAATCTAACCAGTGGTATCATCTTGGAGTAGTATACGACGCAAATTCGCAAGATGGTTATGAATTAAAGTTGTACCTTGATGGATCATTAATCGGAGAGAGTGGTGACTTTGGTGGAGAGGTCAGAAACAATCCTTCTCACCGGTGGTTACTTGGAGGTTCGGAAACCTCTTCATCAAATGAAGGCCAGTTTATTGGAAAAGTAGATGATCTAAGAATTTTCTCCACTATATTAACTGAGCAGGAAATCGCTGGTATCTATAACAATGGATTAGGTGATTTCAGCCTTACCATCGAAACGGTCGACTTAAATCCAACTTTCGATGCCCTGAAGACGGACAACATTTCAATTGGAATGAAATTTAAGAAATTTGGATCGTTCCTTGATCTAGATGAAATGGAATTACCCGATATTAACTTTACCCTTCTTTCCCCGACTGATTTTGATGATGCCACATTGTGGCTGGATGCAACAGTTGATGATTCCATCGAGGTGGATGAATTTGGATTTGTCAATTCATGGGAAAATTTGCTCGATGAATCAGTCAAATTGTACAGTGAAGATAATAAGCCAATAAACGGTGCCTCCTTGAATGGACGCAACGCGATTGATTTTAACTTCGGCGAGGATGAAGCAGGAAATGCTTATTACGATTCGATGTCCGCAAAAACAATTGGCGGTCAAGATTGGAGTGCACTTAGTTCTGATGGCTCAATCGGGGGAACTTATTCTGATGTTACTATTTTCATCGTATTTCAAGTTGATTCGAATCAGCGCACGGCCTGGCCTTTCGGTACGGGTTGGGGCGGGCATTTCCCATGGAGTGACGGCAGATTGTATCATGATACTCCAAGACGGGTAAGGTTCACCTTATCAACAGGTGAAGAGGAACGACCCATGCTTTTCCAAGTCAAATATTCCAATAGTGAAAAAGTACGGGAATTTTACAAAAATGGGTTTACCCAGCTTACAGACTACCGCATTAGCCAAACGAATGCATGGAAGTTTGTTTTTCCAAAATCTAACCACAATGCTGCTGACTACACAGTTGGAGAGATTCTTGTAATCCCAGGTGTAATATCTGATGATGAGCGGTTACATCTACAGGCCTATTTTGCCAAAAAGTGGGACCTTATTGACCTCTTACCACGTGGTCATCCATATATCAGCCAATTCCCGAACATTGAACTGGTTGATATAAATGGAGATTTAGCCCCTGTCACAAATCAACAAATTGAAATTGGGGAAGATAACGAAACACTTATTTTTAGATTCTCTCCTCCTCCCAACTCACAGGAGAAATACACCCTTAAAATTTCTTCCGGATTAGCGGCTGATCAAAACAAAGAAGTAAATCAGCAAGCTGAGATTGAATTTGCTTATGGGAGGCCAATTACGAGACTGGAAAAATTAATCGCATGGTGGACATTTGACGATGAATCGGTGGGTGAAACTTCCGAATATTTTAATCGTTTCCCTGCAACTTTCATTCCAAAAACTAGGATTGAAACGAATGACCAAACCTACGAGATATCCTTAGTAAACGCCTCCTCTTTTGGCTCTCCCGAATTGGGGGTTCATTTCAACGCGGACCAGAACTCAACCTCTATTGCTCTATCTCCTGATGACTTGTTCCTCTACTCTCTTTCTGAAAATGACCATTCCATAAAATGGTTTAACACCATCCAAAGTATTGATCCGCTTCACTGGTCCAATTTGGAAATGTGGCTGGATGCTGATTACCCTCCTAGTATCGGTGAATTTTCAAGTCAGGTCGATTATTGGAATGATCGAAGTGGCAACGGATATGACTTTACTGAATCTTCTGGAAACCCTTCAGTTATCAGCGGGCCATTGGGCAGAGGCGTAATTTCCTTTGATGGCAATGATCAACTATGGACTAACAAAAGCTATGTTGGACAAAACTATTCAGTGTTTGCTGTTTCGCGGCAGACTGGCGGACCAAACCAACGGCTGATTAGCAATTTCAATGACAATTGGCTAATGGGATACTGGAACGGCCAATCAGATTCGTGGTGGTTGTACGACAATGGTAATCAGGGTCAGAACTTGTCCGACTCCTATTGGCATCTGCATGTTCTTACCAGTAGTGATTCAGACCGGGTTAATTTCTGGTCTGACCTATCCCAAAAATCCACCAATTCAAGTGCCGGTCACAATGCGATCAATTACCCAGGCCAAATTTCCTTCGGTGCATGGAGAAACCTACAAGAAGCTTCAGCTGGAGAAATTGCCGAGTTTTTACTTTTTGATAAGGTTTTGACTACCAACGAAAGGCAAGAGGTCGAGACCTACCTTGTGCAAAAGTGGAACCTACAAGACCTTCTGCCTTTTGATCACCCCGGCAACCTTCCTACATTTGCCGGGCAACTAAATGTTGAAAATATTATTCCTAGCCCCTCCTCAATTTCTTTTTCAAATGACGGCAGCCTCACATTTATTGGTTCCTTCTCGGATCAATCAATATCCTTATTTGAAAGAAACGCATCCACTGGCGATCTTTCATTCATTGACAAAATCAAAAATGGGGAGAATGGAGTTAACAGTTTAGCTGGACCTGCAGATATAGCTGCATCTTATGACGGCGATTTTGTCTATGTGGCATCATCCACCGAGGGTTCACTTAACAAAATTTCCACAGTTTGGAAGCCATCCATGCTCAGTCCTCAGGTATGGTTCGATGCAAGCGACTTGGATGCAGATGGGGTTACCGACAGCATAACCTCAACAAATATCTCACAATGGAATGATAAGAGTGCAAATGGATATCATGCCTCCGGAGGTGGCAACCAACCCTATCTGAATGCAACCGGTGGACCAAACGAACGGCAGTCCATTGAAATAAGAGGTGGAGAATTCCTCAATGTAAACGGAACTTTCTTTGCCAAAGATCATTTTTATGTATTCCGCTCTCCTCCTGCCAATTGGAGGTGGAGTGGATACGGTGGAGTCCTAGGGCACAACCCAACATCTGGACATAACCAGAGAAACTCCAATTACATTACCCATCATAATAGCAAGCGTTTTCATCAAAACCAATATCCATCAGCGGTATGGAAATTTGGTGAATCTTTGAGCAGTCCATTCGATCTCTCTCCCATTAACCAATACATGGTTGTTCGCCTGCAGGTTAATAACAACGCCCCTGGTCCGTACAATAGTTATCAAATTGGCCGATCTTCGGGGCTCCAATGTAATTTGGATATATGTGAAATCATCGCTTTTAATCCCGGCCTTTCAGATGAGGACGCAGACAAAGTGGAAGGATACCTTGCTCAAAAATGGGGATTACATGATGAGCTCGAAGATATCCATCCTTACAAGAACCTGACGCCCAAAAGTTTATCCATTCAACAAACCGTCACTAATGGAATTGATGGAGCAAGCGGTATGGATGGAATCAACAAAATTTCGTTATCAGCAGATGGCTCACAGATAATAGCCACTTCTACCAATGATAATTCTTTGATTTATTTTAATAATTTGGAATCCGGAGAGCTTGCTTTGGGAGGACAATTAAGCAGTGGTCTTAGCACCCCCACTTCTTTGGTTCAATCAGCAGATGGAAAATTCCTCTACATAGCATCTGAGGGAAGTAATAGCATAAATTCGTATCAAACCTATCTTGATCCTGATAAATTCACCGGTCAATTAGTCATCTGGCTCGATGCGAAGGATGATAGTACACTTCTTGTAAATAATTCAGAAATTGAGCAATGGAACGACAAAGGACCAGGTTCAAATCATGCCAGGGCAGTGGGATCAGACGGACCCAGCTGGGGAAATGAAGCCGTGCTGTTTTCAGATTCCAACTACCTGTTGGTTGACAATGATCCGTTTATAAATCTCAGCGAACCTGCAGTTTTCTTTGTTGGTCGGTTCTCTGATAAAGCTTCATCGGATGGGACTGATGAAAACTCCACCCTTTTAAGCTGGGCAGGGTATCCTGGCTTAAGTCGGGGTTGGCGAGTATATGGAAATCCTTCAGATTATTTTTTAAACCTCGATGCCTTTAACTCCGGGGCAGCCAACTTTGGGACCAATTTCAATTCCGCTTACTTCATTGATGATGATTTCA
>Ga0181589_10000285_pt1 | contig 35532 bp, 25 predicted proteins | sample 071ome_25_FD_132444 | JGI IMG/M metagenome (GOLD analysis project Ga0181589, IMG submission 132444) | Coastal salt marsh microbial communities from the Groves Creek Marsh, Skidaway Island, Georgia - 071410BT metaG (megahit assembly) | ecosystem: Environmental > Aquatic > Marine > Intertidal...
GCAAAGACGCGTCGGTCGTCGTCGCCGCCGCCGCCGGTCGAGGGTCGACGGCGATCGAACGACATCGACGTTCGTCCACCCTCGGTGGCGTCACGGTGAAGAGCCATGCCGACGATGCGCGAGGAATTAATGGTACCCGCGCCGACGGACGCGACGGCGATCGAGTTCACGAAGACGCCGTTCGTGCCGGCGTCGACGCCTAAAAAGATTCGGAGCGTGCGGTTTTCTTTAATGTCGGCGTCGGAAATCGGACGCGCGGGGGTGTTTCACGTCTTTGAGAGGAATTTGTATCAGATGCCGCAGCGCACGCCGATGCCGAATGGGATTTTAGACGCGAGGATGGGGACGACGGATAAGCGAGGGGCGGAGTGCGCGACGTGTCGAGGGAGCATGGTTGATTGCGCGGGACACTTTGGGTACATCAAGTTGGAGTTGCCGGTGTTTCACATCGGGTACTTTAAAAACATCATCAGTGTGTTGCAGTGCGTGTGTAAGGGGTGTTCAAGAATTTTGTTGAACGAGGAGGATCAGGCGATGTTTTTGAGGCGGTATCGGAATCCGAAGATTGAGATTAATCAGAGACGGGCGTTGTATAAAAAGCTCTCCGACAAGTGCAAGCGGTGTCGGATTTGTCCACACTGCGGCGATTACAACGGCGTGACGAAGCGCGCGGGGCAGACGTTGAAGATTGTGCACGAAAAGTATAGCAAGAATCCGTCGCTGTTGGAGGATTTCATGAAGGAGTTTGAGGAGGCGTTGAAGTATAACGAGCAGCTCAGAGCGTCTCTGCCCAAGGTGCAAGACGACTTGAATCCGGTCAGAGTTTTGGGCCTCTTACAGCGCATCACCGACCAAGATTGTGAATTGTTAGACATCGCCGATCGCCCCGAGCACTTGTTGTTGACGCACTTGCCGGTGCCGCCGTGTTGCATCAGACCTTCGGTGGAGATGGACGGCGTGTCGGGATCGAACGAAGACGACATCACGATGAAGCTCATCCAAATCATCGAAGTCAACAACGTCTTGAGGCAAGGTTTAGACAAGGGTGCCTCGATCAACAACTTGATGGAGAATTGGGATTTCTTACAGATCCAGTGCGCCATGTACATCAATAGCGAGCTTCCGGGTCTCTCCTTACAATACCAGGGGCCCGGTAAACCTCTCCGCGGCTTTGTGCAGAGACTCAAGGGTAAGCAAGGGCGTTTCAGAGGCAACTTGAGCGGGAAGCGCGTCGATTTTAGCGCTCGTACCGTCATTTCGCCCGATCCAAACCTTCGCATCGACGAAGTCGGCGTCCCGATACACGTGGCGAAGACGCTGACGTACCCAGAGGTGGTCAACCGTCATAACATCGTCATGTTGCGCGAACGCGTGCGAAACGGCATGTCGAGACACCCGGGGGCGAATTTTGTGAAGTTTGCGGCGGGCGGTATGCAATATCTCAAGTACGGTGATCGTCGTAAAATCGCGAGCGAGTTGCGATTCGGGGACATCGTCGAGAGACACTTGCACGACGGCGACATTCTCCTCTTCAACCGTCAGCCGAGTCTACACAAGATGTCCATCATGGCGCACAAGGCGCGCGTCATGCCGTGTAGAACGCTTCGCTTCAACGAGTGCGTGTGTACACCGTACAACGCAGATTTCGATGGCGATGAGATGAACATTCACTGTCCGCAAACGGAGGAGGCGCGCGCCGAAGCGATGCAACTCATGGGCGTGCATCACAACCTCTGTACGCCGAAGAATGGTGAAATTCTGATCGCTGCGACGCAGGATTTCATCACCGCCGCGTTCCTTCTCACGATCAAGGATGCCTTCTTCGATCGATCGCAGTTCGGCGCGCTCGTCTCGTACATGGGCGACGCGTTGCTCTCTGTGGATTTGCCGACGCCAGCCATCGTCAAGCCGGTCGAGTTGTGGACCGGGAAGCAAGTTTTCAGCGTTCTCATCCGCCCGAAAGTATCGGATAAAATCTTCGTCAATGTTGAAGTCGCCGAAAAGCTCTACAACAAGAAGGACAAGACGATGTGCCCGGACGACGGATACGTGTGCATTCGGAATAGCGAAATCATGTCCGGTCAGCTCGGCAAGGCGACGCTTGGCAGCGGTAATAAAGCCGGGTTGTTTTACGTGCTCAACATGGAGTACGGTCCACAGGCGGCGGCGGATGCGATGAACCGTCTCGCAAAACTCAGTGCTCGTTGGTTGGGCACTCGTGGATTTAGCATAGGCATCGACGACGTGTCGCCGTCGGTGGAATTGTCCGCCGAAAAAGGACGGCGCATTGAAGACGGATACAGAACGTGCGATGAACGGATCGCGTCGTACGAAAAGGGCACGCTTGCGCTTCAAGCGGGATGTAACGCCGAAGAGACGTTGGAGGCGGAGGTGCTCGGCGTGTTATCCGCCGTTCGCGAAGCCGCCGGGAACGCGTGCTTGAAGGCGCTGCCTCGCCGAAACGCGCCGCTCATCATGGCGCTGTGCGGAAGTAAGGGGAGTACCATTAACATTTCGCAGATGATCGCGTGCGTCGGTCAGCAAGCCGTGAGTGGATCGCGTCCACCCGATGGATTCGCCGAGAGATCTCTCCCACACTTTAAACGCGGCGAGAAGACGCCGTCGGCGAAGGGTTTCGTCGCCAACTCGTTCTTTTCGGGCATGCGCCCGACGGAGTTCTTCTTCCACACCATGGCTGGACGCGAAGGTCTCGTCGACACGGCGGTGAAAACCGCGGAGACGGGTTACATGTCTCGTCGTTTGATGAAGGCTTTGGAAGATTTGTCGCTATTGTACGACGGCACCGTGCGCAACTCGATGGGAGGCATCGTGCAGTTGCGCTACGGCGACGACGGCATGGAACCGACGCTGATGGAGAGCGAGGACGCGCAGCCCATCGAGTTCAAGAGGTGTTTGATGAACGTTCGCAGTCATCATCCGTCTCGAGGCGAAGCACCGGCGACGCGATCGGCCGTTGATACCGCGCTCGATGAGTTTAAGAGCAAGAATAAGATTTTGGACGACGGCGAGCGAGGCATGGACGACGTCGACGCACTCGTCTACGGCGCGGGCATCTCGAAGCTCTTCTACGAATCGTTGAGCAAGTTCATCACGAGTGAGGTTGAATCGCCTTCGGACGGTGTCCCCGTCACGACGACGCAGATGCACGCGTTTTTGGACGCGTGCATGGCGAAGTACATCTCCAAGCGCATCGAGCCGGGCACGGCGGTGGGGGCCATCGGCGCGCAGTCCATCGGTGAACCGGGCACACAGATGACGCTCAAGACGTTCCACTTCGCCGGTGTTGCGTCGATGAACATCACCTTGGGTGTGCCGCGCATCAAAGAAATCATCAACGCGTCGAAGAACATAAGCACTCCAATCATCACTGCGTCTCTGGTGAGCGACCGCGACGTGAAAGCAGCGCGCGTCGTCAAAGGGAGAGTGGAGAAGACAACGTTGGGTGAGGTGTGCTCTGACATTAGCATCGTCGTTCGTCCGAACGACATGTACCTCGAGCTCGTCTTGGACATGGAAGCGATCAATCAACTTCAATTGGACGTCACCATTCACTCGGCGAGAGCAGCCGTGCTCGGAGTGCCCAAGCTCAAGCTCAAGCCACAGAATGTTCTCATCGCGAGCGATAACATCTTGCACGTGCTCCCGACGGAAGACGCCTTGAATGAAAATCGCGCGCTGTTTATGCTGCAACACATGCGATTGGCTGTTCCCGCCGTCATCGTCCAAGGTATTCCATCCGTCGGACGCGCCGTCATCAACGACAAGGGCGACGGAACGTACAACCTCATCGTCGAAGGCGTCAACATGCAAGCCGTCATGGGTATCGAGGGGATCAAGGGCACCGAGACGAGAACGAACCACGTCATGGAGTGCGAGCGCACGCTCGGCATCGAAGCTGCGCGAGCGTGTATCATCAAGGAAATCAACGACACTATGGGCGCGCACGGCATGTCCATCGATAATCGCCACTCGATGTTACTCGCCGATGTCATGACGTACAAGGGTGAGGTCCTCGGCATCACCCGCTTCGGCATGGCAAAGATGAAAGACTCTGTGCTCATGCTCGCTTCTTTCGAGAAGACGACCGATCATCTCTTCGACGCGGCGCTTCACGGGCGCACGGATTACATTGACGGCGTCTCCGAATGCATCATCATGGGTATTCCCATGCCGATCGGTACCGGCATGTTCAGATTACAACATCGTGCGATGAAACTTGACGTCGACGTCAACCTGGAAAAAGACGACGGTCTTAGACGCGCCAAGACGACAGTCACGCCCGAGAAGACTGAGGAATTGCCGAAACGTCCTCCGTTACTACTCCGAGACGCGTACTGCAAGCCCATCGCGGCATAGTCGAGTGTTGGCGCACTTAGAAGATAGCAAAACTCTTAGTTAACATTTTCGATCAATTCACAATATTCTTTTTGGACGAAATTCTACGTTGCGTGCGCCGTTTAGCCGAATTTAGCGATGGTTCGCGCGACGATTTTCGCCGCGTCCTTCATATCCTTCAGGCTGCAGTACTCATCGTCCGCGTGATAAGTGCTCATCAATCCGAAACCGATGAGTTGGATATCGAATCCGTTTCCTTGCATTTCCGCAACGAGCGGTAAGGAGCCCGTGAGCGAGTACGGCTCGGCGACGCCCTTCACATCCTTGATGACTTCGCAGAGCGTCGTCAGAGCCGGAGAGCTCAAATCGCAGGCGATGCCGGTGAGCAAATGTTCGCCCCACTCGAGTTCGATAGAACCTTTTCTGACTCCTCCGCTACCGTCGGGGATGGAGAACTTGCTATAATCACCCTTTGTGGGTAAAGAATCGATATCGGCGTTGATGGCGGCGACCTCCGCTTCGATGCACGCCTTGACGTCGGCGACCGGGTAGAACGGCGTGAGACGGATATCACCCGAAATCGTCGCTTCCGGAGGAATCTGGTTCAAACCTCCGGGCGCGCACGAAATTTGCGTCGGCTTCATGGTGGAACTCGTGATGAACTTGTAGTCTCTTTCTTGTTGGCAAGCTGGGAACGTCTCGTAAAACTTGTTTTGCACGCGTTCAATCGCAGCCATGCCCATCTCGATGGCGTTGATCCCTTTGTGCGGCAAACCGGAGTGGAATCTGTGTCCCTTGGCCTTCAAACTCCACGTGATGGCTCCCGCGGTGCCGATGCACGGCTGCGAATCCGCGCAGTCTACCCAAATGACGGGTCCAGCCTTGCAGTGGTCCATCTTTCCGTTCGCCACCAATCCATCGACCCCGATCCCCGGCCCGTTCGCCTCTTCGCTCGCGATGAACACGCACGTCAACGTCGTGTCCAACTCTGGCTTCATCTCTCCCAACTGCGCGAAGATGGTCGTCATCAACGCGACGTGACCCAAACAGTCGGTGGTGCCTCTACCGTACAGTTTATCACCGTCGATAGTGAGCTTAAACGGATCCACGTTCCACGCCTCCGGATTCGCTGGAACGACGTCCATGTGCGAACCTGCGAATGTGAGTTGACGCTCCGCGCTCGCGTTCGGGCCTTTACCCGGATATTTGATGATGACGTTGCCGCGTCCCTCCGCGTACGACACGTGCTCAACCTCCAGCACCCCACCGGACTCGACGCGATACGGCTTGAGTGCCTCCAACACGTGCTTCACCGCCAGATCCTCCTTGGGGACGTGCGCGGTGCCGACGCCGGTGTTTTGCAAGTCCTTGGACTCGCCGATGAGATCGCCCAACAGGGACAAGAACTTTTTCTCGTCGAGTTCGAGCGCGTTGAGCGCGTCGACGGCGGACGCGGGCATGACGACGGTGGAACGAGCGCTACGCGGTGCGACGGTGTCGACGCGGGAGGGCGCGCGTCGACGCGCGGCGTGAGAGGCGCTCGCGGGAAGGCACCTCGGTCGAGACGAGGCGCGCATAGCAGTGAGGACTCGAGCGGCGACGACGTCGAGGTCGACGCGAGAGGATGAGAGGACGCGCGATGCGTGAATGTGACGCTTGAATGAACAACACTAATCGATTGAGTACACAGCCTCCTTGGCGGCGGCGAGCGACTGACGACCGCTCTCGCCGACGCGTTCGTATCGAGTCTTGACGGAGAACATTTTCGTCCTGAGCTCGTTGAGAGACTCTCTGCTGCTCTTGCCAACCTTTCGCGCGAGAAAGCGCGTGAAGAGGAGAAGACCACCCTCGACCATGTCCTCCTCCTCCTCCAGGACGAGGCCGCCGTTGAGAACGACGTCCACTAAATCCATGGTGACCATGATGCACCAGATTTCTTTGGCGTCGGTGTCGAGTTGAATAGAAACCGTGCCCAAATGTTCCATGACCTCGCGTCGTCGGCGCATGATTGACTTTTTATCGTTCTGCACGATCTTTTGAATCGTCTTGTTAAGCTCCAGAGGCGCCACCTTTTTTGGTTTCGGTTTGTTGTTCGCGAACGGTAAAAGGTGACGCAAAGAAATGACGGACGCCGCGGCGAGCGAGTCTCTCAAGTCCTTCTCTCTGTCAGTGAGACAGGGCAACCAGTGAACGATGTTGACGTACATGCCCATCGTGGAGTATCCGTCCGAATTCGCAGCCACTTCGTTTGAAATCTCGACGAGATACTTGACGACTTTTGATTTGAACACACCCCACGCGTCGGGTGGTACGCTCGCCATCAACGCCGCCGCGGCTTTATCAATCAACGATCCCAGCGCGACTCCGCGTCCGTCGACGCTGATTGATGCCAACATTTGCATCAATCTGGCCGAACCATCGGTGTTATCGAACGCGGTGACCCCTCGCGCGAACGCGTTATCGCAAAACGCGGTGATGATTTCCAACGCTACGAACAACTCGGGTCGCAGACGCGCCGCGTCGTCGTCCCCTTTTTTCGTCTTCACGCTCGCCGACGCGCTGAAAGAAGATCTGCCGACAACGTGATCTTTTACACCCAACCCGCGCAGGACATCGCACGCCTCACTCGCCGTAAGTTCCCACGGCGGCGTCGAGCACTCGGGACCCACCTGGTCGCGCGCGGAAACTCTGTAATCGAACCGCGCCTCTCTCCCGTCGCAGACGGCGCCCCACTTACACTCGAATCCCAGGGCGACTAAAAGCGCGTCTCGCGCGGCCAAACAAACGTCTGCGCACGTCGTCTTCGTCGCGACGTCCCACAACCATTCCATCGCGGCTTCGTCGCACGTACCCTTCCCCTTGGACCAACTCAACGGTAACCACCGCTCGAGCAAAAGCACCCGCCACACATCCTCCTCTCGCGCGACCGACACCTGCTTGAGACCTTTCTGCACGATCGCTCGCAACGAATTGGACGCGCACGACATCAGAAGCTTGGCGTCCGACGTCGCGCCCGCGTCGAGCGTTCTCGCCGACGCGAACGCGCTCCTTCCCAACGTCTCCTCGGACGCATTCATCACGAATCCCTCCCCGAACGCGCTAAACACTTGATCCTGCTCGTCCAGTCGTTTCAACGCCGCTTCCTCCTCCATCTTCGCCTCTCGCATCGCCGCAGCCTCGTCCGCGCGTCGTCTCGCCTCCAAGGTCGCGTCGTCCGCGCGTCGCCGCTCGTTCGTCGCCGCGTCTCTCGCCAACGCCTCGTCTTGCTCCGCCTTCTCTAGCACCAACCACTCCACAGACCCTTTCTTCGCCTTGGACGCGCTCGCCTTGGTCGGCGTTCGCGATGGTCGCGTCGGTTTCGCCTTCGTCGCCGAGTCGAGGCCTCTCTCCTTCAACGCCTTGACAAAGGCTGGTAAATCATCATCGTCCGAATCCACCGTCCCCTTCGTCGGTCGCTTCGGTTTCTTGGCCGGATTCGCAACCGCGACGTCACCATCGTCCTCGTCGTCGTCATCGAATGCGTCGTCGCCGCGCGCGCGTCGCGACGCTTTCGATTTCGGTTTTGATTTTGTTTTTGATTTCGATTTCACAGCCGTCGCTTTCCCGCGTCTCCCGCGCGTCACCCCGCCGCCCGCGACGCCCACCGGGGACAGGAGATCGTCGTCGTCATCGAGCGCGTCGTCGTCGGACGCGTCGACGTCGCTCGGCATGTCGTCGCGACGCGGGCCGGTGTGACGTCGACGCGTAGATTATCGTCACACCTCGACACTCATCCTTCGAGCGATATGCGCGCCGCCGCGTCCACGCTCACCGCGCGCGCGACGTACGCCGCGACGACCATCACCTCGAGACGCGCGTCGCCCGCGCGCGCGGCGACGCGACGATGCGCGATGACGACGCGCGCGGATGGCAAGGCGGCTGAGCTCGCGCCGCTCGAACAGCGCGTCGACCTGCGCGTGGGACTCGTGCTCAGCGCCAAGAGACACGAGGAGGCGGAGAAATTGGTGCGTGAGAGACTCGCGCGAGGACGCGTCTCGACGACGCGCGACGCGACGCGACGCGAGGATGGATGGATGGATGGATGGATGGATGGACTGACGGGGACGCTTTATCCGTATGCGTGACGTTCGTCGCGCACGCAGTACATCGAGGAGATCGATCTCGGTGAACCGGAGGGCCCGAGAACTATTTTGAGCGGTCTCGTGCCGTACATGTCCGCGGAGGACATCGCGGGGAAGAAGGTGATCGTGTTCGCCAACTTGAAGGTGCGCTTCGCTCGCGCAGACGACGACGATTTGCGCGGCGTTTCGCTCTCGCCGCCGACGACGTGTTTTCTACGCGAGATGACTGACAAACGGTATTCTCGATGTGCGCACCCTTTCGTTTCGAACAGGCGCGTAAACTCGCGGGCATTCCGTCGCACGGCATGATTCTCGCCGCGTCTGACGCCTCGCACGAAAACGTCGAGTTGCTCCTCGCGCCCGAGGACGCCGTCGTCGGCGAGCGCGTGCGTTTCGGTGCCTCGGACGAACCGCAGGCTGAGCCGCAAACCCCGAACCAGATTCAAAAGAAAAAGACGTGGGAGGAATTACAGCCGCTCTTGCGCACGAACGATGCGTGCGTGGCGACGTACGAGGGCGCGCCGATGATGACCTCCGCCGGGCCCGTCGCGTGCGCCACCCTTACCGCGGCCACCATCGGTTAAATCTCCGCGCGGCGTTCATCGATTCATCCATCATTTATAATATCATTACCATCTCCACCACATTCCATGCGTGTCGTTCGTGACTCGTTCCAATTCCGTCCCATCGCGTCCCGAGCTCGACGTCGCCGGGAAGCGATTGAAAAATCGTGCATCAATCCGTCCCGTCCCAACAGACGTCACAAAAACGCGCCTCGCGTGATGGCGGACGACCCCCACGCCGTCGTCCTCCGTCCATTCCTCGGCGTGAAAGAGCGTCGACGAAGTTCCTTCGCCAAACGGCTCCTCGGCGACGACCTCGGCGTCGCCAAGGATGCCCCGAGCGCTCGAGCCTTGGCCAAACACGGCGTCTCGAGCGTCGTTTTCAGCGCGCGCGCGCTCAAGTTGAACCACCGAAACGAGCTCAAACGACGATTATTGATCGTCACCGACGTAGGCGTCGCGCTCATGGACGAGACGACGCGGCGAATACGTCGAAAGTTTGCGTGGAAGGATTTGGGAGAGGTGCGCGTGAGCGTCTTCGCCGACGATTTTTTCGCCCTCGTCGCGCCGGACGAGTACGATACGCTCTTGGCGTGTAATCGAAAGACGGAGGCGATCGTGGCGATGCGAGAGATGTGGAAGCGAGATCGAGCGCGTCGGGGGTGGGGGGCGGGGGAGTTGCCAGTGTCGGCGACGGAGAGGTTTACGTATCGCGCGAGCGCCGCGCGAAGGCGGTTGGTGTCGTTTACGCGCGCGGACGACGGAGACGTGGACGTGGACGTCGTGGACGTCGTCGAGGGTGAAGACGTTCTGGATGACCCTAGATGACGAGGAGGAGGACGCGTAGCCGCGCGTCCGGGAATACACTTAGACGTATTTGTACTTTTATTGTAACGAAGAAGACTCTGGCGCGCGCTCGCGCTCACCCCGGACCCACCTTCGGTATGTCGTGATGTTCGCTCAGTTTACTCAACTTTTCGTTAAACTCTCGAACCTTATCCTTGTGCGATTTACTCGCCATGTCCTTGATCATCTGTCGCTCGCGAGACCGTCGAAACGCTTCGTCATACGCGCGCTCCGCCTTGGTCCTCGCGTCGCCGCCGCGGCTCTCTCTGGGCGCCTCTGCGTTCACACGTCCATCGTCGTCGTCATCGCCGTCGTCGTCTCGCGCGCGATGTTTCTGTGAATGGACACACAAAGACGCGCGTCATCGTCAGTCGCGCGTTCTCATCGTCGTCGTCGTCGAGAGTCGTCGTCGTCGCACCTCCTTTTTGTCCTTTTTCTCGCGTTTGTGTCGCTTCTTCGCCTTCTTGTCCACACTCGTCCCCACCGCCAACGCCGACGTCTTGAGCTTGAGTCCACCGCGCACGACGTTGTCGTACGCCGCGCTCGGCATCGCGCTCGCGCGCGCGCGCGCTGTGACGACGCGCGCGGGGGCGCGCGCCCGGGCGCATTCACCCAACATTGATCACATAGACTTTTCGGTACCCCAGTACGATAGAAATACTGTACTGTGCGGATCGTAGATAGGGAACGAATCACGCGCGATCGAGCGCTGACCGACCGCGCGACGCGACGCGATTCCTCACACGCGCGCGACGCGACGCACGCGCACGCGCGGTATCGATCGCGAGAGACGGCGAGAAAACGCCCGCATCCATCGCGCGCTCGAACCACGCACGCGCGCGCGAGAGCGAGCGAGCGGTGAACGAGAGGAGACGTCTCGAGCGCGCGCGCGTCGGGACGACGCGGAGGATTTTCCCTGCGCGACGCGCGGGCGCGGACGCGAGGGCGCGCGGACGCGAGAGAGACGCGCGAACGGTGGAGAATAATCCCGCGCGCGGGTGTCGGGCGCGATGAGCTCGGCGCAGAGCGGCTTGGAGCTGAGGGTGGGGAACAAGTATCGACTGGGGCGAAAGATCGGGAGTGGGAGTTTTGGTGACATTTACCTAGGTGCGTTCGAGGCTGGTGGGCGCGAGGACACAGCGTCACACGCGAATGCAAGAGGTGCACGTCGTGGAGACGATGTGAACGCGCGTGTTCGACGCGTTCGAGTCGCGTGTCGCGCGAGAGACGAGACGACTGACGACGAAACGGTTCGCAATTGGCGCTCGACGCAGGGACGCACATCAAGACGAACGAGGAAGTGGGCATCAAGCTGGTGCGTGCGCGTTTTCGTCCTCGACGACGCGAGACGCGCGCGACTTATCGATATTTTCGTCGTCTCGCGTTCGAACGATCGACTGACCCGGCGCTCGCGCGCGCGCGTTCGCAGGAGAGTTGCAAGACGAAGCACCCGCAGTTGTTGTACGAATCCAGGTTGTACAAAATCTTGCAAGGGGGCACCGGGGTGCCGAACGTGCGATGGTACGGCGTGGAGGGTGATTACAACATCATGGTGATGGATTTACTCGGACCGAGCCTCGAGGACTTGTTCAACTTTTGCAATCGCAAGTTGAGCCTGAAGACGGTGTTGATGCTGGCGGATCAGCTCGTGTCGAGGATCGAGTACGTGCATAGTAAGAGTTTCATCCACCGCGATATCAAGCCGGATAACTTTCTCATGGGGCTCGGGAAGCGAGCGAACCAAGTAAATATTATCGATTTCGGTTTGGCGAAGAAGTATCGAGATCCGAAGACGCACTTGCACATTCCGTACCGGGAGAATAAAAACTTGACGGGAACCGCGAGATATGCGAGCATCAACACGCACGTCGGCATCGAGCAGTCCAGACGAGACGACTTAGAGTCGTTGGGGTACGTGTTGATTTACTTTTTGCGAGGGTCTTTACCCTGGCAAGGGTTGAAGGCGGCGACGAAGAAGCAAAAGTATGAAAAGATTAGCGAAAAGAAGATGACGACTCCGATCGAGGTCTTGTGCAAAGGCTACCCGCCGGAGTTTGTGACGTACTTTCAAGTCGTCCGTTCGCTCAGGTTTTCGGACAAACCGGACTACTCTTATCTGCGAAAGCTTTTCCGGGACTTGTTCATTCGTGAGGGGTATCAGTACGATTACGTCTTCGATTGGACCATTCTCAAGTATCAACAGACGCAAGCGTTGACTCGTCCGACGGGCGCGGGTCACTCGCAACCTGCCGCCGGTGCCAGCGGAGAACAAGGCGAACCGACCACCGCACTTCGCCGACAACCCACTTTAGACCGAAACGCGACGCGAGGAACGAGAATGGCCGAAAAGGATGTCGCCATGGATCGAACCACCTCGTTCACTCGCTCGTACGACCGTCAGCGCTCTAGCTCCAGACCACTCACCAGCCGCAAGGAGGGCGAGTACGACGACGGTCGCGCGTACCAATAAGACATCGCGCACACGCGCGACGGAGCACCTGTAGTTTTTAAGACGCATAGCAGAGAAAAAATTACGCCGCGCGCGCTCGTCGCCAAACGTCGGCTCGTCGCGCCTCAGTGCGGCGCACCGCGTCTCGACGTCGTCGCGCGTCGACGCGCGTCGACGCGCGCGATGTCGCTCCGGGGTGATACGCCCCCCGACGATCCCGAGCACGACACCTTTGTCGCCGCACTCGCGACGCAACCGTCGCAACCGCCCGAACGTCCACCGAAGGCATCCTTCGCCTCGCGCGCGTTCGAGGCGCACGCGCACGCGCGGAGTCGAGATGCCGTCGCGACCGAACCGTCGCGACCAGCGGTGGTGGACGCGCGCGAGTTCACGTCGGGCGCGGTCGTCCTGTGGGCGCCCGACGGCGCCGAACGCGAGACGAGCTCTATGACGGTTCCGGCGTCGCACATCGCGCGCATGTCCGAGCGACAGCTCGACGTCGTCAAGGCGCTCCATCGGACGTTTTGCGCGTCGGCGTCGAATGCGGGGTGTTTACTACGCGACGACGCGGAGGCGGAGCCGATGGTGGGGGCGTGCGCGTTCGCGTCGGCGGCGTTGGCGAGTCGGTCTGGAAAGTATCGAGACGCCGGTCTGTTGGTGCTGTGCGTCCCGAACGCCATCATGACGTGGGTGGAGACGCTCAAAGCGCACGGTGTGCGTGGAGTGGAATCGGCGAGAGGCGCGGCGAAGGCGGAGGAGGCGTTCGAGCGCGTGCTCTCGGGAGAGGCGTGCGCGTGCGTGGTGTCGCACGATTCGTATAGAAGCGTCGTTCGCCAGGCGATGCTCGTGCCTTGGTTGATGTGCTTTTACGATGAAGTGCATCGATTGAAGGGCGAGAAGACCAAGGCGCACGAAGCGGCGCAAATGTTACCGAAACAAGTGTTTCGAGTGGGATTGTCCGACCAACTGTTTTCCAACTGCGACGCGTTGGATCTGTGGGCGGTGATGAACTGGGTCGTGCCGTGGCGATTGGGTGATCGGAGATTGTACGAAAAGTACTTCGTCAAGGCGATAAATGATGGACACAAGAACATTCACTCGGATTTAGCCACGCAGCGCACGCGCGAGTTACACAAGCATCTCAGCACGGCGATGTTTCCGCCCGTCGGCGAGGGCGCCTTGTTTCATCAATACGCTCCCGAGATTGACGGCACGGACGATTCCGCGACCACGGCGCGCAAGGCGTTGGAAGCCTTGGCGTCGTACGAACAAGTGACGACGGGCGAAATGGCGAGACGTTTGCTCGCTATGGATAGAAAGGCTCGAAACGCGTTGCGATGTCGCGTCGTCGCGAGCGAAGTCGGTTCGTTTTCCGTGGTGCTCGAGCAGTGGCAGAGAGAAAACGAAATAACGAACGAATGATGTACACGTAGTATGATGTTTTTTAGCGTATCGACTAGTCTAAGCGCGGCTGTTCGTCCGCGCGAGTAGCAATTAAAAAATCAAACAAATTTGCTCAACAGGCGCTCGACGACGCTCGCGTCGAGTCCCATGACGCCGTCCATGGACCCATCGATGCGCGTAAGGTACGGCTGTAACATCGGATGTTCAACCATGAGTCCACCGGCGCAGTACATGCACTCACCCTCGTCGACGATGGCGTTCACGACGTCCTCCGGAAACGGCGCGAAGACGACGGTGTTCACGTCCACCTCCAACGCCGACTCCCCGCTCGAGAGATCCGTCACCATGACAGATCCGACGGTCGACGGCGGGTCGACGCCGTATCCACGTATGAACTCTCGCGCCTCGGCCGCGCTCGACGGTTTCTCTCGAATCACTCCGCGATGCACGACGACTTGGTCACACGTGATCAATAAACGTCGCCCCTCGCTCGCGTCGTCTCGCACCCTCTCCACGACTGCGCGCGCCTTGGCGCGCGCCAAAGCCTCGACCAAGACGGCAGGATCATCGAATCGAATCGCCCGTTCGTCGATGTCCGGCTTTTCGACGACGTAGTCGATGCCCATTCGCGTCAAGATGGCGCGTCGAGTCGCGCTTCCGCTTCCCAAGATCACCCTCGCCGACGCCTCGCGAAGTCTCTCCGCCACCGCCGACGGCGACACCGCGCGCGACATCGCGCGCGCACGAACCGGCGCGCGTTCCAAGACGCCGCGCGCGCGAACCGTCGTTCGACGGAACGCCGAGCGCATGCGTCGTCGAGGCGTCGACTGCGGTCGCGGTTGCCCACCGTCTCTCGAGTCTCCCCCACTCATCCCTCGCCCCGCGACGTCCCGCCCTCTCGCACCGCCACCTCCGCCGCGCGCTTCGCCAACACATCCCGCTCCGCCTCTCGCAACTCTCGCTCGCTCGGCACGTTGGCGCCGAAGAGTCGCCTCCACTCGCGTCCCGCGCGCGCGGCGTCCAGTCGCTCCCACATCGGCGTCGTCCCCACCGTCCGTCCCGCCTCCCGCGCGGGCACGGGCGGCGGCGCGGGAGCGCCCTCGCGCTCGGCGCGTTTGATGGCGAAGCATCGCCACAGATCGGCCCATCGCCCGTCGCACGAGTCGAGCTCGCCGTGTCTGTAATATTTGCTCAACTGAAACATCGGGTCTGCGCGTCGCCGCGTCAGTCGATCGTCGATCCGCGCGCGTCGAGTCCGAGAGCGGGTCGTTCATCGCGTACCGTAGCACACCCACACGCGCTCGACCGCCTCGGCGACGGTGGCTGGAGGGAGATTCGACGCGGTCATGACGGCGAGGAGTGCCGAGCGAGCGCATCGAATCATTCATCGACATTCGACGACGCGCACGCTCGCACACGCGCTCGTGCGAACGACGCGCGCGTGGCGACCGTATCGATCGACGCGGTCGCGCGCGCGAAAGACGACAGGACGCGCATCTCGCGTCGCTGAGGCGCGTTCGAGCACGAGGTCAGAAGAGCGATGCTGACGCGACGAGTCTCAACGCCGCGCGTCGCGCGCGCGCCGACGTCGTCCGCGAGACGCGCGAGGCGATGCGTCGGTGCGTTCGCGTCCGCGACGCCGCCCGCGAGAGAACCCGTGCGCACGTCCGACGTCGAACTCTTTGAAGGGACGAAGCGGTTGCAGACGCAGGCGACGAAGATCGGCGTCGACACGACGCTCATACGGTCGTTGGATTGGGATCGCGATCGGTTCGACATCGAGTTTGGTTTGGAAAAGGGAACGACGTATAATTCGTACATCATTCGAGGCGCGCCGGGATGCGCGGCGCTCGTGGATTCGAGTCACGAAAAGTTTCGAGAGTTGTACCTGAAGACGCTTCGAGACGAAATCGACCCGACGGAGATTAAATATCTCGTGTGTTCGCACACCGAGCCCGATCACTCGGGATTGATCGGGGACGTGTTGAAGATGGCGCCGAACGCGACCGTCGTGGGGAGTAAGGTGGCGCTGGCATTTTTGGAGAATTTGATTCACGAACCGTTCAAGCAACAAGTCGTCAAGGGGGGCGACGTCATCGATTTGGGCGACGGACACGAGTTGAAGTTTATCATGGCGCCGAATTTACACTGGCCGGATACGATGTTTTCGTACGATCCAAAGTCGCGATTGATGTACACGTGTGACGCGTTCGGGTCGCATTACTGCACGGAAGATCCGTTCGACGGGGAATTGAGCGCGTTGATGCCGCACTATAGATTTTATTACGAGTGCCTCATGAAGCCGAACGCGCGTTCGGTGTTGACGGCGCTTCGAAAGTGTGAGGCAGAGGGCGCGGATTTCGTCGGCATCTGTAACGGCCACGGCCCGCTCTTGCGCTACAACGTGGATGAATTGGTGGGTGATTACAAGAATTGGAGCGAAAAGGCGTTGGCCAAGGCCAAGGCGAGCGTCGCCGTCTTTTACACGGCGGAGTACGGTTTCAGCGACAGATTGTCGCAATCCATCGCGCGTGGTCTGACGAAGACGGAGACCGAGGTGATCATGATGGATATGTTGACGGCGGAGGCGCAGGAGCTCATCGAGACGGCGAAACACGCGTCGGGCGTCGTGTTGTTGTCTCCGCCGTCGAGCGGTCCCGCCAACGACCAGTTGGCGAACATCATCGGCGCCGTGCACGGGAAGCAAAACTTTTTCGTCGCGGAATCGTACGGCGGTGAAGACGAACCCGTGGACCCGTTGGCGAGAAAATTAGCCGAACTCGGCGTCACCGAGGCTTTCTCTCCGCTCAAGGTGACAAGCGAACCGACAGAAGGGACGTATCAGTTGTACGAAGAAGCCGGCACGGATTTGGGCCAGCTCTTGACGAAGAAGAAGACGTTGGCGGACATGAAGAGCGCTATGTCCCCGGACGTCGCCAAGGCGCTCGGTCGAGTGAGTGGCGGCCTGTACGTCGTCACCGCGGCGCAAGGGACGGCGAGATCCGCGATGATCGCGTCCTGGGTCGCCCAGGCGTCCTTCGAGCCTCTCGGTTTCACCGTCTCCGTCGCCAAGGATCGTGCCATCGAATCCCTCATGCAAGTGAACGACACCTTTGTGCTGAACTGCCTTCCGGAGAATGGGTACGAGTCCATCATGAAACATTTTCTCACGCGTTTCCCCCCCGGTGCCGATCGATTCGAAGGCGTCGAGTGGGCGCCCGCCAACTGCGGCGCGCCCATCCTCGCCGACGCCGTCGCATACATGGAATGTCGCGTCACGTCACGCATGGAGGCCAACGACCACTGGATCGTGTACAGCGAAGTTTTCGGAGGTAAAGTTTTCAACCAAGACGAGCGCACCGCGAGTCACCACCGCAAAGTCGGTTCGTACTATTAAATTGTCCATTTGTTACAAAAAACGCAGCCGCGAAGAAAAAAAGCAAGCGAGCGCTACGTGAATCCCCCGCGAGAACTTTTCGCAGTCCTCATCGTACTCGTATCATTTCACATGTTCACTCTCCCGACGAATCGTTCGACGTCTCGCACGAACGCATCCTCCGCCGCCGACGCGTCCCGCGCCCTATTCGCGTCCGACGTCGCGCTCTTCATCGTCCCCGCCACCACCGTCCTCTTCGCCCCGGTCACCACCGGCGACGGCGCCGGCGCCTCCGTCGTGATCGTCGGCATCATCGACGCCACACCTAACGCCAACGCCAACATCGCCTTGGTCACCGCATCCTTCTCTCGGTTCGCCTTGTGCTCGGCGCGTCTCGCCGCCGCCGCGCCCGCGTCGCCGTCCCTCGAGCTCGAACTCTCCCCCCGACGCAAACGCGAGACGAGATCGTCCCCCGACGCGCTCGCGCTCGATGCGAGTTCATCGCGTTCGCCGTCCGCGCCGAGCGCGAGGACGACGCGACGCTCGCGCGACGCGTTCCCGCGTCGACGCCCCTTCGGTGCCCCTTGGGCTTTTTCGTGAATTCGAACCCGTCGCGCGCGCGTGGACGTCGTCGCGCGAGAGACGGACGCCGACGTCGTCGCCGATGGCATCGTTCTCATTAATCGCCGCGTTCTCGGTCGACCGCGCGCGCTCGATCGGTGGTCGACGACGATTGGCGAAAAGTGCCCACCGAGGGGATGATGATGATGACTCAGCGCGTCGGGGCGCGGCTCGACGACGAAAAACGGCGGACGTCGCGCGTATAGATACGTAAAGTCAAAAAGTTTTACACCCATGTGTGCGTTATCTATCGAGTATTATTCGCGCGAGGTGTGCGCGCGCGCGTGCAGCGCGCATGTCGTCCGAAAGGATGGACGGGGAGCGCCGAGCGGAGCTTTCGGCGCGCTCGGTTTAACTCACCGTGCGACCGAAGGCGACGGCGCTGATGTATAGATTCTTGGCCCACTTTTCCTTGACATGCGTGGACGGGAACGCAGACGTTCTGAGAGTTTCTTGCGTCTCGTCGCCCGGACGTCTTCTCGGGATGGAGAGAACAAAGGCGGATTGATCAGGGGTGGCGCCGCAGCACGTTATCCGAAATCCGCAGTTCCAGCGGCGGTGAATGCCCTCGCTCGGGTACATGAAATCGAGCTCGACGCACTGGTCGATGAAACCAGCGTTGCGCGACATGACAACGGCCCATCGGGAGCCGGAGTTGGCCATGGCGGTGACGTAAAAGCCCTCCTTCCATTTCTTGTTGATCCACTTGAACGGAAACGAGTCGCTCACCTTGTACGACTGTTGCGTGTACGTCGAACCCTTGGACATAACCACCATGGCGTAGCCGTTGGAGGAACCAGCGAGAGCGGTGATGTAGTAACCATCGTCCCACTGCTCGAGGATCCAATCCTTGGGGAGAAACTGCGAGGATAAGTTCCAGATTTGAGCGCTGAAACCCGTACCCGCGTCCATGATGAGCGCCCATAGTTCGGCGGAACACGAAATGCTCGAGATGAACAATCCATCGTCGTTTCCTTTGTCCACGTGTTGTTGGATGCGAGTGTTGGCGACGTTGTAGTGGTATCGTTGCTTCATCGGACGGTGCGCGTTGTAAATCGTAATCCATTGCTGCGCCGGTAAACCGACGCGAACCTTCTTCTTGAGCCTATCGCGATCCGAGTCGTCAAACTGCATATCGGCAACCTTGCGCTTCATACCCACCTTTCTCGCGCCCTCCGTCGAGATCGGTCGTCGCGCGACGGCCCCGCACAACGGTTCGAAGAGCGACGACATGGCGCCGTATTTCGGTTCCTCGTCAAACTTCAAGTTGATCACAGCCTCCATAAACTGTCTAAACGCGCTCGGAGTGTATCGGCACAACGCCTCCGGGCTCGTCGCCATCTTCTTCTTACACACGAGGAAACCCTTGTTATCCCCTTGGTATCCCTGCCACGGTAAACGGCCCTTCAACAAGAACAAGAGCGTGTACGCCAACGACTCCAAATCGTCTCGTCTCGACGCCGTGCGTCCCAAGTGCGCGTGCACCGACGCGTAACGCACAGTTCCACGGAAAATATCCGGTCGCTGATCATATTCTATGTGCGTCGCGCAAATGGGATCGCGCCAACGCGTTCCTAAGCCTAAATCAACCAAATACAGCTTCTTCTCCGTCGGCGTTCCCGGAGGACCGAGGAGAAAGTTTTCCGGCTTGATATCCCCGTGCACGAAGCCCTTACTATGAAAGTTTTGCAAAATCGCCAAAGACTCCACCGCGATGCACGCCACCATCTCCTGCGACATGATCTGCCCGTTCTCGTTCCACTTATCCCACAAAGACGGCCCCAAAAGATCCATCACCATGACGTAATAATCTCCCTGACTTCCCTTGTAGTGCACCTTCGGCACGCCCAAAATCCCGCCCAACGAATTATACACGTTCCATTCGTACGGAGGTCCGTAATCGCACCCTTTGCTCGATCTGTGTTCAAACTTTAACGCCACCTGCGTCGCGTTCGGTCCCTGCGTGCATCCCTGCGATTCGGGTTTCACCCGTCTGCCGACGTAAACCTGACCGAACCCACCCTTGCCGAGTTTTCTCTCCACCACGTACACCGGGGAATCGCCGACTTGCACCTGCGCGAGAGTGCACGCGAACGATGGATCGCGTTGTCATCGTCAGTCACCGCGCACTCTCTCGCGCGTCTCGCGTCTCTCTCGCGCGCGGCGTCTCGCACACCCCGCGAACGTGTTTCGCGTTTTAAATTGCACGTGGCGATTCCTCGCCGTCGCGTCGCGCGCGCGTCGCTCGAAGACGCACGTGTTCTGGGACGGGCGCCGTAGATGGGTCCTCGTCCACCGCCGCGACGTGATCGCCCGAGCGTTCTTCGCTCTGTTCCTCCATCGTCGACGAAGGCGCGAGCGGATCTGACGTTTTCGGGCACCCGCCGCGTCATCGAACGCCTCGCGACGAGATGCGAGGCGCGGTCGCGCGCGCATCGGGTGACGCGACGCGCGTCTCGCGCGCGCGCGAGAGAGAGAGAGACGCGAACCGCGTCGTTCGCGCGCGCGCGGGGCGGTCGTTGTTCGACCGTCTTCTGGATGCGGTGACGCCCAAGGATGCGCCCGCGACGGACGCGCGCGCGGACGAGGCGTACGAGACGTGGTTCGCGAGCTGTTCGAACGAGACGCGGGCGTGCGTCGAGGCGTTGCGAGGGACGACGCTGGACGGTCGCGCGTTGGAGGTGACGTTCGACGCGAACGCGAGCGGGTACGCCGCGAGGGCGTTTCACGAGGCGTGCGACGGGGCGGGCCCGTGTTTTGTCGTGGGCAAGACGCGGCTTGGGGCGAGGTTCGGTGGGTTCAATCCCGTCGGCTTTTATTCGGTGGAAGATTATCGAGAGACGAGCGATGCGTTTTTGTGCGCGTGGGAGGACGACGCGTCGTATCGGCGAGGCGAACCGCCGAGCCGAGTGTCGAACGTTCTCGCGGGCGGAAAGGCGGCCATTTTTGATTTCGGGGCGCAGGGACCGTGTTTCGGCGTTGACGCTCTTCGCGTACCGCTCGGTTGGGCGCCACCGAACGGGTCCAGTTATGCGGGAGTGGGCGGAACGTTTGACTTGGGCGAAGAAAACGCGGCGGGAAGTCGCGTGGTCAAGTCGCGTCTTGGAACGCATTACGAAGGATTCGACGACGGTGGGGGATTGTTCACGAAGAAGGAAGGCGCCGAGGCCGAGCTCGTGGAGCTTCTCGTGCTCAGCGCGCCGTCTCTGCGTCGAAGCGCCGACGACGGATTGTACGTGAGTTAGTAGGCGAGAGCGTCCACGCGGGCGCGCTCGCGTTAGGAACGACCGATTGGTGTAATTTATATAGCAAGCGATAATAATGCTTCACGCGACGATACGCCTCTAGAGGAACGCGTTCGCGAGCTCTGCGAGTGATTCGCGGTTGACCACGGATCCTCCGCAGACAACGACCACCACGTCTCCCTCCGGCAAATCATCGAGAGCACCGAGCTGCGGAAAATACGCCGCCGAGAGCGCGGCGCCGCACGCGGGTTCGACTAAAATTCGATGATCGTCCGCGAATCGGACGCACGCGGCGACGGCGTCGGCATCTTCGCACACGCGCGATCGAACGCGCGCGTCGCCCAGCTTGAGGCAACTCTGAAGCACCTTCGGCGACGGTGACGCCGCACCGAGCGATTTCGCAACGCTCGTGATCGCGGGCAACGTGACGAGTTCGCCCGCGCGCACGGATGCGTTCAATGAGTCCGCGCCGATGGTTTCCATGGCGATGACTACGACGTCGTCTCGCCACCCGTTTCTCTCCACGCCTCGTAGGCATCCCGCCAACAACCCACCGCCGCCCACGCACGTCACGATCGCCGCCGGTTTCGTTCCTAAATCTTCTTTAATCTCATCCACGAGCGTGCTGTGTCCTTCCCAAGTGTCCTCGCCCTCGAAAGGATGGATCATCGCGCCGCCCGTCGCCGCCGCGCGTTCGAGCGCCGCCTCGTTCGCCTCGCTCCACTGTTTCCCCGCCACGACCACCTCCGCGTCGTACGAGCGCAGTAACTCTTGAATGCGCACGGGCGTCGTCTCCGGCACGTACACCACGACATCGACGCCTAATTCCCGACCCGAGTGTGCCACGGCTAAACCGGCGTTTCCGCCGCTCGAGCTCACGAGCAAAGGCGCGCCATCTCTCTTCACTGCGAGCGCGCACGCGCGTCCGATACCGCGAAGTTTGAACGAACCGCTCGGTTGCACGGATTCGAGCTTCAGATGGACGTCTCGACCGACGACGCGCGAGAGCGGCGTCGATTTGATGAGGGGCGTGCGCGCGTGCAGCGCGGGAACGTCGACGCTCTCGCGCGCGCCCACGTTCGGCATCGTCGCGTTCGACACGTCGGCGCGCGTAAAGGTACGCGGTTTAACTTTCCCGGTCGTCGTCGCGACAGAAAGACGCGCGCGCGCGACGTTGGACGCCGAGGCGAGCGTCATCGTGTGCGGGCGCTTTCCCAACGACGCGCGAGTGACGCCACCGCGATCGAGTCGAGCGACGAATGCGCGCATCATCTACCACGTCTACGTAATTTACACGCGTCTTCCGACGCTCGCTCGCTCGCTCGCCATCCATCTATCATCTCCCACCCTTTCTCGCCGCCGCTAACCGTCGCTTTTTCGTCTGCGAATACGCCAAGCCTTCCGTCTCGAGCCACGCGACGAAATCCACCCTGCTTGCGCGCACGCCCGCCGCCCTCGCCCGCGCGAGCGCTTCGTCAACGTCTATCGATCGCATCAACAGCGCGCTCTCGTACGTGCGCTCGTCCGCGCGCATCCACATCGTCAACGCGTCCGCGAGCTCCGCCTCGGACGGTTTGGCGCGTTTCGGTTCGCCGCGTTTCGGTTCGCCGCGTCGAGACGGCGACGCCTCGCTCGCGGTCGCGCGCGATCCGAGCAAACGCTCGCGAAGCGGTGGAATTTCGCTCTCCGATTCGCTCGCGTCCGCCGTCTCCGCGTCGTCGCCGCCGCCGTCGCGTCGCCGCGCCTCCTCGGGCGACATCAAATCCACCACCTCCACCGACGTCTCCACCGCGCGCGCGTCCACGAAATCCGGTGGGAACGTCACGACGCGTCCATCGCTCGATCTGCGATCGTCGTCGCGCGCGTCAGTCGGTCGTACGTGCCGATGCTCGTCGATCGAGACGCGGCATCGCGACACCGAATCATCGTCATCATCATCGTCGTCGTCGTCGTCGTCGCGCACCTCTCGAAACCGCACCGCGCGAGGAGCGCGTTCACGACGCGCGCGCGCGTCGTTCTGTACGCGCGCGCGATGTCGTCCAGGACGTCGTCGACATCGCGCGCGTCGTCATCGAGACATCGCATCCGCGTCAGCCGAGCCGCACACTGTGGAGCGTCGACGTCGTCGAGGCCCGTCATGACGGTCGCCGCGACGACGATGACGACGACGACGACGACGACGACGGCGACGGCTCGATCGATCGCGCGGCGACGCGGGTCTTGCGCGCGACGCCCGCGCGCGACGACGACGAGGGCGCTGCGCACGGAACGCGCGGAAACGGCGGAGGTCGACGCCGCGCGCGCGCGACGGGCCATGGGCGCGTCGTCCGAGGACGAAGGACACGACGACGACGCCGTCGTCGCGTCTATCGGCGTCGGCGCGACGTGCGTGACGTTTAAGAGCGCGGAGAGACGGACGTTTGAGGTGGAGTACGGCGCGCGGCGAGGTTCGACGGAGAACGCGTACGCGGTGACGGGGACGACGAGTGCGTGCTTGATCGACGTCCCGGATGGGAGACACGGGAAGAAGTACGCCGAGGCGATCGCGAAAATCGGTGTTGAGGCGCGAGACGCGGCGTTTCACGCCATGTTACACGTGAATTCGAGGCGTTTGGACGCGTTAGCGGCGTGCGTGGCGAATCGAAGCGCGGATGCGCCGTGCGTCGAGGTGTTGTGTACGAATCCCGGGGCGCAGATGATTCAACAGGCGTTGAAACCGAATAATTCTTTGACGAATGAAGCGCTGATTGCGGCTTGGAAATCGCCGGAAGGGAAGCTTCGCGCGCGTTTGCGAGTGGTGAAGAACGGCGAGCGTTTAGATTTGGGCGGCACGGCGGTGACGTTTACGCTCGCGCCGACGCCTAGGTGGCCGGATTTAATGTTCGCCCGGGACGAACGCACGCAAACATTATTCACATCGAAATTTTTCTCCGCGCACGTCGGACAAATGGAAGGATTCGACGATAAGGGGGGATTGGAGGCGTTCGGTGACGACTGGAGGTTTTACTACGACTGTTTGTTGGCGCCCATGGCGAGACAAGTGTCGTCAATCTTGTCGCGTTTGCCCGCGATGGGCGACGAGTCGAAGGGTGATGATTCCGTCGTCGCGAGCGTCATCTGCCCCGCGCACGGTCCAGTGGTTTCGTCCTCCGTCACGGAGCTCGTTCGCGAGTATGGAAGTTGGACCAACAAGCAAACCTCTGCTGCGGATAAGACATCCGTAGCCATCATCTACGCGAGCGCTTACGGGAACACGGGCGCCATGGCGCAAGCGATCGCGCGCGGTGTGGCTAAGACGGGCGTCGGGGCGGAGATGCTTAATTGCGAGCTCGCCACGCCGGCGGAGGTGGAGGAGGTGCTGAAGCGCAACGCGGGCTTCGCGCTGGGCGCGCCCACCCTCGGCGGGACGCTCCCGACGCCCGTGCAGACCGCACTCGGCGCCATCGTGAAGGAGGCTGATTTGGAAAAGCCGTGCGGGGCGTTCGGTTCGTTCGGCTGGTCCGGAGAGGCGGTCGAAATGATCTCGAAGCGTCTCGCCGACGCCGGATTTAAGAGTGCGTTCGAGCCGTTGCGTTGCAAATTCAAACCCACCGCAGAAACGTTACAGTTGTGTGAAGAGAGCGGTACTGATTTAGCGCAAGAGGTTCGCAAGATTGCGCGTCGCAAGGAGATGATTGAGCGCAAGTCGCTCGGAAAGTCGCTCTCCGGCGCCAACGACGCGGCGGCGGCGGTGGGTCGCATCGTCGGTTCCCTCTGCGCCGTCACGACGAAAAGCGACGACACGCAGAGCGCCATGTTGGCGTCCTGGGTGTCTCAAGCGAGTTTTAATCCGCCCTCTATCACCGTCGCCGTCGCCAAAGAGCGCGCAGTGGAGAGTTTCCTCCTCACCGGAGGCAAATTCAACCTCAACGTCCTCAAATCCGGCGGCGAAAAACCAATCATCAAGGCGCTCCTCAAGCCCTTCGCTCCCGGTGAAAACCGTTTCGGCGACCTCGACGTCGACATCTCCGAGACCAACGGATGCGCCATCGTCAAAGACTCCCTCGCGTGCATCGAGTGCAAGGTGAGCAAACGCATGGAAGCCGGCGACCACTGGGTCGTCTTGGCCGAGGTGGAGCGAGGCAACCTCCTCGACGCCGACGGTCTCACCAGCATGCACCACCGCAAATCTGGCGCCTCGTACTAAATCAACGACACGCGCACCATTTTTCTCACACCCCGCCCGCGTTAGAATCGCGCGTTCGCGCTCATCGACGGCGCGTTGTGATACGAAGACGCGTCGCCGCTCTCAGACCTCTCTGGTCGCTCGTTTTCCCCCTCCGTTTTCGCCCGCGGGGTGTTACGCCGTGAAACCGCGCCGCGCGACGTCTCGCGAGCGTCGCCCGCGCGTGAGAACGAGTAAAGGACTCGCGGGCGCGCGCGGGAACCGCGCGCGAGCGCTCGCGAACGCTGGCGTCGACGCACGCGCGTCGGTTCATCGCGACCGCTCGCCATGGGCTTCAAGGACCTCATAAAAGACTCCGTCACGGAGCTCTTCACCTATCGCACGACCAAGCTGGTGAAGACGAATGATAAATTTTTAGTGACGTTGCACTTTGGGTTTATGAGCCTGATCGGGACGTTTGCGCTGGTGTCGATCCTGTTGAGTCACAACTACATGGTCTTTGAATTGCCGTCCTTGTATTTGACGTCGACGTACAATGAATGGAATTTGAATCCGTTCAGCGTGGACACATCGCTCTCGGACGTGATCGCACAGAACTCGACTGTGGCGTATTGTAACACGGGCTATGTGGATTGGCGAAGAGGAGGTAAAATTTTTGACGACGGGTACATGAGTCAGGTGCAGTGTTCGAGCTTTTTAAGTCCGGTGGAGTACATATGGCCCTTTCCAAAGGGCAACGGATTTTCGTTAGGAACGTTCGTAGAGATGACGCCGTATACGAGGACGTGCGCGAATCCGAACGCGGCCACGCTGACCGCCGCCGATTGCACGACCGCCGCGGGTACTACGGAAGTTTTCGGCCTCGCCGGCGCAGACATCTTGTCCATGACCCTGGATGTACGCTATCAGACGCGCGATGGTGAACTTCTCCAAGCTGAAGTCGTGGATGTCAACGGCGTCGAGTACGACACGTCTAGACAAACACCAGTGGTTACGTTCGAGGGCTTGTTGAAGTTGGCGGGAATCAACTCGCTCGACGAAGAGAATCCGTACTTGAAGGGGGATCGCGGCTCAACGACAGGGTTGCCGTATCGCATATCCGGTATTCGTTTCAACGTGAAAGTCTCGTTCACGAATACCTACTTCAACCAGCCCCTGAAGACGACCGTGAAGGCGATTTTGAGTGCGGAACAAGTTCAGTCGAACAATTTCAACGCCAAGGTGATGGTCGACACCAGCCCCGGCACGACTGGTTTTTATTCCACCACTCGAACGTTCAAGCACTTTGCGACGTCAACTGTGGAATTTGTACCGAGCGGAAAGATCGGAATGTTCGATTTTTTCGCTCTCGCCCTCGCGATTACAAACGCGTTTGTGTTGATTGGTATGGCGACGACCATCGTAGACTTTGTCGGCGTCATGTCTTCGGAGACGTTTTTGGACGACAAATACGAAGACGACGGTGAACGTCTCGGATTAGAAATGATGCTGGCGAACATAGAGAACGACGATCATCCGGGGGTACCGTTTGATCCGAACGACTTGCGTCTGCGCGACGCGACGGGAGAGGCGGGATTGAGCTACGAGAAGACTCTCGAACAGCTTTTAGAAGAGGTGAGAGAGATCCAAGAGCAGCTCAGTTTGCTTCCTGAAGATGAAAACGATTTAAGGGCGATCACGACGGGTCACGCCGAGGAGGAGGAGTTTAGAAGTCTGCGCCTCGTGTACGTCCCCGATCCGCTCTCCACCGAGGCGAACGATAAAACGTACGTTCCGCCTGAAATTTTATTGCACAAAGGCTTACAAACCATCGGACGCGGCATGGGTGGCATTGAAAATAAGGGTGTCAGCCGCACGCAGTTCTCCATCGCCGTCATCAAGGAACGAATTCGCATGAAGTCTTTGCACGAGGGTCCGGGCGTGTGGCGCCAGAGCACGGGTCGCTGGGAGTCGCTACCGGTCGGAAAGGCGGCGGTGCTCAGTGTGGGCGATCGTCTCTGCTTTAGAATGCGCGAGGGTAAGATCGGTGGACACGAGGGTGTGTTCACGCTCGATTATCAAGACACGCGCATGCAGTGCACCGTGTTTGGAATTCCGCTCCGGTGACCGTCCGGCGCGGGAGAGCGCGCGCCTCGCGAGTACGCACACGGAACGCGTCGTCGACGCGTCGCGATGTAATGATACTGGTAGATCTTGTGTTACAACTACGTACATGAAATGGTTCTATGTATGGTACAAATTCTCATAAAAAAAATAGCACCAAGTCGAGTTGCAAGATGGAAAATCATAGTCGTGCGGTGACGTCTGCGAAAAGTCTTGATTCTGTGATTCTTCAAAGCGCGCGTCGTCGTCGAAACGACGCCGCGCGCCAGCGTCGGCAATCACGCCGCGCAAAAAGATTCATTCTTCCAGCTCTAAACGTCTTCTCTCCTTCTTGCTCATCTTAACTTGTCCTCCGGTGCGTTCAAATTCCTCCTTTTCTATTCTCGCCTGCTTCTTCGCCTCCTTGGCGGCGCGGCGCTCCTCCTTGGCGCGTTGCTTTTCCCGTTCGTGTTCCGCCATGATTTCAATCGCGCTCTTTTGTCGCGAGGACTCATTCTTCTTCTTCGCCTCGGCTTCGTTCAGAATACCTTTCCCGAACGATTTAATCGTCCCATCCTGTGTCGTTCCATCGCGCGCGCGCGTTCGCTCGTCAGTCTCGCGCCTCTCGCCCATCCGATCGCGCGCGCATTGTCCACGTCAGCACGACATCCTCGTCAGCACGATTCCCCGAGCCCACGTCATCACCAACACCGACGCTTTCCCGACGACGCGCGCGCGAGCCACGACCGCGACGTTCGCGCGATCGATCCATTATATTTCCATACACCTCACGACATCCTCCCCCGCGTCTCCTCCACGTCGCCTCGCCCGCACGCACCGCGATGTGTTGCTTGACCTCGTACGCGCGCACCGCCATCGACCGCTGCATGTACGCGAACACGGCGAGTTGTTCCTCGCTCGTGAGCCCGTGGCGTTCGAGCGCGGCGTGATCGATGGTGACCGACATTTAAAACGGTGCGTGTGTAAAGTGTTCTGTTCGCGCGTTCGTGCGTCGCGCTACGTCGTTGTTGATGTCGGCGACGGATGAATGCGTCGACCGGATCGTTCGAGGGGTGGAATGTCGACGACGACGCGCGAGATCGCGCGCGAGAGATCGCGCGTGGTCGGCGCGTGTTTTGTTTGTTTACTCGGACGTATGACATGTACATGAATACGTATACGCCGATATATATATATACAATGTAATACACGGTGCGCACGCACACGGGGTGACGGACGGACGTCGCGGGGTGGTGAGACGGACGGACGGACAGACGACGAGTCATGAATCGTGGAGGACGCCTCGGCACCCGCGACGCGGCCGCGCGGAGTGAACGCGACGCGATCGGCGCGACGGGCCACGCGTCGCGTTCGGTCGGTGCTTTCGAGTCGAATCGTCGGATCGTCGAATCGTCGAATCGCGGCGTCGGCGTCGCGTCGGCGTCGGCGTCGGTGTCGCGTCGCGTCCCATCACTCATCATTCGGCACCCCGCGCATCGAACGAACGATTCGATTCGATTCGTTCCGACGCGTCCTCGACGCGCCGTCCCCTCACGCCCTGTCTCTCTCTCGAGTCCTCACGCATCGTGTATGCGTACACGGACACAATACGCTCGTCACCCGACACGTCGAGCCACGCGCGCATTCATCACTCATCACTCATCACTCATCACTCGTCACGCGTCACGCGTCGTCACACGTCGGTCGGCGCGCGATGCCGTCGTCGTCGTCGCCCGCGCGCGCGCGCGCGGAATCCGTCGATGACGTCCGTCGTCGTGTCCTCGCGCGCGCGCGCGCGAGCGCGCGTCGCGGGGACGACGGCGCGCGCGACGACGCCGAGACCGATGACGTGCCGACGACGGCGGCGTCGTCGGACGCGCGACGAACGCTCGCGCGATTGCTCGACAGCGCCGCGCGCACGGCGGTGGAGGCGGCGGCGGTGGAGGCGGCGCTCGTGGACGTCGATGCGTCCGTGGATCCCTTGCGCGCGGCGGTGGGGAGGACGCGGTTGGAGGGATTGCGAGGGAAGATGGAGACGCAACGCGCGGCGACGGCGGCGGCGAGACGACGCGTCGAGGCGGAGGAGGCGGAGGCGGCGGCGCGGTCGGGTGGGGTGGTGGATCTGACGAGTGGTGGTGGTGGTGGTTCGGACGGACCGGGTGGTGGCGGCGAAGAAGTCGCGGTGAAACCGACGCCGACGCCGACGCCGAAACCGCCGCCGACGCCAGACGACGATTTTTTCACCGAACTCTTCGACGCGCCGAGAGCGAACGAAGCGGCGGCGACGGAGACGGAGCGCGAACGGTTGATTCGTATCGGTGTGCTCACGCCGTTTGATCGATTGGATGGGTTCGAGCGGGCGTTGAAGGAGAAGGAGACGTCGAGTAAAGCGGCGGCGGCGACCAAGGCGTGGCGGGAATCGAGAAGTCGAGCGGTGACGCTCTCGGCGGACGAGACGCCAAAGGTAGAGGCGAACGCGCGTCCTTTCGCGAGTCGCGCGGTGAGAAACGCGACGAGTCACGCGACAAAACAAAAGATGGCGGCAAAACGCGCGGAATGGCGCGCAAAGATGGATGAGAACGCATCCGCGTCGGGCGGGAAACGCGCGAGGCGCGCGGCGAGACGCGCGGCGCTGGAGAGCGACGACGACGTCGCGAACGTCGGCGACGCCGACGACGACGACGACGACGAGCGGGAGGAGTTGGATGACGTCGAGTTTTCGGGTGGATTGTCTCTTCCGGGAGACACGTACGAGCGCTTACTTCCTCACCAAAAGACGTGTTTGAAGTGGTTGTGGGAATTGCACTGTCAACGCGCGGGGGGCATCATCGGCGACGAGATGGGTCTCGGTAAAACGGTGCAAGTGGCGTCGTTTCTCTGCGCGTTGCACCACTCGCGCATGTATTCACCCACCATCATCGTCTGTCCCGCCACCATGCTTCGACAGTGGCGTCGAGAGCTTCGAATCTGGGCGCCAAAGCTCAAACCGACGATTTTACACGATTCGGCGTTGTCGAGCGAATCGGGCGGCGGGAAGAAGCGCGCGAGAGAACGCGCGTTCGACGCGTGCGTGTCCGACGGGGACGGCGTGTTGATCACGACGTACGAGCACATGCGTTTGTTTCGAGATCGTGTGTGCGCCGTGCGATGGGGATACGCCGTGCTCGACGAGGGGCACAAGATTCGAAATCCCGACGCCGACGTGACCATCGTCGCCAAGCAACTCCAAACGGTGCATCGAATCATCATGAGCGGCGCGCCGATTCAAAATCGTCTCTCCGAGCTCTGGTCGCTGTTCGATTTCGTGTTCCCTGGGAAACTCGGGACGTTGCCGGTGTTTCAGGCGCAATTCGCCGTACCGATTCAAATCGGCGGATACACCAACGCGAGCAATCAACAGGTTACGACGGCGTATCGATGCGCGGTGACGCTGAAGGATCTCATCGCGCCCTATCTTCTTCGTCGCATGAAGTGCGACGTGGACGTCAAGTTACCCGAAAAGACGGAGCAGGTGTTGTTCTGTCCCATGACGTCGGAACAGCGCGAGGCGTACAGATCGTACCTGGCGAGTCGAGAGGTGGAGGAAATTTTAGACGGCGATCGAGAGGCGCTCGGCGGCATCGACGTCTTGCGGAAAATCGTCAATCATCCAGACTTACTCGAGCGTCGCACGCACGCCGCGAACGAAGATTACGGTGAGGCGATCAGGAGCGGTAAGTTACAGGTGACGCTCAAGGTGTTGTCGCTGTGGCGCGAGCAAGGCCATCGGTGTCTCGTGTTTAGTCAGACGCAACAAATGCTCGACATCATTGAGAGCGCGGTGGCGAGCGCCGGATACAATTACAGACGAATGGACGGTAACACGTCCATCGCCGCGCGCATGTCGCTCATCGATGATTTCAACGACGAGGACAACGGCGTGTTCGTCTTTTTATTGACGACAAAGGTGGGCGGTTTGGGCGTCAATCTCACCGGCGCGAATCGCGTGCTACTGTACGATCCAGATTGGAATCCATCCACGGATGCGCAGGCGCGCGAACGCGCGTGGCGCATCGGGCAGAAGAAGGAGGTGACAATCTACAGACTCATCACCGCGGGCACGATCGAGGAGAAGGTGTATCACAGGCAGATTTACAAGGAATTCCTGACGAGCAAAGTGCTTAAGGATCCGAAACAGCGCCGATTTTTCAAGGCGCGCGATATGGCCGACTTGTTCACCTTCGACGAAGCCGCGGCGGGCGGGGGTGACGAAGAGAATAAAGGGACGATCGAGACGGTCGAACTTTTCGCCGAAGTCGAGGGACAAATCTCACGCGGCGACGTCGAAGAGGACTCGCGCGAGACGTATGAAGGATCCGAAGACGGCGAAATCGAGCGCGACGAGTGGGATCCCGACGATAACGAAGCTCCGCCGAAGGCGACGTCGCGCGCCAAGTCGTCGACCGCAGATAATCGACGCGTTCGAATCGAGACGGCGCAAGCTCCGAAACCGACGACGAACGGCGATGGGGGAAGTGGCGACGCGAGCATTTTGCGTGGCTTGTTTGATTCGGGAAATATTCAAGTCGCGATGAACCACGACAAAATTATGAACGCGGCGGGCGTCGATCGCATGTCACACAACGCCGAGGCCGATCGAGTCGCGCGACGCGCGGCGGAAGCGCTGCGAATGTCGACGCAGACGGCGCGCGCCGGATTGGCTGTCAACGTTCCAACGTGGACAGGCAGTCGAGGCGCCGTCGGCGGCTCAAACGCGCTTCCACCGAGCACTACCGCGCGCCCGCTGGGTCGCTTCGGTCGCACTAGTGCGCGCCCGCGAGCGCTCGCCGCGAACGCCCCCGCCGTCGGGTCCCGAGCGTTGCTCGATCGCATCGCCGAGCGACAACGAGAAAACTCTCGAGCCGTCGAAGCCGATCTCGACAGCGCCGATCTCGACGAACGGCAGGCTCACGAATTGATGAGAGACATAATTTTACTGCTCAAATCACGCGCTGGGCGAGCACCGACGAGTTTCGTCGTTGACGCGTTCCAGGACCGCATTCAAAGCCATCAGCACGCGCTGTTTCGCAAATTACTCAAACTCGCCGCCGACTTGGAGCGCGCGCCCCCAGGGTCGCGAGAGGGCGCCTCGAGCTCGTGGGTTCTAAAACCAGAGTTCGCAGATTTGTAGAACTATTAGCACATTAGACGCACATAGAGACGTTGTCTAGCTAGATTCATTTGTAGACGATTCAATTTCTGATTTCGACGTCTTCTCGCTGAAGAAAAATAAGTACGAAATGCGCTTAAACATCCCACGTCGATGTCGGCAGTTCACCGCGCGCCGACTGGCGCGAACGTTTCGCGCGGACGCTAAAAACATCACTCTCGAGCGTCTTCGCTCGCGCACGCGCGCGGTTACGTCTCTATTTCGATGATGTTCCCAACGTTCCCTCCGCCGGACGAACAGGTTGCTTTTCGCACCTTTTGCGCGTTTCTCCTCGTGTTCCACCTGAGTGAGTTCGCCCTGGCGTTTCATTACAATCCGCGCGAGCTCGGATGGCGATCATTCCTGGTATCCAAACCGTACACGGTCGCCATGAGCGCGGCGGCGCTCGAGTTTCACCTCGAATGGCGTTTCTTCTCCGAGCGCAAAGAGGCGGCTGTGAAGACGATGTTTTACGCTGGTGTTTTGATGTGTCTCTTCGGCGACTGGTTGCGTAAGGCGTCCATGTGCACCGCGGGGACGGCGTTCACGCATCTCATTCAGACGCATCGACGGGCGACGCACTTCTTGGTGACGGTGGGCGCATACGCGTACGCGCGCCACCCGGGATACCTGGGATGGTTCGCGTGGGCTCTCGGCACGCAGGTGATGCTCGGGAACCCGGTGTGTTTCGTCGCGTTCGCCGTGGTCACGTGGATTTACTTTAAGCGGAGAATAACGTTCGAAGAGCGTCACCTTCGACGCATGTTTAGCGAGTACGAAGACTACGCTCGACGAGTGCCGACGTGGATTCCTGGAATCAAGTAGCGCACCGTAGGACACAGATTCTCACACATAGAAGTACATAGATATAGCGCGTTGTATTGATTCAAATTTCTCTAATCTCTAACTAATCTCTAAGTGCTGTTGTTCTCGACGACGACGAAATCTTCGGCGCCTCTCGTGGCGCTCACAGGTCCCTTCGCGTTTCTGCGAAGTTGGTTACCTTTGACGTCGCCTTCGCAATCGATCAACTCGACGCCGTACCGTCCGTTCTCGTTCAGTGCGCACGAGGACATGTGTACCACCGCTCCGCCTCGAATGAGCGCGCCGTTCGCCCCGTTCCTCTCGAACGCGCACCGTTCCAGAGTGACGGTTCCCGAACCGGGCAGGCCCGAAGAGTCTCCCAAACCTACCAAACCGTGCGACGCGCACCCATTCGCCGCGCAATCCACGAGCGCGACCTCCGCCCCCTCGATCCCGAACCCTGCCCCCGTGGTCGAGTTCACCTCACACGACTCGAACGTCGCCGAGGACCCTTCTGTCGCGAAGACTCCGTAGTTGTTCGCCACCGACTTGGACCCGTGCGCCACCGCGACGTTTCGAATCGTCACCCCTCGCGCTCGAATCTCGATCGTGCTCTCGTACGGCGTCGGCGTGAAGTGCTTCAACGTCGCCTTCGGCCCACCGCCCGCAGTTTCGATCGTCACGCCGTCGACGTCGACGACGACGCGTTCATCGAACTGGACACCCGCCTCGAGCACGATTCTGTCTCCCGGCCTCGCCGCTCGAAGCGCCGCCGCGATCGTCGCCCCGCCTCGCTCGACGCGTAAGACCGACGCGCGCGCGTTCGCCTCCTCCTCCGCGCGCCCGCGCGTCGCCGTCGTCGTCGTCGCCACGAGCGCGACCAAGTGCGCGCGTCTTCCGAGACTTGGTCCGTTCGCCTTCCCGCGCGCGTTCCCGTCCGCGCGCACCGCACCCGCGCGCACCGCACCCGCGCGCACCGCACCCGCGCGCGCGACGCATCGCATCGTTCGCGCCGCTCGCCCGCGCCCCGGCGCGCCCCACGTCCGTTCGCGCGCGTCGACGAGTCGAGACGACCAAACCCTCATCCCTCGACGTCACTTCGCGCACGCCGAGCGACGCCGAGCGACCGCCTCGACGACGACGCGCGCGATGAAGACGACGATGTGTGACGCATCCCGCGCTTCGGCGGCTCGCGCGACGCGCGCGCGCGCGCGAGACGGCGCCGAAGGGCGCGAGACGACCCGAGGCGGGGTTCGAGGGCGCCGAGCGGCGATCGCTCCGGCGAACGAACGACGAGGCGAACGCGTCGTCCCGCGCGCCGGGAGCACGTTCGGGAGAATTTTCCGCGTCACCACGTTCGGTGAATCGCACGGCGGCGGCGTCGGGTGCGTCGTGGATGGGGTGCCGCCGCGTCTTCGCATCACGCGCGAGGAGCTCCAGTTCGAGCTCGACCGTCGACGCCCCGGACAGAGCCGAATCACGACGCCGAGAAACGAGGCGGACGCGTGCGAGATTCTGTCCGGCGTCGGTCTCGACGGGGTGACACTCGGCACCCCGGTGGCGGTGTTGGTGAGGAATAAGGACCAGCGAAGCCAAGACTATGGCGAAATCGCGGTGGCGTATCGACCGTCTCACGCGGACGCGACGTACGATATGAAGTACGGCGTGCGCGCGATCGCGGGTGGTGGTCGAAGCAGCGCGCGGGAGACTATCGGACGCGTCGCGGCGGGGGCGATCGCGAAGAAGGTGCTCAAGGAGGTGGCTGGGACGGAAATTTTGGCGTACGTGAGCGCAGTGCGCGACGTGAAGACGGATGCGGTGAACCACGAGACGATGACGATGGATGACATCGAAGCCAACATCGTACGATGCCCGGACGAGGCGTGCGCACAAAAGATGATCGATGCGATCGATGAGGTGCGGGTGAAGGGCGACTCGTGCGGCGGCGTGGTGACGTGCGTCGTGAGAAGCCCGCCGAGAGGTTTGGGTGCGCCCGCGTTCGATAAGCTCGAGGCCGATCTCGCCAAGGCGATGCTGAGCTTGCCGGCGACGAAGGGTTTCGAGATCGGCAGCGGCTTCGACGGCACGTTGCAAAAGGGTAGCGAGCACAACGATGAATTTTACATGGATAGCGATAAAGGTTTGCGAACGCGCACGAACCGATCTGGAGGTATTCAAGGAGGCATCTCCAACGGTGAGATGATCGAGATGAAGATTGCGTTCAAACCCACGTCCACGATCACGCAGGCGCAAAACACGGTGAACCGCGACGGTGTGGAGACCGAATTGAAGGCGCGCGGTAGACACGATCC
>Ga0181589_10000295_pt1 | contig 34880 bp, 19 predicted proteins | sample 071ome_25_FD_132444 | JGI IMG/M metagenome (GOLD analysis project Ga0181589, IMG submission 132444) | Coastal salt marsh microbial communities from the Groves Creek Marsh, Skidaway Island, Georgia - 071410BT metaG (megahit assembly) | ecosystem: Environmental > Aquatic > Marine > Intertidal...
CGTGAACGCGCGCCCGATCCCACGACCCTCGAGCGCGCTCGCGAGTTCGAACAGGTTCGGGTTTCGTCGCGTCGCCCCGCGCTCGACGAGCGCACGGGAGACGGCTCGCGCCGCGCGCTCCATCGCCTCGCGCATCGTCCGCCGGGTCGTCGCCCGTCGTCCGTCGGGTCGTCGTCGTCGTGTGACGCGCGTCGCCGTCGCGGACGCGAGAAGGGATGCATGAATGAATGAATGCGTGCGTGGTGACCCATCACTTTTACCACACCATCCGCAGACCGATTATGTGGGTTCCGAGACCGAGGTTCACGAACCCTGGGATTGTAGCTCAATTGGTAGAGCGCGCGCTTTGCATGCGCGAGGTACCGAGATCGAAACTTGGCAGTTCCACTTTTTTGTGTACGAACTATGCGTTCGGAGACGTCCTTATCCATATTTTGCTCACCCGCTCGGACATGTAGTGCGTACACACACCGTCTGTGTACGGATCACCATCCTCGACGTGTCGCCCGCCGCCGCCGCGCGCGCGCGCTTTTCGACGACGACGACGGAGACGGATGACGCGCCGCGATCGAGCCGCACACTCTCGACGCGCGCGCGCGGACGCGCGAGCGGTCCCGCGCGTCGTCGTCACGCGTCGTCCGTCGTCTCCGTCGCGCGCATCCGTCGGTCCGTCGTTCGTGCCGTTCGATTCGCGCCAACGATTCGATGCGCGTCCCCGTCGTGACGTCGTCGTCGGCGTTGAACTCGAGGCGCGCCGCGTGTTCGTCGATGATGACGACGATGACGACGGTGAGGACGACGGCGCGTGGATGCGCGCGTGGATGCGCGCGCGTGGATGCGTGCGACGTCGCGCGCGGACGATCGTCGCGGGTGCGCGTCGCGCGCGCGGTCGGGACGGCGCGTGGAGGTTCGCGTTCTTATCCGACGCGGCGCGCGGGACCGGGACGGGGACGGGGACCGGGGACGCGACGCGACGCGGTGGGGGTGAATAACGACTCCTCGTCCTCGTCCTCGTCCTCGTCCTCGTCGAGAGCGCGTGGGTTCGCGGCGTCGGCGCGCGAGGGCGGGGTGGAGGAGGGTGAGACGGAGATTTGGGGCGGGCAGAGAAACGCGAGCGAGACGAAGACGCCGAGACGCAAGGCGAGGACGAGAGCCGAGCGAGAGGCGAGCGCCGAGTCGTATGAATGGAGCGCGTGGGCGTCGTCGTGCGGTGTGACGAGCATCGCGATTACGGCGACGTATTTTAGAATCTTACGCGAGGTGGACGTGAACGGTGGCGTGTTTCCGGTGGCGGAGCTCGTGGCGCAGCTCGCGCTCATCGCCGGCGCCGCCGTCGGGATGGAATTTTACGCCAGGTACGCGCACAAGCATCTCTGGCACGGTCCGTGGTGGAGCATGACGAGTAAATATCGACGCGAGTGGAACAGACCCATCTGGTTGTTGCACGAATCGCATCACTTACCGCGCGAGGGTGCGTTCGAGGCGAACGACGTCTTCGCCTTGGTCAACGGCGTCCCGGCGTTCGCGCTCTGCGCCTTTGGCTTCTTCAACCCTGGCGTCTTCGGTGGGTTGTGTTTCGGCGCCGGTTTGGGCATCACGCTCTACGGTATCGCGTACATGTACGTCCACGACGGCTTAGTGCACAAACGATTCCCCACCGGGCCGCTCGGAAAGCTTCCGCTGATGCGTAAAATCGCCGCCGGGCACACGATTCATCACACCGAAGCCTTCGAGGGCGTTCCCTGGGGGTTGTTTCTCGGCATTCAAGAGCTCGAGGCCGTCGAGGGCGGGATCGAGGAATTAAACAAAGTCGTCGCCGCCGCCGAACGCAAGGAACAACGCGACGAGGAGATGGCTGACAAGCGCGAAACCGTCGGTCTCGTCACCCAAGGCGCGCACATTCCGTCTGAAAAGGAAGCGCCGGCGTGTAAACTTCCCGACGCGCCGGCGTAGGCACGGACCGAGGCGTTCACCACGCCATCGATTCGTATTCTGTACACTCGCACTATATTCTTTAGCGCTCGAACGACGACGCACGCGTTCATTTGTAACGACAGTTCGCGCGCGCGCACCGCCGCCCGCTCCGTCGCCGCGTCGCCGCGTCGCGCGTCCTCGTCAGCATACCCTCTCCCTCTCGCAAGATGCGCGGCGTGCCGGTCGTCACACGCGCGCGCGCGACGCACGCGACCGCACACACGCGCACACACACGATCGATATGTCGTTCACCGTCGCGACGGCGACGACGCGCGTGGTGCGCGCGACGAAACCCCGCGCGCCGCGCGCAAATGCGACCGCGGCGTCCCGTCGGGTGAACGGAAGACGCGTCGTCGCGCGCGCGACGACGCGCGAGGGCGACGCGAAAACGCGTCGAGAGGCGCTCAAAACGTCGATTGGATTTCTCACGGGCGCGCTCGCGACGGTGGCGCTCGACGCGCGCGCCAAGGATGACGACGATGATAAGTCGTACGCCGGCAAGTTGAGCGCGCGCGACGCGAGACGGGCGGAGATTCTCGCCGCGGCGAGAGCCAAGGCGCAGGCGCAGGCGGCGTCCCCGGCGCCGGCGAGCGATGATCCGAAGAACGCAGACATGTTCATGACGGAGGATCCTGGGCGAGGCGGTGGACCGGACGCGCCGAACACGGCGCAGTGAGCGCGCGGGCTTTCGTTTTCGATGCTCGTTCGTTCGTTCGTTCGTTCGTTCGTTCGTTCGATTTGTTCTACACTCGAATCATGGTGTCACAGGCGTTCGTACTGTACATCGGTTTTGTATTCTCACTACGTATATGTTTTCGAATCATCGTCGTTCGTCGTCAGCGGCGGCGGCGTTCACGTCTCGGTCTTTCGCTTTTTTGCCGCGGCGAACATGGACGCGATGGAGCCCGCATCCTTCTCAACGGCCCGTTTCACCTTTTTGGACGCATCTTCGCCGGCATAATCCGCGACATTCATCCGCGTCGTCACTGGATGCCACGCGAACACCCCCGCGAGCGTTTTCGCCGTCTTGGTCGACGCCACGCCGCGCCAGTCTCCAAACATCCACGCGTCAAAGTCATCATCCGTCGAGAGCACCAACGGTTGTCGATCGTGTAACCACTCGAGATCACTGTTTGTGCTGCTCGTCGTCACGATCACCGCCTCCTCCTTCGTGATATCCATCTCGTCCTCGTCCGCGTCGATTTTCCTGTCAAACACGCCCGCCAGCGCCATCGGCGCGCCGTCCGCGCGTCTCACCAAGTACGGTTGTTTCACCGCTCGACCTCTCGGGCCCTCTTCTCGCCATTCGTAGAACCCATCGACGTACACCACGCACCGCCGATCGTCGCGTTCGGCCAATCTCGCGAATTGCGGAACGTCGCCGCCGAGTCCCTCGACGCGCGCGTTGTACGTTCTCGGAATCCACCCGCCCTCCTCGCTCTCCACCTCGACGCCCTCCGATCCGCGAGACGCGCGCGCGCGAAGAGGCACGCCCCACACCATGGACGTCAGCGTCAACGTCTCGCGCGCGTCACCGCTCGACCCCGTCTCGCGTTCGTCTCGCGTCATCGTCGCCTTCATCATCGTCTTCATCGTCTTCGCGCGAACGACCGATACCGACGACCCCGGGGAGACGTTGCGTCGACCTCCCGCGACGTCGCGCGTCTCGGACGATGACGCGTGTCTCTCGACGCGCGACGCGCGCGCGACGTCGTCGATGGACGCGCACGCGTTGATGCGGCCGCACATCTCGACGTCTCGGACGTCGAGCAGTGCCGGCTTTCCGCGCGCGCGTCGTCCGCAGACGTCGACATGGCGACCGCGGTCGAGCGCGCGCGCGCGTCTCGGACGACGCGCGCGACGGTCGCGTCGGTGACGCGCGCGCGCGTGTCGTCTCGAGGGCGCGCGCACCGCGCGCCGAGCGCGCGCGCGGTGAGAGAGGGCGGTTTCGTCGCGCTCGAGGGCGACGCCGCGCACCTGCCGCATCCGCACAGCGACCACGTGCGCGTGGATATGTACGTAGCGACGCTGCGGTGTCACGACCGGGATGTGCGTTTGGTGCTGCCGGAGAGCGAAGACGTCGTCGTGGACGTGTACAGCGCGTTGGGGAGACCGAACGATGACCCGCACTGGGCGGACCTGTGGCACGGCGGCGCGGCGCTCGCGTCGGATATTTTCGCTCGGCCCGAGCTCGTGCGCGGGAAGCGGGTGATAGATTTAGGGTGTGGATTAGGGATCGCTGGGATCGCGGCGGCGATGGTGGGGGCGAGGGAGGTGGTGATGACGGATAGGGAGGAGCGAGCGTTGTGGTGCGCGTTGGCGGGGTGCAAGGCGAACGGCGTGCGAGACGTGCGAGAGATGCCGCGAGAGTGGAATTTCCCGGACGATGTCGAGTTGCCGAAAATCCCTTCGTTTGATGACGTCGAGGACGCGGCGTCGCCGTGCGTCGTGTCCGCGGCCAAGGTGGATTGGTTTGAACCGGAGAAGGCTCCGACGGGTTTCGACGTCGTCCTCGCGTGCGACGTCTTGTACACGCCGGACGCCGTGGACGCGATCGCGACGCTCGTGTTGCGTCTGTTCGACGGTAACGCGAACGACGGTGACGGGACGTTTCTTCTCGCGGATCCTCCGGGGAGGTTTCCGAAGAATCACGCGAGATTTATGTCGCTCATGGAGGATCCGTCTCGCCTTCCAGGCTTCGCCGGCGGCAACCGCCGGCGTTCCATCGTGAGCGTCACGTCATCGATCGAGGAGTGTTTGAACTTGGAACAAAAGACGATGGCCGTGAAACTGTCCAACTACGACATCGTGGGTGACAGGTGAGCACTTCGGGGTGTAGTTTGGCGACGCCTGCGGCGGCGCGCCAAAGCTTTTTGCGCGCGCGTTGTAATAGACTGTATCGTTTAGATAATCGGGAGTAATTCGTAGTCGAAGGAATAAATGTTCGATTACAATTCTTCTACATCACTTCCTTCGGAACGTTGCCGATATTTTCCTTAAATCGACACTCACTCGCCGCACACTCTCCTAAACTAAAATCGTCGTCGCCAACCGCGCCGAAGTCGACCCTTTACTCGTGGTCGACAACTTCGGTGCCGAGACCCTTGAAGCCGTTCGGAGTGTCAACAACGGTGACGTAGGAGTAGAGGTCTTCGTCCGCGTCCTTGTTGTCGTTGTGCTTGCGCGAGATGCGCACGCGAATGCGCTTCGGGACCTGTGTCGGTACGCGCGCGCCTTTGTCAGTCTCTAGGGTCCACAGGTACTCGAGCATCTTTCCACTCAGCACGCGCGCGCGAGCATCGATCGAGCGCGTCGTCGCGCGAAACGTACGTTACGAATACCCTTGCTCCACACCGCCTTGTTAAGCTTGACGTCGATGCGCACATCGGACGTCTTCATCGTCTTTTGCGCGAACTTCTTAATCTGCGTGTCGCGAAAGACGTCTCGAGGTTAGTCCATCGTTCACGCCGTGTCCCGCGTCTAACGACGCTCCACGCCGGAAATATCGCGACAGACGGACGAAACACGTTTGTCGCCACCATCTATCGCGCGCGTCCGCCCTCGCGCGTCCAATCCTCGCCCCCACGCCCCCACGCGCCGTCACCGCGATTAGGGCTCAGGGTCCGATCGCTCGCGTTCGCTCGTACGCACCGCCGCGACCGCTCTCGGCGCGCGCTTCTTGAAGGTGACGCCCGTGATGGCCTTGCCCAAGTTAATGGTGTAGTCGCGGGTGATCACGTCCGCGGGCTTAGATTCGCGTCCCATGGTTCGTCGTGCGTCGCAAAGAGGCGGAGACGATCCGCCCGACCGCGCGCTCGAGGGCTCGCGTCGGGGCGGACGAGGCGTGGACGGAACGGAGGGACTCGTCGGGGAGTCGCGACCGGCGAACGATCGGATTTGGTGACGTGATGGGCTTTGTGAGCGCCGTCTACGACTGTGATTTTTTTCTAGGCTAACTGGTGCTACACTAGTGTGTCTTGAGTCCGAATCAAGGATTCCCCGCGTCGGCGCCGGCGTCGCTCTCGGGTTCGCTCTCCGGACGCGCGTGGCGCTCGGCGAGCGATAACGCGCGATCGTCCTCGAGGAGTTCCTCGTCGGATTCGCCATCTGAACACGCGAGCGCGGCGCGCGGTTTCGCGGTGGTGGTCGGACCGGCGGTCGCGTCGCCGCCGTCCGAGTCGGAGTCGGAGTCGCCTTCGCCCGTCTTCTCGGGAACGTCGGCGGGAGGAATGAACCCGCTCGCGAGGCGACACGACGTCGTCGTGCCGTCGCTGTCGATCATGATCAGTAATCGATCGATCTCGTCCGCGTCGGTCTCCGTCTTTACGCGAGGCCACGGCCACGGTTCTGGCGCTGCGCGAGAGGCGGCGTCAGTCGTCGGCGTCTCTTTCTCTCGCTCGTCGCGTCGAATCGAAATCGTCTATCGACGTACCTCTCGCGTGTGTTAAAACATCAAACATCACCGGTGTCGCGCACGCCCGCGTCACGGCGAACGGTACCGCCACCGTGCGCGTCCTCGCCTTTCTCGGCGTATCTTTTCTCCGCTCCTTCGGCGTCGCCGTCGGGTCGCAGAGCAAGTAAATGTACCCACCCTCGTCCTCGCTCGCGCGTCTCGGCGCGATGTCTCTCCACAGACCGCTTCGCATGAGCGAGACGTACGCGCCGTACGCGTCCGCGACGTCCGCGAGGGCGCCGGATCGCGCGAGCGCGCGTCGAGACTCGACGAGGCGCGCACTCGCACCCTCGTCGGCGGCGCTTCGAGTCGTCGACGCGAGTGACGCGTCGTCGGCGGCGTCGCGCGCGCGCATCGCGGCCTCGAATGCGTCGTACGCCATCGTCTCCTCGACGACTTCGCTCGACATGACGATCGACGAGACGAAAAGTGGCGTCCGAGGGATGCGTGTCGTCGCCGAGCGAGCTCAAACTACTACAACGCTACCGCTATTCACTTCTTACCCATCGCCGCCATTTTTTTGCGAATGAAAGCCGCTTTCAATTTTTCGCGTCTCGCGGCGTCCTCCTCGTCGCGTCGTCGCTTGGCGTCTTCGGCGGCGTCTCGCTCGCGCTCCGTCTGGCGCTCGATGTCGAAGACGACGCGTCTCGCCTCGGCGGCTGCGGCGGCGTCTCGCTCCTCCCTTTCTAATTCTTCTTCCCACTCCCGTCGCTCGAGCTCGCGGCGCATGTCGTTGGATATCATATCCCCGCGTCGAATCTGACGCTCGTAAATCGGTGCGTCGTGGTCGTCGCGGTTGTCGTCGGTGGCGGCGCGTTTGGCGCCGAAATCGACGTCGTACGCGTCGCCGTCCTCGAACGCCAACTCTCCGCTCGACAATCTCTCGTACAGCGCCGCCTTACGCTCGAGCGCGCCTCGCACACCCTTGGACGATCGATCGATCCTCTCTGAGACGTCACGCGCCGCGCGCGCGTCCACGCCCGCGTTTCTCTTCGCGCGCGCGTCGTCGCCGTCCGCCTTCCTCTTCCCGACCCGTCTCACGCCCTGCGCGAGCACGAGCGCCCCCCTCGGTCGATCACCGCCGTCATTCGCGCGCGACGTCGACGCGCCCGCCCCGCTCGCGCGCGCGCGCGCCGTTCGCGCGCGCTCGCGTTCGCTCAACACCGTCGCGCGCAAGCGAACCAAACTCTTCTCATTCACGTTTTCGATCGCGCGCGCCGCGCGCGGGAGCGCGGACGACCCGGCGCGCCATCCGTAATCCACCGCGTTCGCCCCTCGCGGCACGTGCTCGTCCCGCGTCGCGTCCATGCCGTCGTCGCGTCGCGAGGTGCCGACCCAGACTCGACTCGACTCGACCATCACTCGCCGACACGCACCATGCGCCACCTCCCGCGTCGCGCGCTCCGTCGCGCGTCGTCGTCGTCGACGTACGCGTTCGCGTGCGTCCTCCATCTCGCGTGTCTCGCGTTCGCGCGCGCCGACGCGCCCAGGTACGCTCGAACGTCGTCATCATCGTCTCCGCTGACTCGACACCCGCACCGTTGACCGACGCATCGCGCGTCGCTCTCTCACTCTCGCGCGCTCTCGCGCCGTCGACTGACGCCTTGCGACGGATTCTCGCGACGGTTTCTCCCAGATCGCGCGCGATTCGCACCGACGCCTTCAGACTCGGGTTCGGGTCGTGTAACAAGGACACGCACGACATGTCGCTGTGGGACGACGTGGCGCGCGGCGAGTACGACGCGTTCGCGTGGTTGGGCGACGCGGTGTACGCAGATGAGCGCGTGAGAGTGGGGATTGGACGCAGTGAACGGGTGTATAAGGGTGAAGAGGCGCACGCACGCGCGTACGCGCGCGTCAAGGCGCATCCGGGGTACGCGCGCGTGCGCGCGACGGCGGACGTCGAGGGCACGTGGGACGATCACGATTACGGATTTAATAACGCCGGGAAGCACTGGTCGGCGAAAGAGTTCGCTCGAGAGGCGTTTTTGGATTTTTTAGACGAACCGAGGGACAGCGAGCGACGTGTGAGGGACGGAGGGATTTGGGATTCGGTGGATTACGTGTCGCCCAACGGACGCCGCGCGCGATTGATTTTGTTGGATTTGCGGTGGGATTTAGAGGAATCCGACGAGAAGAGCGGAGGCGTGCTGATGAGCGAAAAACAGTGGACATGGTTCGAAGAACAATTGCGCGCCGAGCCGAGGCCCGAAGTGACGATAATCGGGTCCGGGATACAAGTCTTAGAGGCGCCCCACTTGTTGTGGCGACCGCTCGCGTTTCTCGGCGAATTCGCACGAGGCATCTCTGAGGGATTGGAGAATTGGTCTCGAATGCCTCACGAGAAGCGTCGTCTGTTCAAGACGATCGAGCGACACGGCGCAAACGTGATGTTCATCTCTGGAGACGTCCATCACGGTCAGATATCCGTCGCGCCGTCGGGATGTCACCTGCCGTACAAGACGATCGACGCGACGTCGAGCGGCTTGACGCACACGCCGTTTCGAGAAGCGAAACCGTGGCCTTTGGGTTTGATCATGAAAGCGATCACGCCGTCCCACTTCAGAAAATGGATCTTGCCGTCGCACGATCGATGGACCGATATCAATTACGGCGAGGTGGAGATCGATTGGGACGCCGGCGCCGTCGCGGTGCGCATAAAGGGACCGGGGGGCGCGACGGTGCTCGAAGAGTCGATGTTGTTGTCCGAATTCAACGAGACCGAGCCGGCGTTTGATCGCGATCAGGAGGGGTGTAACGCCATCTTGGACATGACGCCAAACATGCGCGCGTTCACCATGATCAGGTTCTTCTCGTGGCTTTTATCCGTGTACGTGGCGCAGACGCTCGGACCCATCGTCGCGTTGGCGTGGGCGTACCGCGCGTTGACTCGACGCTGCGCACCGCACGCGAAGAAGGAGTGAGCGATGCGATTGTGATGTTGATGATGTTGATGATGTAATACAAGAAAGAATGGATCAATTCACTACAACTTACTCCGAGCTTTATCCGCCGTGAGCGCTCGCACGTCGCCTCTTCGCACGTCCCATCCTGCCGCCGTCGATCCGGGCGCGAGTAACCTCGGCGGTTCAACCTCCGGGTTACACCTATACTTGACGAAATCTTCATCGGTCGCGCCTCTCGCACGTAAATACTCGTCGTCGATGAGCGTCTGTCCCGTCGTCTGCGGATCGCAACACAAGTGCACGACGCAATCCGCCAAAATATCCGCCTTTCTCCAGTTATCGCGCTCGCCGAGTTGAAAATTCTCGCTCGCCGAGCTCTCGACGATCGTCGCCGGCCACAACGCGTTCCCAGTGATGCCGAATCGCTCCCCTTCCGCCGCGGCGCCGAGCGCCACCATGCTCATCCCGCACTTGGACATGTAATACGCCGTCTTTGTCTCGTATTCGCGATACGACGTCGGCAACGGCGGTCCCATCGAAATCACGCGTCCGTATCCTCCTCTCTTCATCCATCGCACGCACTCGCGCGTCATCACGAACGCCCCTCTCGCGTTCACGCCCTGAATCAAATCATACTTTTTCGTCGGCGTGTCCACCATGTCTTGCCACCATAGCGCCGACGCGTTGTTGATTAAAATGTCCACCCTGCCGTACGTCTTCACCGTCGCCTCCACGCACGCGACGACGGAGCGCTCGTCCAAGAGATTCATGACGCACGCCAACGCCTTGGCGCCGTGCGTCGCCACCGCGTCGCACTCGTCGGCGACGGCGCGGACGCTTCCCGGAAGAGTGGTCGACGTCGACGTGTGCGCCGTCTTGGCTGCGCACACGACGTTGACGCCGAGACGCGCGAGCGCGAGGGCGCAGGCTCGACCGATGCCGCGCGACGCACCGGTGACGACGGCGACGCGACCGATGAGGTCGTCGGCGCGCGGAGGTTCGAGCGGCATGGCGCGCGGGCGGGACGACGCGGCGCGATGTGATGACGCACGTCGATTGGGCTCGCGGGCGGCAGAGTCGCGCGCGCGCGCGACTGGGGCGCGAGCGGCGACGGGGCGCTCGGGAGCGCGGTCATGGTCGCGCCGAACCTCCGCGCACGAGCGAGCGACGCGTCGGCTGCGACGAGAGGGGCGGTGATTCATCTCTGCGTGCTTCGAGCTCGAAGATGTTTGGCGACGACGGCGAGCGGACGCGCGCGATTGGTCGTCGTCGACGACCGCGGGGGCGTGATTCGGGACGATGTCGTCGTCGCGCTCGATGCCGGCGCCGGAGACGCGGGCGAGCGGGGGGAGAAGAGGGCGAGACGCCGCCCGCCGTATTGGTCGGCGGCGAGAACGCGCGACGGCGCGGCGCTCATCGGGACGAGCGGAAATTACGTGCTCGAGTGCGCGTACGACGTCGAGGCGGGGGAGCGCGATTGGTTTCGAATCGTCGGTGACGAAGCCCTGGGGCCGCACACGGGGTACGTACGCGATATCGTCGCAACGAGTGACGGGAGAAGCGCGTGGAGCTGCGCGTGCAACTTTGCGCCGCGATGGAATGCGAGCGGCGATGGGGAGACGTTCGCGCCGACGAGCGCGCGTGATACGCTCGAACTCTTCACGGGTGATATTCTAAGTCTCGCCATCAGTGAGTTTGAGGGCGTGTTCGTGTTTTGCGGCGTCGCTGACGGTACGATTCGCGCCTTTGACGCGACGAGCTCGCCGCCGACGGACATGGGCGTGGTTGGAGGCGCGTCGGCGACGTTCAGAGGCCGCGTTGCGGCTCTGTGCGTCGTCGATGACAAGCTTCTCGTCAGTGGAAGTCACGATGGACGCGTCGTCGTGCACGACGCGCGCGTTCCGAGCGCGCCAAAAATAGCCGAAGCCGAGGCGTTACCAGGAAAAGTACACGACGTGTGCGCGCTCGAGGACGGTCGCATCCTCGTCGCCGGTGAATTCGGTCTCGTGACGTACGAAAACGCGCACGGGCGCGATGGACGACTCTTCATCGCCGACGACGCGTTCGGGGGCGTTCGAGACGGCGTGAGAGCGCTCGCGCGCGATGAATCGCTCGTCTTCGTCGGCACCGCGTCTGGGGACGTGTTCGCGCTCGACACGGCGTAGAGTAGAAATAGGCATTACGATTAGTATCACAGTAGGAATAGTTGTAGCGCACCGCGCGCACGCATCGGTCTACAACATCCGAACGATGGCGTCGACGATTTCCTCCGCCGGCGGCGTGAAGAAGTGATCTCTCCGCTCGCAGAGCGTCTCCCTCGCGCGCAGTTTCACCGCCAGTGCCCGCTGCATCTCCGCCGGTACGAGCGAATCTCGCATGCCTATCACGCACTCCACCCTCCCACCGCAATTCTCGTGAATCTTCTCGTAATCAAACGCATCCGGCCCAAAGTACCCGCTCGCGCGTTCGTTTTCGTCTCCCAAGTCGTCGTCGTACCCAGCCACGAGCACGATCCCTCGAAGCGCGTTTCGCTCCGCCACGCGCATCGCGCACACCGCACCCGATGAATGACCAACGACGATGGACGACGCGTCGCATCGAAGCTCCCGCTCGACGTGCGGCACCCACACGCGTCGTCGACACACGTGCGGGTCCGGCATGGCGGGACTCGTCAGGCGGACGTCGGCGACGATGCCGCGGTCGACGAGCGCGCGCTCGAGCCAGTGATAGTAGTTACACTCCCTCGTCGGCGCGCATCCGCTTCCTGGGAGCACGATGACGTTCATGGACGCGCGCGACGGGCGCGGGGACGCCGTGTCGAAAAGTAACGAACTTTTTTGGGATTTTTCTCTGGCGACGCGTGCGCTCCTTCGCGGGCGAATGAATGACGTTAAAATGGTTGGAGGGACGTGGCTATCGTCGTGATCGGTGGTGTCTGGGGTAGGTTCGTTCGTGGAGGACGCTCACTCCATCGGGGCGACGTTTTCGTCGCCGTATAGCCTGGTGGAAGACTTGGAGTGCTTGCGAACAATCGGCGAGAGGGTGACGGGCTCGCCGGAGGAAATTTGTCGAAAGACTTCGGCGGTGACGGCGTTGACGTCGACCTCGGCGCCGTGTTTTTGAATCTGCGCCAATAAATCTTGGAGTTGCGTCATCGATAATCCCGACGGTTCCGAAGAGGAAGACGAGGACGCGGGCTCGGCGAAGGGGCGCAAGAATTTGTGTGCGAGGATTTCCTTCACCGAGATGCGATTTCTCGGGTCTCGCTCGAGGCATCGAGACATCAGATCGACGAGGGCGTGATTTTCGTTCGGCAGAGGTGGAAACACGATCTTGTGCCTCGGATCGGTGATGGCGTGGAGCTTTTGAATCGTCCCCGTGATCTTGCTGAACGGCGTGTGTCCGTACACCATTTGGTACAGGATGCACCCGAGACTCCAAATGTCGCTCGCGCGTCCAACCTTCATCGGACCGCCGAGCGCGGACGCTTGTCCGTTCAAGATGGCCTCCGGGGACATGTAGTTGATGGTGCCGACTTGGTGATCACGGAGAATGTTGGTGTGATCCGGCGCTTGCTCCGTGTGAATCGCCCGCGCAATGCCGAAATCGATCAACTTGAGCGCGCCCTCCACGAATAAAAAGTTGGCCGGTTTCAAATCGCTGTGCACGATGCGTTCCTCGTGAATCGTGTTCACGGCTTCGACCATTTGCTCGAAATAGAGCCGCAAAAAGTTATCGTCGATCACGCCTCCGTGACTCTGACGCTGCTTCTCGCGTTTCGCGAGCATGTGCGCGAGATCAATCTCGCCGAACTCGAGCACCATGAAGATGAGCTTCTCGTTCGGACAAACCTCGGCGTCGACGAGCTGAATGATGTTATCTCTTCCACGCAACGTCTTGAGAAGTTTGATCTCGTCGATAAATCCAGCGACGGTTTCCGTCTCCTTACCGTCCAAGCGAATGCGTTTCAGAGCCAAAATCTTACGCTTGGGCGAGACGACTTTGAACACTTTGCACGTGCCGCCTTGACCGACGCACTCCAACTTGGTGTACTTGACGCCGTTCACGATGACTCTGTTTTCATCCTCTCGCGTGTACTTGTTCGCGCTTGCCGTCGCCGATCCACTCTCGGCGCGCCGATCGCCCGCGGCGGTAGGTGTGTGCTCAGTCGCGTGATGCCGGGACGGAGGCGCCTTGGGCGGATCCATCGACGCGTGCTCCGCAACCGGAGTTCGCTCGGATCTCGACGGTCTCGACGCGCTCAGCGCGCTGTACTTTTCCTTGGCGTCCGCGAGACGACTTCGAAGCGTCACCGTGGCCTCCAAAGCGCTCTGAGGCGGCGGCGGCGGCATCGAGTTTTCAGTCTTGTCGCCTCCTCGAACGCCGCCGGTGCGCGCGCTGTGATAACTACTGACGCTTCCGGGTATGGTGGTGGAGGACGTCACGTAATGCGTGTTCGGCTGGTACGCGGGCGCGGGTGGCGCGGGTGCCGTAAATTTCGCCGTCGGCGTCGCTTGCATGTTGGCCAAGGCGGCGGCGCGCTGCGATAAATTTCGAGGCGTCGACGCCACCGGCGGCTTGGCGGTGAGGTGCGCGTCTCTGTCCGCGACATCCCTGCTAAAACTTCTCGGATTCGAGGGCTTTATCGCCGACGTGTACTGCGGCGCCAACGAGCGAAACGGCGTGTGCTGCGTCTGCGGCGCCGGCTCGTATCGCTTACTCTGCATATCGTCGAGCATGCACTGAATCGCCGACGCCGGCTCAGCGCCCGACTCCAACCCGCGCTTTAAAATCTTCACAGCCTTGGCTTCACCCTTAAACGTGTACCCGAACGCCGCCCACTCGCACCAATAAATCGCGTGTTTGTGACCGATGCTACACGACTTGAGAAACTTGAACGTATCCCTCGCGTCGTCCATGTTACTCACCATCTGCTGCCTCGCCAAACCGAGAAATATGCGCACGTAATTTTCGTCGTTTACGTTGCCGCGTCTCGGAATCGTCTTCGTCGCGAGCTCGTACAATCTGTGCAAACTCACACCATTCCGACTCCCTGCGCTCGCGCTCGGTTTCCCAACCTCCGACGTCGCCGCCGCGTCCGCGTACGTCGCCTCCTCGTTCTCCAAAAATCTCAACCACGCCTCTGGGCTCTCTTGGTTCTCTCGCACCGCGTCCGCGTACTCGTTCCGCTCTCGCCTCAACCGCACCGGCGACGTCGCTCCGGGCGCGCTCGCGCAGTACTCCTCCAACAGTGACTCCACGCTGCTCCGCCGACTCGTCGACCGCGCCGTCGCCGTCGCCGTCATCCTCGTCGTCTCTCCGCGCGTCGTCCTCGACTCTCGCGGCGCGCTTTCGCCTCGAGGTGTCATGGCGGATAACGCCCGCACACGCTCCGCCAGACTCGCCACGCGCGGTTCATACGCAGACCCGGGCGTGCGCGGGACCGCCTCGTCCCCTCGTCGCGCGCGCTCCATCGTCGCGCGCGTCTCCGTCATCGTCTCGACCGTCGTCGCGAGCCGTTGGTCGATGACACCGCTCGCGCTCGGTCTCGTCACGGACGCACACGTCGATCCCGTCGTCGGGCGACGCGCACCGAACGCGACGGCGTCCGCGTTTTCTTTATTTGACTCGACGCCGTCCACTCCCGCGCGCGTCGTCGTCGTCGAGCGCGTCGTGGACATCCGTCGCGCCGGCGTCTGTCGCCCGCCTGTCGTCCCCCTGTTCGAGTGCAGGGGGTGGGTCGCGGCGATTCCTGATTCAAGAAGGCGAGGATCTACGAGTGGCTCCATATTGGAGGCCCTCGGAAATCTGTCTTTGTATCTTATGGGTCACGAATCGTCGCGAGTACCTCCTCACCGCGCCCGCCCGCGCCGGATGGCGCGACGACGCGCCGCGCGTCGGCGCGCGCCGCGCGCGAGCGATGGCTGAGGCGCTCGCGCGCGCGGACGCGGACGGCGAACGCCGTTCGTCGTCGGACTACGCGTCGACGAGCGCGAGCGACGCGGCGGTGAGCGAGGAGACGACGGGGACGAAGCGGTTGTACGCCTCGAACGATGCGCTCGCGCGTCGAGTCGAGGAAATCGCGCGCACGACGTGTCGAGGACTCGCGCGAACGCGCGTGTTGGGGAAAACGACGCGTGGGAGGGATGTTATCGCGCTCGAGATTGGGTCGCACGTGCGCGTAGCGGGGGAGGGCGTCGCACACGCAGTCGGGACGGATGCGGGTGGCGCGGGTGGCGCGTCGACGACGGGCGCGGACGCGGATGGAACCGACGGCGGCGGCGCTTGGTCCGCGGAGGGCCGGTTACGGTTCGGGTTCATGGGAAACATGCACGGGGACGAGCCGGTGGGACGAGAGATCGCGCTCGACGTCGCGCGGTGGGTGTGTGAGAGGGCGACCACCGGGCCGATTAGCGACGCCGAGTCGACAGGCGCCGCGGGCCAAGCCGCGGATCGAGCCATGGCCAGGCGATTAGTGCGCGAGGCGGCGCTTTTCATCGTACCGACGGTGAATCCAGACGGTTTCGAATCGCGAACGCGCGGAAACACGAACGGGGTGGATTTAAATAGGAACTTTCCGTACACGGCTTTCAGTTTGCCCAAGACGCTGAGCGGGAGGGCCGGCGCGTTGGGCGGCGACCCCGAGAGTAACGTCCGACAAGAGAAGGAGACGGAGATGATAATGAATTGGAGTCGCAAGTGGAGGCTGAATGGGATGTTGAATTATCACGAGGGCGCGCTCGTGGCGAATTATCCGTGGGACGGCAATGGAGACGGGAGCACGACGTATAGCGCCTCTCCCGACGACGAAACCTTCAAGTATCTCGCCAAGACGTACGCCGACTCGCACCCGACGATGAATCAGAGCGAAGAGTTCGAGGGTGGAATCACGAACGGCGCGGCGTGGTACCCCCTCTGGGGAGGCATGCAGGACTGGCAATACGTCAACACGGGCACTTACAGTTTAACCATCGAGGTGGACGATCGCAAGTGGCCGGACGAGCGCGAGCTTCAGCGCATCGTCGACGAACACGTGCAATCGAGTATGGTGACGTGCGCTCGTACGCTCTTCGGATCCGTGAGAGGATTCGTGCGCGATCAGCGCGGCAGGGGTATCGCCGGAGCTTCGGTGGCCGTCGGCGACGACACCTTGCCCGTCACCACGGATGGTCTCGGCTTCTTCTCAAAGCCGAGTGCGCCCTCAGACCGTCCGACGAGCATCACAGTCACGCCGCCCACCCGACCATGGGTTCGATATCCAACCTTCAAGTCCACCGTTGACGTCATCGATCCCTTCAACGGCGCCTCGCTGGACGTCGTCATCGTCCCGCATCCATCCACCGCCGTTCGTCTTCTTCGAGCAGCCGTCGGCCTCGTCTTCGTCCTTCTGTCGATCGCCGGGCTCAGATTGCGCGTCCTTCGTCGAAGACGACGCGTTTTCGCACTTCAAGAGTCGCTCGCCGACAACCGGGACATCGAAAAAGCGATTGCCAACCGTCGCGGCGCCAATCGATCGTCTCCGGCCACGACGCCTCGCGTCTCGTAGTTTTTCGCGTTGTAGCAATCCATCGAGTCATTCTCCGTGCGCGCGATTCGTCTTCATCGATCGCCGCGTCCCCGAGCGCGTCTGGGAGCTGTCTTCTTTCAGAGAGAGGGACTCTTCGCCAATCGTAACCCCAGAATCCTGTACACCCAAACCCACGAAAGGTGTTAGCGACGATTGATTCATCGTGCGACGGCACACGCGCGCGCGTCAAGCATCGAGCGTCGACTCCAGCGCGCGCGAACGCGATCGCGATCGTCCACCTCTGGTGCGCGCGAGAGCGGAGACGCGAAGCGGGCGACGCGGGAATCGAGACTCGAGGCGACGAGGGGCACCGCGCGTAACACGCAAATCGAGCGCGTTCGAGCCGAGCGTGCGCCATGGCGGAGGCCAAGGCGAGGTTTAAGACCCTGCGAGGATGGAACGCGGATAAGTATCAGTTCGATATGCGCGCGCACAGCGCGTACAACGTGTTGCCGGGGACGCAGAGGTTGAAATTAATTTGGAAACGTGGGTCCAAGAGAGCAGAGACGGGCGTGGCAAAGGTGGAGCGAGGCGAGGCGGTTTGGGATGAAACGCTCACCCTCGCGGGGTCAATGTTTGTCAATCCGAAGACTGGAATGTACGAGCACAAGCCCACGCTCTTCGTGCTGCAGACGGTGAACGAAGACGGGACGCCAGGGAAAATGTACGCCGAGGCGACGTTAGATCTATTGGAATTCGCGCTGAACCCAGGTCGTGAACTCTCGCAGACGGTTCCGCTCAGGCAAGGCGACGTGACCATGCTCACACACTTACAGTTTTCGTTGACCGCGACGCCATTGGCGGAGAACGTGGCGCCGAGCGAGGTGTCGAGCGTTCTGAGTGCGGCTGATCTCGCCGAGGTGGCGACGCTCGCAGCCGCGAGCGGGGCGCCAGAACGCGCGGCGACGACCGCCATCGGAGATCACGAAGATGAAGGCTATTTTGACGAAGGATTAACGAAGAAGGCGCGAGCCGATGACGAGGCGACGTCGGATAAAGATGAAGCCTTCAAGTACTTTGACGAGCGTCTGGCGTACCATGTAGAAGAAGAGCAAGACGAGCTCCCTCCGCCGACCGAAGAGGAACTTCTTAGCGGTGTGGACACCGAGGGAGGAATCGTGCCCGGAGTCAAAATGATGCGTTTGATCGTCGGTAAAAAGTGCAAGATTTTTGTTCGCGGCCAAGATAACTTTGGCAACACGAGAACGACTGGTGGCGATAACGTTGAAGGCGTTTTGGTTGGACCAAGCGGACAGCGCGGGCTTGTGAGCACTAAAGATCACGGTGATGGGTCGTATCTTCTGGAGTTCACGTGCATGCAGCAGGGTGTTTGGACGCTTCGTACGCGTTTCAACGGGCGCCTCAGTATGGAACGTCACAAGCTCATCGTATCGTTCGGCCCACTCACGGCTCAAGATTTACGGATACAGATGCCCAAGCCCCCGTTCAGATGCGGTGCTTACACAGACTTGCAAGTTGTCGTCGAACGACCCGAAGATGGACGTATTCTCACCGGCGCTGAGGCGTTTAACGTGCGGCTCATCTCTCCGGCTGGCCTCTCCATCGGTGTCCCGCTCGACATCAAGCCGGGTACGACTGCCGCCGTTGCGCGCATCAACTGGCCAGAGGTCGGTGATCATAAAGTAGATGTCCGTCTCGACGGTGAATCCCTTCGAGGCTCACCTATGAACGTCACAGTCGTCCCGGAGGAGTTGTGTCTGGCCGCATGCCAACTTCAAGGACCCGGCGTGCATCGCAGCACTGCAGGTATCAGATCGACTTTCGTCATCGAAGCGCACGATAATCGAGGAAACCGTCTACTCGGCGGCGGTGCACCGCTTTCGCTATTGATTCGTACGTCGAACGATGAAGAGTATAGGGGTGAAATTGTAGATTTTGGCAACGGGACCTACGAAGCTTCGTACACCGTCCGAGTTGCCGGTTTCTATGAATTATCCATCGCTATATTCGGCGAAGAGCTCGTGGTGAAGGGTATGTGTGAACCGGGTAAAGCCGTTGTAGCTGGATGCGAGCTCGTGGGTGATGCTGGGCTCGACTTGGAGGTTGGCGGCTCGGGAAGATACAGCATTATTCGTCACGATGCGCATGGTAACCGAGTCCCCACTCGCCAGGGCCAAATCAAGTTTAAGGTAATCGCAGATGGTCCGGGCCCATCTACTTGTTCAATCATTGACAGAGCCGACGGAGTGAGCGACGTCGATATCACTACATCCGTCGCTGGTCGTTACTACGTCCAAGTCATCGCCGGTGATCAGGAGCCGATTCCCGGTTCACCCTTTGAAGTCATCGCGTACCCCGGACCAGCGTCGAATAATACGAGTGTCACCACTGTTTTTGGCGCTCAGCTTGCATCTAGCGACAGTGATGTCCTCGTAGCGGTTGCGGGCGAAGAAGTGTCGTTGGCTGTGGCTCCGCGAGACATTTATGGCAACGTCACCGTGTTTTCCAAAGCTGCGATGATCACCGCGTCAGCGACATCAGCGGGGGTCGTGACAGCGTTTGAAGAGCGAACGGGCACACGACAGGAAGTCTTGTTGTTTGCAACGTTTAGATTGGCCGGATCGTACTTGCTACAGGCGAAAATTGGTGACAAGGTATTGGATGGTTATCCGAGGATTCTCACCGTCGTCTCAGCGGCGACTGAACCGCGCAAGTGTATTTTGTTCGGCGAAGCACTGCAAGGCGTCAGATGCAATCGCATCACAACGCTCACCGTGCACGCATCTGACAAGTTTGGAAATCTGAGATCAACCGGTGGCGACGTTGTCGACGTCAATCTGTGCTCGCCAGACGGCACGCACGTCGTCGCTGCAAAGGTAGACGACCACTCTGATGGCACCTACGGCGCCAAGTTCAAATTAGAGCGTCCGGGGACCTGGGAAATTCAACTCGTTGTCAATGGTCGTGGTGGCCGCACGCAGGTGAACGAAGTTAAGTCTTACTTTGCTGGCGTGAGGGCGAACGAGTGCACCTTTTCAGGCATGGGTTCGGATGGTGTCGAGGGTGTCGTGTGTTTCAAGTCGAGCAGCATAGTCATTGAACCGGTCGACTTTGAGCAAAACTCTCGCCTCATGAGCGGGAAAGAGGCCGTCGTCGTGCGCATATTGACTCCGTCGGGAGGAATAAGCTCTGTCGATCTTGATTTCAAAGACGGGAGATACCACGGCTCGTACACATGGACGCAGCCGGGACAACACACCGTTTCAGTATCGCTCGACCAAGAGGCGATCGTGGGATCCCCGTTTTCTGTTGAAGCGATGAGTGCGTTGCCTCAGATTGCTGAACTCGAGAACATGTCCACGGGTGAGATTGCGGAGATCCTACCAAAACTTAGCGGTGAAGGCGCTTCGCAGGCATTGCAGTCTCTAACGCCAGATAAAGCAGCTGATGCGTTGGCCGGAAATACTCCAGAATCTACTGTTCGTATGTTGTCTCAAGTATTTCCCGGAGACGTCGCGGAAATTCTCAGTTGTATGCCCAATGATTACGCAGCGGCAACTCTGAGTTCCATGCCGAGCGAGCGCGCCGCTGAAGTGCTGGGCACGATGCAAGCCGCTGATACCACGAAACTTTTACTCAGCATGAAGGTTGCGGAGATCAGTGAAAAGTCAGAAATGTTTGCGGATGTGGTATGTGGCATGAAAAAGGAGGAAATGTTGGACACGGTCCGTTGTCTGATGAATTCAGAATCCGAAAAGGCCCTCACGGCTATTCTTGATAAAATGCCGGCGCGAGTCGTGGCCGAAATGACTACTGAGTTAAACGCGGAGGAGAGCTCGAAAGTCCTCTCTGGACTTTCCCACGAACGCGCGGCGGCAGTCGTTTCGAAACTCCCAGAGGAACAGCAAGCGCACGTCCTTGGTATGCTTGGAGGCGATTCCATGTTTCAAATGACCATGGGATTGTTCGCTGCTTACAAGATCGACAAATCTGCGTCGTCGCAGGAGCGCAATAAAACGAAAGCCGAAGCGATCGACACTGGTCGTCGCCTCGCGCCGGCTCTTGCACGCATGGGTGAATCAGAGCTCTGTGAAATTTTCAAGCCGGCGTCCCCGGAACACATCGCCGGCGTGTTGTTCGCCCTCGTCGAAGACAAACGACGTTCCATAAATTCTCAAGCGGCGGCTCGTCCTGTTGCGCAGATGATGGATGACGGCAGGATTGAATGGGGCGATGGATCGACTTCGGTAGTGAACGAAGCCGGAACATCCATTCTTCACTCGGACGGTACCACGGCGGAGCTCGCAGAGGATGGTACAATCATAGACAACGACGGCCAAGTGCTCAAGCTCAGACCTGACGGTATCATCACAGCTGACGGAACCGTCATGGGTGCGGATGGTGCGATCAGCACCGGACCATCCGGTGCGGTGCACTTGTACAGATCGTTGGAGGCTGCACAACGCCCGGATATTATGGTTGAAGTTGTCGGTTATTGCCCACCGGGCACTGCGGGTGAAATTCTCATCGATCTCACACAAACGGAGCTTCGTGCGACTCTCGCACCATTGAGCGCTGCAGAACAAGCAAAGATCGTCGTAGAGGTGGGTCGCTTGTCGCCTTCGCAGGCAGCGCGCGCTGTATCAATTCTTAGTCACACGGAGGCTGCGTCGGTCATTAGCATTCTAGTCAATCCTGGTTCGAGCGGGCGATGCGATGAACCATTCATGGGCCCTTTCTTAGAGTTGTTGTCGCCGCAAATTCTGCGAAATGTGGAACCCGCGACTGCTGTCGGCGGTGCTCTTGCGACACATCTTTCACCGACATCGGCGGCAACTGTTCTACACAAGCTTGAACCGATGGATGTATCGCGAATCATCGAAGGCATGAGCCCGGCGGAAGTTCGGCAAGTGCTCGAGTCGAGCGCGTCGATACAGGCTGAGAACGGCAAGTCGGTGAGCGATACTCCACTCGTCGCAGCTTTGGTGCCGTACGTATCTGGGATGGACAACACTCAGGCGGCGGCGTTGTTAGAGAGCTTACCGCAGGACATGGCGGTTGGTATCATGATGTGTACGCCGGAGGAACGCGCCAACGAAATCATGGAACACACTCGAAGACGAGATCTCAAGGAGCGCGTTGAAAACAAGTCGTTGATTCACCTCGACGCTTGTACGATTGTTAACCTTCGTGGTGCCGTCGCCGGTGAGTCGTCGTCGTTTATTTTAGAAGCCCGCGAGCGAGGTGGCAATAGAATCAAGTATGGAGGTGGACACCTGACTGTGTCCACAAAGCTCTTCAACGCGCCGGGACCTGGAATCGAGATCGGGACGGTTCACGACAGAGGTAACGGTGAGTACTTGGTGCAGTTTAGCAGTTCTCTGGCTGGTAAGATTGCAGTCATCGTTGAAACGTCTGGCCAATCTCGAACTTGGGATGTGAACATTGAAGCTTCGGACGTCGTCATTTCAAAGTGTACGATCGAAAAGAATGGTTTGGAAGGATGGACCGCGGGCGTTCCGGGTAAAGTTCTGTTGACTTTGCGGGATCGTTTCGGCAACTTTGCCCACTCGACCAAGAGTATTCTTGAGTTTGAGGCGCGCGCGTCTGGTCCGGGAGGCGTAAACGTCGAGCGTAACATGTTGGACGACGGGCGCATTGAATTCGTCTTGAACACGACGGTGACGGGTATTTACAAAATCGCCGTATCATGTCTTGATACCAAGGAAGACTTGAGTGGATGTCCGTTTGAGACTCGCATGGGTACCGGCGCGCTCTCGCAGGCGGGATGCACCGCGATGCTGCAATCCATCACGAGCTCTACCAAGGGCTCTGGAGCGAAAGTCGCCGCCTTCGGCGCATGCGCGGCCATGGCGGGAGAAGAAGTGACGTGCGTCGTCGAGGCTCGCGACCGATACGGAAACAACACGACTTTTGCCGGTGAAAACGTCGCCGTAGTGGCGTTCGGTCCCGCGCACTTGCCCGCCGAACGACCGTTTGAAGTCGCCGACGTCAGAAGTGGCCGCATGGCTCTTCGCGCCATTTTCCCTCGCTCGGGTAGCTATACGGTTTCCGTCACCGTCGATGGCATACCAATCGCATCCTCTCCGCTCATTCTGCACGTTTTTCCGGGAGCGTGCGAAACGAGCAGAGCTGTCTTGCGCGGAGACGCTCTTAACGGTATCGTCGCGAGTAAGATCACGAACCTTCTCGTGCAAACGGAGGACAAGTACGGCAACCACTGTCACATCGGCGGCGACAGAGTCAATCTGTCAATGTCGGGTCCCAACGGCATCAAGGTCAACGCTCTGGACGTGAGAGATAACGAAGACGGGACGTACTCGTTTTCGTTCATCATCCCGCAATCTGGACGTTGGACCATTCAGGCTGTCGTCAACGGGCGCGTGGCCAAGGAGAGCACCACCGAAGTCGTGGTAACGTACGGTCCGCTGCACGCGGCGGCGTGCGTGCTCAAGGGTGGTCCAGGCATGAAGCGGACGGAGGTGTGCGGCGCTCAGCGCGACATTTACTTGCAAGCGCTCGAGTATGACGCCAACGGTCGTGGCATGAGCGGTCAAGAAGCCATCACCATGCACATGATCACACCCAGCGGCGCGACGCACACGCTCCCTGCGATTTTCGCCGAGAGAGGTTCTCGCTACAAGGCGACGGTGCGTTGGTGGGAAGTTGGTCGTCATGAAATCGTCGCAGCGGTCGGTGGAGAACCCGTGGTCGGATCGCCGTTCGTCGTCGACGTCGAAGCTCAAGAGGTGAGTCTTCCCATGTGCCGACTCTCTGGCCCAGGTCTTCAAGGTGCCGTCGCGGGCGAGCGAGCGACAATTCTCGTCGAGTCGAGAGACGAGCGCGGGAACAGACTGTTCAACGGCGGCGCTCAGATGGGCATCGCCGTTCGCTCGGGAGGCGAGACGCTACGCGGCAAAGTACAAGATTGCGGCGATGGAACGTACGAAGCGAGCTACATCGTCGAGCGAGCTGGACCGTTCGAGCTCTCCCTCTTCCTCGGCACCGAGGCGGCGACGTACCGCGCCGTGTGTAAACCGGGTCGCGTCGATTACGCCAAGTGTCGAGTCGACGGCGTCACGAACGGCGTGTGGGTCGCGGGCGAACAGTTGACCCTCACGGTGACCCGAATGGATCGCTTCGGTAACCGAATCACAAGACGCGAAGGTTTGGCTCCATTCTTCGGCAAGGCGATAGGTCCTGGTGAAGTGACGAGCCAATCTGTCGAACTCGGCAACGGCACGTCGGAGATTAAGTTTTACGGCACGGTTTCGGGCACCTACCAACTCGGTGTCTACGTCGCCGACACGCCAATCGTACCGTACGCCAACGAAGAGGCGGAGGCCCTCATGGAGGGTGAGCAACTGATGCTCACGGACAAGAAGAGCGAGCGTTCTTCCATAAAGTCCGCCAGTATGAAGGCTGATAAGCTCTCCGGCATGCGCACCGACTCCCTCACCGGTACCGTTCGTTCAATCTCGAGGAACGACGCCGGTTCGGGCAAACCCGTGATGGGCGTGCAATCCGCCGTGATCATCGACGGTGAAGACGTGGAGGCGATGAACGAGATAGAATTGCCGAAAATCACCAAGATGAACGGCGTCACCATGGTGCCGCTCCCGCACGGCTTGTTCGAGTTGAACTTGAATCCCGCGGTGGCGATGCCCAACTGTTGCGAACTCGAAGTCATCGGAGGCACGCGCGCGGATAATTCTTGGATCGCTCCCGCGGGCGACGAGGTCATCGTGCGCGTCATCGCGAGAGACAAGTACAAGAACGACACGCACTGGGAAGAGGGTCAAACCATCACCGTCGAGGCGCTCGGACCAGAGTTTCTGAGTTTTGCCTCGCACGGCACGACGAGCTTACAGAACGAGTTCGTAGCCAAGATGATTCGCGCGGGTACGTACGAATTGCGCGTTCTGTGCGACGCGCTCCCGGTGTGCTGGAGAGCCATGCAAATCATCGCTGGTTTCACGTTCGCTCCGCGCTCCATCTTGAGCATGGACGGCTTGAAGGATATCAAGACGGGCGACATCGTCCGTTTGACTCTTCGCACGGTGGACAAGTATGCCAACCTTCGCTTGAGCGGCGGCGACACGGTGCAAGTGGTGTTGCAAGGCCCCAACGGTGCCCTCGCCCGTCAAGTGAGCGTGACAGATCATCAAGACGGCACGTACGCGTTGGAATTCCAAGTCACCGCCGCGGGACGGTGGATTCTCAACACGCGGATCAACAGCGTTCTCCACACAGACGGCGGTATATCTTTCGTCGTCGCGTTCGGAACGCTCACCGCGGAAGAGGCCGTACTCTTGTTTGATCCTCCGTTGCCCACCAACGCCTCGGTGGAGTGCGGACAAGCGAGCGACTTGCGAGTGTACGGTTTAGGCTGGGAGACGAACAACCGCGTCATGACTGGATTGGAGGCGGTGAGCATTCGACTCACCCATCCGTCCGGATCGCAAGAGGCCATTCCGGTGACGCTCGCGCAGGACAATAAGTGCTACTCGGCGAAGATTCGTTGGCTCCATCCGGGTTTGCACACCGTGAACATCATGCTCGACGGCGTCGTCGTGCCGGGGACGCCGATCACGGCGAACGCCGAGGGTAAGAAACTCGCGTTGATATCTTCGGCGCTCATCGGTGATGGCGCGACGACGTGCGTCGCAGGCGAGGACGCGCACTTCAAGCTCTTGGCGCGAGATTACGGCGGCAACATCATCAGCAAGGGCGGCGCGGACGTGACCATTGAATGTCGAGCGCCGGGTCGCGAGCCCATTGAGGGCGACGTCGTCGATAACGGCGACGGAACGTACACTTGCACGTACTCGAGCATCATCGCCGGCGACGTCGAAGTGATTTTGACGTCCACGGAAGGGACGAATCAGACGAAACGTTTGCTCAACGTCAAGTGCGAAGCCGCCGAATGCGAAATCAACGAGTGCCGCGTCGACGCCGCAAAGATGATGTTGCTGTGGAACGCCGGCGACGCCGGTCTCATTCGCGTCCAGCGTCGCGACAGGTACGGTAATCCGACGACGAAGGACACGGCGAGCGGCCTCAACCGTTTCGCCGCCGAAGTCGTCGGTCCCGGTTGGGCCGATTGCGAGGCTTTGGAGCTCGGAGACGGGTCGTGCGAATTACGTCTGGTCGCGCAAGCCGCCGGCTCGTACGACATCTCCATCGTCGCATTGGCGATCGATGAAGAGACGATGACTCCGCTCGACGTTCCATCCGTCGAAGTCACCTCCTTCAGTGCCATCGTGAGCAGCCAAGAGACATTCCCTTCGAGTTGCGTCGCTCGAATGGCGCTCATCAACGCCGGCAGCGAAGAGACGCTCGCCGACGTCGACGCTGACATCACGCTTCCGTCCACCATCATGGCTGGCGATCAGATCGCCATGCACGTCCTTGCTCGCGATTTACACGGAAATCCCACCAACTGGCTCGGCGGCGAGCGCATCGCCGTGCACGCCAGAGGACCCACGGAGATTCCATTCATACCGAGCGACAACGTGGGTTCCTTCACGGCCACCATCACGGCGGCCGGCGCGTACTCGGTCGCCGCGCTCGTGGGTGACTGTGCGTGTAACGGCTGGCCGAGAATCCTACAAGTCGTCGCGGGTCCGTGTAATCCGGACAAGTGCACCGTGAGCGGCGACGCGCTCGGCACGTGCGCCACGGCGACGCCGATTTCGCTTCTCATGCAAGCGACGGATGAGTACGGCAACCCGCGTTCACTCGGCGGCGATTTCATAGAAGCCGTGTTGATGAACAAGGATGAAGGCACCATCAACGTGCGCGTCATCGACAACTCGGACGGCACGTACTCGTTCAACTTTGAACTCGACATGCCCATCGAACACGAATTGTGGATCTCCGCCAACGGCATTCGCGAAAAGAGCAGTCGGTACAGTTTGCTCCCGAGTCTCGGCGCGCTGCAGGCGGCAGATTGCGTCGTCAGTGGACTCAGTGGCGAGCGGCTCGTGCTCGCCGACAAGTCGACGCTGTTCGTGCAACCGTCCAATCCGAGTCGCGTGATGAGCGGGCGAGAGGCTGTCGTCGTCACCGTGCACCTACCGAGCGAGATGAGCTTCAACTTGCCGCTCAAGTTTGACGAATCGACGAGAAGATTTTCGTGTCCTCTCTTGTGGGTGGAAATCGGCGACCATCACATCACGGTGACGCTCGCGGGTGAAGTCGTCCCTGGATGTCCGTTCGTCGTGCGCGTGCACGATCCAGACGAAGAGCTCGGTGAGATTGAAGACGAGCCGCAGGAATCCAACGCCATGTCCATGGTTCCCGCGGATAACTCGTTCGGCTTTGTGTACACCAACGACTCGAAAGCCATCACCGCGGCGAAACAGACGCAAGAGGAGCAAGAGAGAACCAGAGACGCGCGAGGCGGCGAAGACGACGACGAAGAGGAGGAAGAAGAGGTGTTCATGTTCGGCACTGCGTTGAATCCGCCGCCGCCGCAGCAAGTCGACTCCACGGTGGCCATCATTCGCAAGCTGGACCTCGAGGAGGCTGGCGACGCCCTGTCCGACATGCGACCGGAGGTGGCGGCGGCTGTACTTCAACGCATGAATCCGCAAAAGGCGGCGTGTGCGTCGGCGATGATGTCGCCGACGGAACTCGCCTCGGCGGTGACGTCCATGCGCGAAGAAAGCGTCATATCGATGCTCGTCGAGGCGCCGCCCGCCGCGCGCGCGTCCATCATCGAGTCTCTGCCGCCGGAAGCGGCGGCGCAGGCGCTCAGTCGCATGGATCCGCGAACGGCGTCGCTTTCGCTCAACAAGCTCATCGACGCCGATGTCGCAGCGGCAATCCTCTCAAAAATGAAACCGTCCCACGCGGCGCAGATGCTCGAGTTCATCAGCGCCGACTTGCAAAAGCAAATCTTCCTGGAACTCGACCCGGAGAGCATGTGCAACATTATCACGGCTACCTACGATCCGGCGCAGTCAGAATCTACGAGAAGAGGCGTTCACTTAACCCCGGAGAGTGTCAGCATCATCTTTACGACGATCGCGCCGGAGACGTGCGCTAAAATGATTCGTCACATGCAAACGGATGCGCTCGGATGCGAACTCGCCGCCGGCGCGATGCAGCGCGCGACGCGCACGCATCCTCGCGCGGTCGAAAACATTCTCGCGATGACACAGATGACGGCGACGGACGGCGGTGCGGCGATCAAAGCGGCAGTCTTACGACAGCCCGGAGGCGATGAAATCGTCGAAAACGCGGAATCGAGCATCAAGAAGGGCGAGATTGAGATTCCGGCGCCCGTCGTCAAGACGAAGACGCCCAAATTTAAATGGGGAGGTAGCGGACTCAAACCGAGTAAGACGGCGTCCGAAAGAGCGGCGCGCTCGCTCTCTGGCATGGCGCCGAAGGTTTCCGCGCAGGCGCTCGCGGACATGCGTCCTGGCGCCGCGGGCGCCGTGCTCGCAGCGATGGATTCTGAGCGCGTCTCGAGCATCGTCTCCGTCATGGGCGCCGAGGTCATGGCGAACGCCATCGGTAGCATGGACGCCGAGGACGCGCTTCACGTCGTCATGGGATCCAGCTTGAACATTCGCGTCACCATCGTCGAATCGTTACCGATCGGCGCGCAAGGTTCCATCCTGAGCATGATGCCCGCGGAGGAAGCCGCAGATTTGCTACGAGCGATGGATTCGAGCGCCGCGTTGGACGCCGTCCACTCCATGAGCGCACGCTCGGCGTCCATCGTATTGCAGGAACTTCCCGAGGAGCAAATGTCCAAGTACTTACTCGCGCTTCCGCCGAGTACGGCGTCGCCAATCTTGGCGAACATGTGCTCGACGGATCCCGGACTCAAGAGCGCGTCGCACGCGTTGAAAATTCTGAGCGAGACGAACGCCGACAAGACGACGTCTCATCTCAGCGGCATGTTACAGCGCGACGCCAAGAGCAGCGCGCAGGTGTTCTCGATCTTCACCACGGAGAGTCAAGGAAAGGTGTTGAGTTCGTTCAACGCCAAGGATGCCGGTAAAATGCTTCAATTCTTGGGACCGCAAAACGCCGCGCAAGCGCTCGTCGCCGCCGTCAACGGCGGCACGAACGCGGCGGTGGTCGCCGTCGCGTTGGAGTCGCTCGCTCGTCTCGGTGTCTGGCCGCCGAGCGTCGACGTTCCGCGTTTCGGCGTCAAGGTTCGAGGTCCGCTCGCGGACGTCCTCTTGGTGATGTTTGAAATCAGTCCGGAACAGTCGGCGCTCGTGCTCACGGCGCTCGATCCTCAAGTCAGCGCCTCGGCTATCGGCGCGATGACTCCGGCGATGGCTGGCACGCTCGCGAGCGCAATTCCAGACCCAAAGATTGCCGCACTCTTGTTAGAGTCCATGCCGCACGCTAAACGCGCGGCGATGATCATCAAGATGCGTCCCCAACCCGCCGCCGACGCCGCGTCCAACATGCAAGTCGAAAACATCGTCGCCATCATCACGACGCTGTACGAGACGCAAGACCCCGCGACGATGGCCATCGCCAATGATATCCTCTCCAAAATGGACGCCTTCAAGGCTGGTTCCGTCGTTGGTATGCTCAAGGACGATTTCGCCGTGCGTATCATGTCCGCGCTCCCCCCGCTCGTCGCCGCCAATATGATTTCGAGCGGCGGTTTACCGAGCGACAAGGCGGGCACGTTTCTCGATCGCGTCAAGTTGGATCAGGCGGAGAACGTCCTCGCCGCGCTCCCTCCGAGTCTCGCGGAAGAGGCGGTGCAACAAGTATCCAGCACCGAACTCAAGGCAAAGACCGCGTCGCGAACCGTCATCCATCTCACCTCGTCCCTCGTGAGCGGACCCGGATGCGAGGAGTGCGTCGCTGGCTTGGAGACAAAGTTTACCTTCGAGAGCACCAATCCCGGCGGCGTTCGCATTCACAAGGGCGGCGCGACGTTACAGTGCGTCATGCACCATCTCTCATTCAAATCGAAAGACAACTCAAACGACGTCGAGTACATTCGAGGGCAAGGGCAAGAGGTGCATGTGCAAGACATGATGAACGGTACGTACGAGTTTACGTACAAGGTTGACAAGGCGGGCGAATACGACGCCGTCATCACGTCGGCTGGACAGACGCGCGTGGTGAGAATCAAGTGTAAACCCGCCGTGCTCGATCCGACGAAGTGCTCCGTCGCTCCGCTCGACGAGAACACGAGATGGCGCGCGGGTGACGTGCTCGTCGTCAAGGTGCTCTGCTGCGATCGTTTCGGAAACAACGTCGCGCCGCCGAAGAGTGGAGACGTCGCCGTCAATTTCGTCCTCCTCGCCGACGGTGAGGGACCGAGCGTCGTCGAGGCAGAGATCGTGGACGATCCTTCCGGCGTCGGCGCGCTCGCAAAGTTCCGCGCCACCGAGACCGGCAAGTACACGCTCCGCATCTTCACCGCCGACATCTCGCGACAGTGGTGGGGCGGCGTGCAGCGCGAGTGCATTCAGGGCGCGCCCATCGAGCTCGTCCTCGAGGCGTCCACCGCGGATGCGTCTCGGTCGAGCGTGCAACTCAGCGGCATACGCGAGCGAAACATGCTTCTCGGATTGGCTGGAAGGCAGATGGCGGTCGTCGTCTTTGCGCGCGATCGATTCAACAACGAAGCCGTCTTTGAAAACGAACGCCTGCGCGTTGACGCCGTCGGCGTCTCGAATTCCGTCTTTGCGCTGGCGTCCAAGGAAGCGGGCGAAGTCATGTTCACGAACGCGCTGCAACGCGCGGGGACGTATTCGTTGCGAGTGACGGTAGATGGCAAGGCTGTGCACGGATTCCCGCGCAATTTGCAAGTCGTCGCGGCGCAAACCGATCCTCGCTTTTGTTCGATTCGAGGCGACGCGTTGAACAGAGTCATCGCGGGCGAAGTGACCAAGGTGCTCGTCAACGCGGCCGATCGGTATCAAAACGTCTGTTTAGAGGGTGGCGATCGATTGACGGCGCGTTTGCTCGGACCCGCGGGTTCGATCGACGCCGACACGTCCGATTTCGGCGATGGTACCTATCGTCTCTCCTTCGTCGTGCCTCGCGCGGGCGAGTGGAAGATTTTCCTCTCCGTCAACGGCGTCGAAAATCCGAAGCCCGCCACGACTTTCGTCGCCGGTCAGGGTGGATTGACGTCGAGGCAGCTCATGCTCATCCCGGGCGATAAGCGCGATGAGTTCATCGTCGGCTCCGAATCAATCTTTTACATTCAGTCGCTCGATTACGAAAACGCCGGCCTCGAAGTCAACGGCCACGAAGCAGTGTGCCTTAGACTCATCACGCCGTCTGGTTTGTCCACCATCGTGCCACTGCGTCTGACCAAAGACAAGGCGCGATATCAAGCGGTCGTCGTGTGGCCGGAAGTCGGCGCGCACTCGCTCGTCGCGGCGTTAAACGGCGAAGTCATCGTGGGATGTCCGTACTCCGTGCAAGCGGCGGCGGCGCAGGTTTCGCTGCCGGGATGTAAAATCACCGGCAGCGGCTCGACCACGGCGGTGGCTGGAGAACGAGCGACGTTTACCATCGAGGCTCGCGACGCGCGCGGTAACCGCATGATGGGCGGCGGCGCGAGCATAAGCGCCGTCATTCAATCCTCTCTGACGCCGGGACGCTCCATCAAGGGGAGCATTCTCGACCAAGGCGACGGGACGTACGTGTGCAGTTACACCGTCAACATGGCTGGACCGTTCACGATCACGGTGTCTTCGCCGTCATCGACCGTGTCGTTGTCGGCGACGTGTGTCCCTGGTCCCGCCGACCCCGCTTACTGCAGAATCGACGCGAGTCAAGTGAGACAACTCGAAGCAGGCGCGAGTGGCGTCGTCAAGGTTCTGCGCGCCGACCGTTTTGACAACTTGATCCCTGCAGGTGCAGATTTGATGCCGTTCCGAGTCGAAGCGACGGGTGTCGGCCCTGCGGATGTTGAAACCGTCGAAGCGGGCAACGGTTCCGCCGAGATTCGCTTCGAAGCTCGCGCGGTTGGTCGCTACACGCTCTACGTGTGGAGTGGTTTCAAGCGCGAGCCGATCTTGGGATCGCCGTGCGAGATTCAAGTCTTGCCGGCGCAACCCGCCGCCGCGGCGTGCAAAGCGCTACTCGAAGGCGCTGAGTTCAAGGCGCAAGGCGTGTACAGCGCTCAAGCCGGTGCGGTGGTCACGGTTCGAATGCAGCCGCGAGACAGATTTGGCAACTCCACCGGATGGAAGGAATGGCAAACGCTCAGCGTCACCGCGAGCGGTGCCGAGGACATCGTGTTCGATGAACTCGACGACGATCAGACATCGTCACGCGGTGTGTTTCGCACGACGTTTGCGAAAGCGGGCGCGTACGTCATCTGGGTCACCGTCGGGGGTCAGACAATCGTCGGCTGGCCGCGAGTCCTTCAAATCATCCCGGGCACGACGAACGCCAACGTGTCCAGTCTCCGTCCAGAGTCCGACACCATGGCCCTCGCGACCGAGCTCGTTCGACACGGTGGTAACGATACATCCCTCATCGATGCTCTCGGCCGCCAGTCCGTCGACGTGGATAAGCTTCGCGGTGAGATGGTCGCTTTGAAGGAAAAGTTGGCGTCGTACGAACGCAAGGAGCACGCCGCGCGTCAGCACGCCGACATCGATCCCACCGCCAAGGCTCTCACCACAGAACAAGTTCAAAAACAAAACGATAAAACGCTCAGACTCATGGTGAACGAAACCGAATCGGAAGCCAATACCGTGGCTTCAGAGGAGGAATTCGTCCAAGCGACGGACGCCGACTTTTTCCCTCAGTCGCCCGCCGCCGACGAGGACGACGATGAGTTCACAGACGCCAACGCGGCGCCCTGAGCGACGTCTTCACCGCGCGCGCGGTGACACGGACGCATGTATCATAGACACCACGACACTCGTGTAATCAATATGCAGTCACAACTACAGTAGTCTCGGTCTCTCCGTATCTGCCAGCGCTCCCTCCGTCCGTCCCTCCGACCGACCGACCGACCGACCGCCGCCTCTACTTGTAACTCCCGGGTTTCTTACCCGGGTTTCTTATCGCCGATTGATAGTCGCCACACCGCGCCGAAATGTGGAGAATTCCTCCCGTACCTCATTTTTAACGTATATTACCATTTTAAAGAGTATGAAGCAAATCCATATCCATCGGAGAGACCGAGGCACACGAATCGACGGCGGACGAGCGTTTTCTGACGTTTTTCGGAGGCGCGCGCGCGAAAAAGTGCGGTCGGTCGCCCCGCTTTCCCCGCGCGTTCGGATAAGCGTTACGAGTCAGGAACGGCTGGCGGAACTAACACCCGCGATCTCTTTTCGTCGGACGTCGCGTCGGCTCGGGGTGGCTGCGAAGAGGTGAGACGATTGATTTCAAAGGACGCCATCGTCGACCGCGCGGACGATCGACGCGGGGACGCGCGCGAGAGCGCAGTCGGCGAACGCGCCCGTACTATTATTTTCAGTGGCAACGCTCGTCGTCGGTGTCGTCGGCGTTCGGCGGTGTGCGAGACGCGCGCGGAGCGATCGATCGTTCGGTCGGCTGTCGCGTCGCGTCGCGTCCGGTCGGTACCTCACATCGCGCGCCGACGGGCCTCGCGCGCGGCGTTCGAGCGTCGTCGCGCGCGGAGACGCGCGACAAAGAAATCACTCTCTCGCGACGACGCCGCCGACGCGCGCGACTCGCGACGACGGCACCGAGACGCGCGCGTCATCGTCCGATTCGGTCGACTCGACCCCGCGCGCGCGGGCGGTCGCATTCACGCGACGCGCGACGACGACGCGACGCGCGATCGTGCCCGCGCGCGAGCATGTCGCTCGAGGATGATTTCGAGCTCCACCTCGAGGCGTTCATGGACGAGGAGCACGCGTTCGACGGATGGTGCGTCCGCGCGCGCGCGCGGAGACCACGGAGGTCTCGGACACCTCCGAGTCGGAGGGCGGGACCGATGGGACGTGAGAGACCGCGAAGAGAGACTTGGGAAGAGAGACCGCGAAGAGAGACCGCGAAGAGAGAGCGAGAGAGACGGATGGATGACTGACTGACGACGACGCTCGAACGTAGGTGTGGAGAGACGCTCGATTTCGACGCGCTCGTGCAAGCGGGCGAGATCGGGATCGAGCACGAGACGGCGCCGCGAGCGAGGGGCGGCGAGCGCGCGGCGGGACGCGCGGGGAGCGCGTCGGCGGCGATTCTGAGCGAGCCGTGTCGAGGGTACGCGATATGTTCGAACGCGAACGCGCTGAAGATACACGGTGGTGTGAAGCTCAAAGGGCAGTGGACGGCGGATGAGGATGGGTTGTTGACGGAACTGGTGGAAAAGTACGGGACGTCGAGGTGGTCGTACATCGCGCGCGCGCTGTACGGTCGCGTCGGGAAGCAGTGTCGGGAACGGTGGAATAATCATCTCGCTCCGGACATCAAACGCGGTGCGTGGAGCGTCGAAGAAGAAGAGACGTTCATTCAATCGCACATTGAGCTCGGGAATAAGTGGTCTGATATAGCCAAGCGTTTAGAGGGGCGCACCGAAAACAGCGTAAAAAATCACTGGAACGCGACGAGGCGAAGAAAAGATTGCGCAAAGAGTCGATTCCGGACTTACGTGCTAGACGCACACAATCGAGACGGTTCTTTGAAATCGCCGCCGATGAAGAGCTGTTCGGCGACGCCGAGCAATTCCATCGGGAGTTCGGCGCGAAAGCGCGCGCGCGCCTCGAGTCCGAGCAATTCCACCATCAACGAAGAGGTTGCGAAACGTGGCAAATTGGATGCGTTGGACTCGAACACGTCCACTCAAGACGCCATGGCGGCGAATACTGTGAGTACGTTAAACATGAAGACTTCGTCAGAGGATGATAAATGCGTCTACGTCGACAAAAAACCCGTCCCGGTGTTGCACGAGCCGATGTTATTCAAAGTTCCAGGGAACGCTCACGATTTCTTTGAGGTGGTCAACTGTCGAGAACAGATGACGTTCGATCAAACCGACGATCCGGGCATTGAGGTGGCGTCGTA
>Ga0181589_10000317_pt1 | contig 33812 bp, 22 predicted proteins | sample 071ome_25_FD_132444 | JGI IMG/M metagenome (GOLD analysis project Ga0181589, IMG submission 132444) | Coastal salt marsh microbial communities from the Groves Creek Marsh, Skidaway Island, Georgia - 071410BT metaG (megahit assembly) | ecosystem: Environmental > Aquatic > Marine > Intertidal...
CTCGAGCGATCGAGTTTCGCATGCCGATGTTGAAACCACGAGGGCGCGCGTGGAGAGGATGGTGCGTGCGCGTGTGCGGCGACGACGCCGATCCGTCCGATGCGAAGACGTGGTCAGACGCGGTGTGTGTCGATTACGACGCCGGTCGCGACAAGGTGCGCGTGTATCATCTCGAGACTGCGACGATGGAGTTCGTCAACATGGACGCCGTGCCCGTGCGCATGGGACGCGTAAAGGTGCGCATGAACGAGTTGTTCGATAAGAAGGGGCGCGCGCTCGTGTCGCCCGAGCGTTTACGCCGAGAATGCGGCGGTTTATGCGCGAGTCGAACGCACCCCATCGTCGAGTACGCGGGATCGTGGCGCGACCACGTCGTCGGCGAGGGCGTGCCGTCGTACGGCGACGACGACGACGACGGGAAAGTGGCGCAAATCATGTTACACGTCCAAGACCACGACGACATATACGCCGAACTCGACGGTGAATTCGAGCCTGAACTGTACGACTCCGAAACCGAAACCGAGACGGACGTCGACGACGAAGACAAAGACGATGATGAGAACGACGCCGATATAGACGACGACGACGGCGACGACGACACCGTCGAAGAGGCGACCGAACTCGACGTCGAGAGCGACGATAAAACCATCGAGCAACAGACCGAAGACGACGACGAAGAGACGAACACCACCGTCGTCCTCGAAGACGACGTCCCCGCGAGCGAGTGAACGCATTGAATTGAAATGAAATGAAAAGAAAAATAACTGAAACGAATTGACGCTCCGCGCCGAGACAGACAGACGTCACACACCGCGGCGAATGCCCACCGCGCGCGTCCTCGCGCCGTCCCCACTCGCGCGCACACGTCTCCCGCGTTCTACGCGACTCCCACGACGACCGTTTCGCCCGCACACGCGCGCCATGCGTCTCCAACACGACGACCGATGGACATCCGCATCCGCCATGCGCGTCATCGAATCCCTCGACGATCTCCGCGCCGTCGCCTCGACGCGCGACGTTAAGATCGTGTGCGTGGGCGCGAAACCCTCGCTCGAGGATCCCGCCTTCGCGCGCGCCGTGTTCGGGGCGAACGACGCCGCGATGACGACGTTTCGGAAGATGACGGCGGCGACGAGCGCCGACGCGTCGAAGAGCACCGTCTTGGCGTTCGGCGACGACGACGACGCGACGTGCGTCGAACTCGTCGTGTGCGTGTTACCGGAAAACCCGTCGAGACATAACTCGCCGATTTCGTCGCATTCGATCACGGCGATGGCGAAAGCCGCCATCGGGGATCGAAAGCGACGGCCGGCGTGCGTCGTCGCGGCGCTTCCCGTCGAAACCTTCGCGCCGTCGGCGACGAGCGCGCTGGCGAGGATTCTACCGCCGTATAGACACAAGTATCGCGCGCCGGAGGCGACGCTCGATGGTGACGTACACGTGGGTGTGGTCGTGAACGGTGAGGTGTGGAACGGGGCGGAATTACGGTCGTTGCCCAAGGCGACGAGACGGTGTCAGGCGCTCGTGGACGCGGCGCCGAACGAGTTACATCCCGACGCGTTCGTCGACGAGGCAACGCGCGTCGCGAATGAACTCGGTGCCACGGTGGAGGTGGTGGAGATTAAACGGTACGAGCAACTCGTGCGCGAGGGGTACGGGTGCCTCGCGGGCGTCGGGAGCGCGTCCAGTCGAGACGGGAGAGAACCGGCGCTCGTGCATTTGCGGTTTACGCCGTCGGCGTGCGTCGATCCGTCGACGCCGTCGGTCGCGTTCGTCGGTAAAGGCATCACGTTCGACACCGGGGGATTATCTCTCAAGTCTAAAGACGGCATGTGCGGCATGAAGACGGACATGGGCGGCGCCGCGGGCGTGTTGTGCGCGTTTGAATCCATCGCGCGCGAGGACGCCGAATGCGCGTTTACGACGCCGCTCGATCTCGTCTTGTGCGTCGCCGAGAACGCCATCGGTTCCGGCGCGATTCGTCCAGACGACATTCTCGTCGGTAAGAGCGGGAAAACGGTCGAGATCAACAACACCGACGCCGAGGGTCGTCTCGTCTTGGCCGACGGCGTCGCCTACGTTACCGATCCCGCGCGCGCGTCGTCGGGCGCGCCGAAACTCGTCGTCGACATGGCGACGCTCACCGGCGCGCAGATGATCGCCACCGGACGCAAACACGCCGGTCTCGTCACCGACGACGAGGACATGGAAAATCTCGTCGTCGCTCTCGGTAAACTCACGGGCGATCTCGCGCACCCGCTCCCGTACGCCCCGGAGATTTTCAAATCTGAATTCGCGAGCAAGGTGGCCGACATGAAAAATTCCGTCGCCGATCGCTCAAACGCGCAATCGAGCTGCGCGGGGCAATTCATCGCCAATCATCTTCATCCGGAGTGGACCGCGCGAGAGGACACGGCGTGGATTCACCTCGACATGGCGGGTCCCGGAAACTTCAAGGATGGCCTCGCGAGCGGGTACGGCGTCGCGCTGCTCAACGCGTTGTACAAAGCCGTCGACGCGGCGGCGCGCGAATGAACGCTTCGTACTGTACATACATCGATCTTCTACGTCTATTTTCTCTCTACTCCCGCTTCGACTTGGCCGCCGCCGACGTCATCCTCCTCGCCGCCATCGCCCGTCTCGCCCTCGCGCGTTTCGCCGCGTCTCGACCCTCGAACGCGCCCGGAAACTCCACTGCGAGGAGCGCGAACGCCTCGCACGCGATTGTCCCCGCCCAGTGCGCGAAGTACGTCTCGTCGTCCCCTCCCGCGCACACTCTCGACGCCGCGTACCACGTCGCGCACAGCGCGAACGCCGATCCATCGCACCAACCACATTTCGTCGCGACGTACCCGAACGCGAGCGTCGCGACGCGCGCGCGCGCCCATCCCGGCGTCGTCGCCGCGAGCGCCGCCGTCGCCAACGCGCCGGCGAGCGCGAGCGCGCCCAAACCATCCATCGATCCTCTCGCGCGGGCGGCGAGCGCGAACGCCGTCTGTTGCGGCACGAAGACGCGCCAGACGTGTGCGGACGTCCCCGGCGCGGTGACGAGCGCGCGCGCGGCGTCGTCGGCGCGTAAGGTGAGGTACGTCGTCGTGAATGTGATGAGCACGCCGAGTGCGGCGAAACCTCTCGCGCGCGCATTCACGCGCGGCGGCGCGTCGGACGCGCGCGCGGCGGCGGCGAAGGCGCGCATGGACATGACGCACGCGAGGGCGACGCACAGGAAGACGTGCGCGGACACGGCGGTGGGCGTGCCAGCGTGCATGATGGATGACGAGGCGCGTTGTGTCACATCGTGACGCCGCGCGACGACCCGCCATGCGACTCGCGATGACGACGACGACGACGACGACGACGACGCGCGCGACGAGCGCGCCCGGTCGCGCGCGCGCGCGCCGAGGCGGACGCGCGATGCGCGCGAGCGCGACGGACTCAGCGCGCGGGTGGACGAGCGTGGGTGAGGGAAAAGACGTCTCGGGCGACGTCGAGTGCGTCGCCGCCGTGCGCGCGGACGGCGCGCGAGGGACGATCGCGACCGGACAACCGTTTCTGGATCACATGATCGATCAGCTCACGGCGCACGCGCAGTTGGGGGTCGACGTGCGGGTGACACGAGGCGGGGCGGCGTGCCAGGAGACGAAGGATTCGGGCGAGCACGACGAACGGCGGTTCGAGACGGTCGGGCGCGCGCTCGGACGAGCGATTCGAGAGATGTTGGAGAGTGGGCGCGAGGCGGGCGCGGGTGGGCGCGCGAGGGCGCGATTCGCGAGTCCGTTGGACGAGGCGTACGCGACGTGCGAGCTCGACCTGTACGGCGGCGGCGGTTTGGAGACGTTCGCGCTTGCGCCGTACGGACGGCCGGGCACGGCGGGTCGTTCACACATCGGTACGTACCCAACGGCGCTCACGGAGACGTTTTGGCGCGCGCTCGCGGAGGAGTCGGGGGTGAGTCTTCGATTGGTGAAGGAGAGAGGGGATAACGCGCACCACATCGTGGAATCGACGTTCAAGGCGTTCGCTCGTGGATTCCGAGCCGCCATGGACGCGGTCGAGGGGATCGACGTGTACGATTCAAAGACAAAGAGCGATGAAGTGCGTCAGAGCTCGATCAAACGATCGACGAAGGAGACTTCCATCGACGTCGAGCTCGATTTGGACGCGGCGTCCGACGGCGCGACGGTGAGCACGGGCATCGTCGCTCTCGACGGGATCTTCGCCGCGATTCAGCGAGAGGCGAACATTTCTTTGAAAATTGACGCCACGGGTGATTTGTGGATCGATGACCACCACACGGCTGAGGATGTTTCTATCGCCGTCGGTCAGGCGTTGAACAAGGCGCTCGGGACGAAGAAGGGGTGCAACCGAATGGGCAGCGCCACCTCCACCGAGGGCGACGCCACCGTCGAGTGCGTCATGGATCTTAGCAACCGTCCGTACCTGGGCTACGGTCTCGAACTCGAGAGCGATAAGATCGGCGATCTGAGCGTGGAGATGGTGGAGCACACGTTTATGAGTCTCGTCTTCAACGGACAGATGACGGTGCACTTGGTCGAGCACGCGCGCGGTGACGACGAACACGAAGTCGTGACGGCGGCGGCGAAGGCGTTCGGTAAGTGTTTAAAACAGTGCGCGGCGATCGATCCTCGCCGCGCGGGTTCCGTCGCGTCGAGTAAAGGAACGCTCTCTGTCTAGGCGGCGCGTCGGCGCTCGATTATACATTTGATTCATCCGACATTTTGCTACATTTACATCGTCGTCGCGCTATCCACTACTTTCCTCGAGATCGCCGCGGCGTTACTTTTGCAGTATTCTCGACATCAACGTCTTCGCTTGATCCTTGATGGCGCCCAGCGCCGTCTTCGTCTCTCTCGCGTCGCTCTTCTCCGTCGCTCGCTCCGCCCCGGACGCTACGTGATCCACCACTCTCTTCGCCGCCGCTCGCAGCGCATCTTCATCGACGTTTTCCCTCACTAAACTCTCGTCCACCTCGCGCAGCACGTCGTTCACGTCCATCAACTCCATCAGCGCCTCCTCGCTCCCGTCGGCCAACAAGTCGTCGGCGTACTCCGTCAGCGGCGTCGTCTTTATTTTTTTAGGCATCGATCTCCACTTCGCCTTGAACTCGCTCTCCATCTTACAGATCTCATCCTTACATTTGGCGTCCAATTCGCTCGTCAGGCGAGCCACTGCGTCGATATCGCGAGCGCGCGCGTCCGTCGTCAGTCTCGCCGTCTCGGGGGAACCACCGCGCGGGAACGCCAACAGTCATGCGAGTCTCCGCGTCTTCGTCGTCGCGTCTTCGTCGTCGTGTCTCGCGCACCTGCGTCGTTAACCTCGCTTATCAACCGCGCGATCTCCTCATCGGACTCGAGCGCGCGCTTGCGCGCCGACGCCGTCGTCGATGTTTTTTCGTCCACACGTTGATGCGCCGAACGACTCATCGGCGTTTTCGCGGTTGCGCGCGACGCGTGTTTGCCCTCCGACGACGCGGGCTTGGCGAGGACGCGACCGACGCGCGTGGGCGTGTTCGCCACGTCTCGCAGCGGCGTCACGCGCGCGTCGCTTGACATGGCGCGTCGTCGAATGAGGACTCGGCGGCGCCGAGACGTCGAGAAAGCCGCGCGCGCGCGAAAATGTGACATTTTAAATGTCGACACCGCGCGTGTTCGAGGATGTCGCGGAGGAACTGAGGGGATAAAGGCGAATGACGCTATGATGGTTCTATGTCTACGTTACCAATGACTACGCTATGAATCCTCGCTCGCGGGACCGCCGAGCTTGACGCGCTCCACCAACGCGTCGTGCTCTCCCACCAAACGCGCCACCAGCTTCTTGCTCGTCTCCTGAAGGTGCCCTGCGATGAACACCTCGTCCAGCACGTAGTGCGCCTTGTGAAAATTGAACACCAAGTCCAGCTCGCACACGTTTCCAAAGTACTTGTCCAGGATTTCGACGTAGTGCTGAATCATCTCCAGCGTCGCGAGCTCGTTCGCATCTCGATCCACGGCGAGGCAAAAGTACAGGCTCGCGTACTTTCGGTACACGAGCTTGACGTCCTTGTACTCGACGACGTTGCACGATTTCGCCGCGCGCGGGATGATGGCGCTCATGACGTCCCGTTCGATGCGCTTGCGCTCCTTTTGATTCGTGAGCACGTAGTACTTGCTCAGACGAATCTTCGACTGCTTACTGAATAAGAGCGCGTAACGAATCATCGCGGGCGTCGAGGAGGACCGCCGTCACGGTCTCCCGCCCTCGCGCCGCGTCTCGCCGACGCGTCGACGTGGAGTGCGGTCGAGCGCAATCTCGCCGACCGACTCTTGACCGCTGACGCGAGTGCACGCGTAAACCGTGTTTTCGGACTATCCAGACATACTTACAATTTTCGAAATCGATCAAAAACCCTATCCCGGACGTGGAGCATATCTGCCAGCACAAGATTCGCCACGTCAGACCGCGCGCGCGGAAACTCCTCGAGCTCGCGCGAAGACCGCATCGCGCGCTCGAGAGGTCAGTCATGATCACCGTCACCTCGCGATGCGCCCCAGTCGCGCGACGAGGGCGCGCGGGGCCGACGAAGGCGGTCGCCGCGGCGCGCGGCGTCGGCCCCCTGGGCCGTGCGTCGGGGTGGGCGAGGATTCGCGGCGCCCGCCCGCGCGCCATCAGTGATCCGGCCGAGGAAGAGGAAGAGGAAGTCTCCGTCGCGTCCGGCGACGCCGACGCGGCCGCGGGCGAGAAGAAGACGTCGTGGGGGTTCCTGAGCCCGTTCGGCGCGTCGACGGCGGTGCTCGAGCAGGCGGCGGAGCTCAACGAAAAGATGAATGGACGGCGTAAACGCGCGGAGGAGGTGAAAATCAAGGTAGATGGACAGTGGTACGACGCGTCGGGTTGGGCCTTGGCGCACCCGGGTGGAGCGGGATTCGTTCGCTTGTTGAACGGACAGGACGCCACGGACGTGTTTTACGCGCTGCACTCGTACGGACCGAACGGGAGCGACGAGGCTTTGCGTCGTTTGCGCGCTTTGCCCAAGTGCGACGCTCCATATGATTCCGAGGAGGGCGAGACGCGTCGACTCACGGTGGCCAACGCGGAATTCGGTGCGCTGCGAGCCAAGCTTGAGGAAGAGGGATGGTTCAAGCGCAACTTCTTGTCTGAGGTTTCGGTGTTGGCCCAAGTCCTCGGCTTATATGTTCTCGGCCAGGCGATCGCGGCGACGAACCCTGTCTTGGCGGCCATCTCGATCGGACTCGGTATGCAACAGGCCGGTTGGCTCGCGCACGACTACGTGCACGGCAGAGGCAAGTGGTGTTCGATGATGCGCTGCTTTGGCGCTCTCACGAATGGATTCTCCGCCGAATGGTGGTCCCACAAACACAACATGCATCACTCATTTACGAACATCGACGGTAAAGACGGTGACATTAAACTAGAACCGCTCTATTACTTGTCCCCTCCCGAGACCAGCGGACGCCCGGATAGCTGGCTCCGCAAGTATCAGCACATTTACGGCTACCCGCTTTACGCGATGACGTACATTCTTTGGCGACGTCACAGCGTCGCGAGCGCGTGGGCTCGCAAAGATAAGGCGGAATTGGCGTTGCTCGTCGCGCATTACGCCTGGCTCTTCGGTGCTCTTCCCTTGGGCGTCGCCGTCGGGTCAATGCTCTTCGGCGGCTTCTTGGTGGGCTCTTTGGTGACGGCGACGCATCAGAGCGAGGAAATCATGTACGAGGACGGCTCGTTCGTGGACATTCAATTCAGAAGCACTCGCGAGGCTGACGTAAAGAACCCTCTGGAGCGATGGCTCTGGGGCGGTATGGACACGCAGTTGATTCACCATTTGTTCCCCACGATGCCGAGATACAAGCTCCATCGACTTCGCCCCATCGTTCAACAGTGGGCCGAGAAACACGGCTACGACTTCAGAATCTCCGATTCGAGAGACATTTTGAAGAAGAACTATAAGCACCTCGAGAGCATTGCCGCGCTCGAGACAATTTGAGTCTTAGCGTGAATGTATTTCGCTCGTTTACGAGGCGAAATTTGTATCTTAGGATCAATACGTATTAGTCTTCATTAACAAAACTTTCATGTAATGCACTTCAAGCCGCCTTATTTTCACTTTTTCATCATCGCTCTAAGAACCACGACGGTGTTCGCTAGAAGGGCTACGCTCGACGCTACTTTGTGCAAAGCCCCGGCTTTGAAGAGACCTTCGCGCTTCGGGAGCGGAAGCCTCTTGTGCGTGAACTCCACACCCTTGTCCTTGTTGCAGATTTGACCCTTACCACGAAGCAAGCATCGCGTGGTAAGCAAACCCTCGACCCCGACCGGGCCACGAGCGTGAATGCGAGACGTGGAGATGCCGACCTCCGCACCGAGACCGAATCTGAAGCCATCGCTGAAGCGCGTGGACGCGTTGTGGAACACGCACGCGCTGTCGACGCGCGCGATGAACTCGTCGGCGGTCTTTTGGTTGGACGTGACGATGCAATCCGTGTGCGCGGAACCGTTCGCGTGAATGTAATCGATGGCGGTGTCCATCGAATTCACGAGCTCGACGGTGCACTGCAACCCGCCGTATTCGTGTCGAAGCGCGGGCGCCTCTGGAATGTTGAGCTCCTTGGAGCCGCGCGGACCGCCGAAAAGTTCGACACCCGCAGCGCGGAGCGCCGTCATGAGCTCGGCCGCGCCTCCACTCGCGACCAAAGAATCGTGAATGAGCAACGTCTCGAGGGCGTTGCACGCGGCCGGGTAATCAATCTTCGAATCGATGGCGATCTTCGCCGCCATGTCCAAATCCGCGTCCTCGTCGACGTACACGTGCACGACGCCGTCCGCGTGTCCGAGCACTGGAATCTTTGTGTTGTTTTGAATGTACGTCACCAACGAGTTCGATCCTCGCGGAATGACGAGATCGATCACGTCGTCGAGTTTCAAAAGATCCGCCACCGCTTCTCTTCCCTCGATGAGACACACGCACTCCTTCGGAATACCGAACGCCGCGAATTCGTCCACGATGACCTCTCTCAATTTCGCGTTCGAGCTCGCCGCTTCCTTCCCACCCTTGAGCAACAACCCATTCCCCGTTCGCAGCGCCAACGACGCGATCTGCGGCAGCGCGTCCGGTCGGCTCTCAAAAATGATCAACAACACGCCCAACGGCGCCGTCACCTTGGTCAGCGTCAAACCCTTCGCGAGCTCCATGGCGCTCAACGGCTTCCCGATCGGCTCCTCCATGTTCGCGATCGCCCGCGCGCCGTCCGCGAGCTGCTTCACCTTACCAGGCTTGAGTTTCAATCGCTGCAAGAGCGCCTCCTCGACGTCTTGATTCGCGGCGGCGCGAGCCATGTCCTCGTCGTTCGCCGCTTGGATTTCATCCTCTCGACGCTCGAGGGCGTCCGCGACGGCGCGGAGGAGCTCGACGCGCTCGCGCGAGGACAACTGTTGGAGCTTACGACTCGCGTCGCGAGCCTTACGCGCGAGCGTGGCGGTATCGGCCATGGTGACGGGCGCCGATGTCTGACGACGTCGGTCCCTCGTCGCGGTCGGGACGAAGACGACGCGCTAAGAGAGAGGGGACGAATCGAGAATGGCGCGCGTATCTGAGACAACGGGGTGCGATTTACATTGATCTACACGTCAAAAGACGAGCGCGGAGGCGACACGGAGGGAGAGCTCGCGTATTCCCGTCGGCGGCGGAGGCCGTCGAATGAAATACGACGACCATGTCGACGGCGGCGAGGGTGGTTTGGCGAGACCGCACGCGACGAGCGCGCGTTCCAGTCCGACGTCTCGATTGAAGAGGAAGAGAACGAGGACGAAGAGGAGAACAATGACGGTGGGTTGGATGAATTCGGTGATGATGACCCCGCCGACGGTTTTGTCGTACCTGGCGGCGTACAAGCCGCGCTTGCGAAGACGATGAATGCGCACCGCCGCACGAACGTTGTCGAACGCGCAAATCGGCCAGCGACGCGACCCGTCGTACGGGACGACGTCGTCACCAAGAGGCGCGCGCTCGATGCGCACTCGAGACTTCACCTCTGGATGCCACGGGTACGGGTATCTTGTCGCCGCCGAATTCCTCGCGAAACGAAACGTCTTCTCCGGCGGATTTTCCTCGTAAATCCGAAGCGCGCGCTCGATCAGCGCTTGCACTTGTTCCAGTTGCTCGTCAACCGACGACTGTGGGTCCGAGATGCGCATGTCGTTCATCGTCGACAGCACGTCGAGTTCGTTCTTTGATTCCGCTACGATGTCTTCCCGCCGCGACTCGACGAGCGCCACCCCCACGTACACGGGAAACAGAGGATGCGACGCGATAAAGGCGTCCAACAGTCTCACCGCGATCTCCAATTGCTCAACTCTATGCAAAAACCAACACACGAACCAACTCACGGCGTAAAAAGGCGGCACGGAGCGCAACTTGGCGGCGAGCTCCGCGTCGCGAGCGCGCAACAAATCCGCGAGCATCGCCACCATCTCCATCGTTCCCGAGATATCCTTCCTCGTGTGATCCCGCACGTGCCACAGAAGCACACGCTCCAATATCGCCGCGCACACGCCGTCGCCACCGCCATCCTCGTCCCTATTCGCTCGACGTCGATCCGCGAACGCCAGAACGCTCGCCACGTCATGCAAGCCTTGCACGTAGTGCACCCCCGCCGACCCGTGCGCGTTCAGCGCCGCGAACAACGCGCGCCTGATATCCTCACGAACATTTTCTAAATCCTCTTTCCCGGCGTACTCGCGCTCGAACTGCTGGCCCGCCCTCGCCACGTCCGCGCGAACGACGCGTTCCTCGGCGCACGCCGCCGCCGCAAAAGCCGAGAACGCCTCGACGTCGATCGCGCGCGCGTCGATCCCGAGCATCATCGCCCAATCCAACGTGCGACGAGACAGATCGCGTCCCAATCCACGCTCGCGCGCAAGACGGCGAAGTGCGCTCACCGCGACGTCGTCGGCGTCGACGGCGGCGACGTCTTCTCGGCTCGGTAACCGTTTTCGCAATCGCGCGTTCGCCTCCTCGACGGCGGACGCGCGCGTCGACGCCGACGAGGACGAGGACGAGGACGACGCGATGGGAGACGCGACGTCGACGTCGCGCGGGTGGCGGCCGCACATGTCGAACGCGCGTCCGACTGACGCGATCGAATGCGATTCGGTTCGATTCTCGACGGGCGCGCGAATACGAGACGCGCGGCGTCTCGTCGAGCGCACCGACCGACGCGATGGCGACGGTGCGCGGGACGTGCGAAGAGATGTGCCCCGCGCGCGAGCGCGCGGCGCGCGCGGCGAGCGGGGAGGTGCACGCGCTCGAACGAGGCGACGCGCTCATGGTGAAAAAATATCGACGCACGGTGATGGCGGGGAGCGACGACGCGGCGAGCGTGCGCACGATCGGCGCACTGCAACGCGCCGTCGAACGCGTGTTGACCGTGCACGCGCGCGTCGCGCGCGGAGAGGAGTCGGCGTGCGGGACGAGCTCGGCGACGGCGTTCGCCGATGACAGGCTTCGCTCGGTGCGACAAGATTTGAGCATGCAGGGGTTATTCGCGGACGATCCCGACGCGTGCGCGAGAGCGGGGACGCTTTTGGAGCGTATGGTCGCGTATTCCGTCGCGAGCGAGCGCGAGAGGCGCGCGGGGAGTGGGTCGCGCGAGAGATGCGATTTCGGAGAATCGAGGCTGCGCGACGAACAGTTGGGGAAAACGTTCGGCATGTTGTTCAGCGTATACAGGGAATTAGGCGCAGATCGCGTCGATCCCGGACGCGTGGGAAGGGCGTTTAGTTTATTCGTGTGCTCGGCGACGCGCGGTGGGACGTCGCCGAGCGAGCTCGCGGGAGATTTGCGACGCGTCGGCCGCGAGGCGCTGTCGACGGCAGAGGCGCGATTCGGATTACGGTGTCTACACGCGTTGCTCGAGGGCAATCACGAGCGCGTCTTCAAGCTTGTCGAATCCAAGGAGTGCTCCTATGAACTCGCGTGTTGTCTCGAGCGACACTTTCCCGTCCTGCGCGTGGAAGCGCTGCGCTCGATGAACGCGGCGATGAACGCCACGCCGATGTCGCTGGTCGAGCTCGCGCGCGTGTTGCGCTTCGACGACGCGCGCGACGCCGAGACGTACGCAAAGGCTTGTGGATTGAGCGTGGATAACGACACGCGAGCCGTCTCGTTTCGAACGCTTCCGTTTACGTATCCCAACGTGCGCCACCCAGACGTCGCCGAGAAACTTTGCGTGCCGTCATCACTCGTGGACGCCAAGCGCGTTGCACCGACAGATGAGCGTTTGAAACACGACGTTTGCGTCGGTGTCGCGTCGTTGACGTTAAAGTCGTTCGAGTAGAGGAGTAGAGGAGTAGAGTGCAGCAAATAGAATAGAGTAGCAAAGTTAGTTAATCCAGCCCTCAGTCTCCGTCGCCGATGTCTCCACGCTCGAGCGCGAAGACGCGCGAGCTCGAGCGGGACACCATGGATGTCGACGGCACGCGCTCCGTCGTCCCGCCCATCTATCCCAGCACGACGTACGCCCGCGCGCACGACCACAGTTTGCCCAACCTCGGTGGCCGAGATTTGTGCTACGCGCGTCCCGATAACCCCAGCGTGCGCGCCGCGGAGGAGACGCTGTGCGATCTCGAGGGCGGCGCAGACTGTGCGTTGTTTTCGAGCGGCATGGCGGCTCTGCACGCGGCGCTGGAGGGGTCGATGCGCGCGTGCGTACAGTCGACGGCGCGAGACGACGTCTTCGTGGCGGCGCCGACGTGCGCGTACTTCGCGGTGCGGTTTCGAATTTTAGAGTGGTGCGCGAGCCGAAACATCGAAGTGGTGTCGTACGATCCGGATCTTCCGTTCAGTGTGTACGGTTTGGATCCATCGACGGAGGAGGTGCGCGAAGAGAGCGAGGCGAAAGCTCGGCGCTCGGGATATGCGGGAAAGTCGTTGCGCACGGTATTGCGAGAGCAGCGAGATGTCGGGAGGCGCGCGATGATGGTGTGGATCGAGTCGCCGGCAAATCCAGGGTGGGATCACGTCGATATCCAGAGCGCCGTGGACGCGGCGAGGCGCTGCGACGCGTTTTGCGTGTGCGTCGACGCCACGGTGACGACGCCGATTATCATGAACCCGTTGGCGTTGGGCGCGGATCTCGTGATGCACTCCGCCACAAAGTACCTGAATGGTCACGGAGACGTCGTCGCCGGTGCGCTCGTGACGAGGGTCGAGGACGAGACGTGGCGATGCGTGACCCACGAACGCAAGCTCGGCGGCGCTACGTTGGGCGCGTTTGACGCGTACTTGCTCTCGCGCGGTATGCGTACTCTCGAGCTACGAGTCAAACGACAGAGCACAACGGCGATATGGCTCGCCAACGCGATGAAAGAATTTATTGACAAGGTGCGAGAGGACACCGGCGTCGAGGCTGGCGTGGTTCTGTATCCCGGTCTCGTTCCTGGTTTTGCGAAACAGTGCAAAGAGCACGACGTCGACGACGAATGTACGCCCGATGGTTCCACCAAGCGCACGTACCACGGAGGCATGATGTCCTTATGCTTCTACGATTTTCTGGGCTCTAAGACGGACGAGAAAAAAGTGCGTGTCGAACGACTGGTGACGTTTTGTAGAATGTTTGCGACGAGTTGTACAATTTGGACGTGCGCGACGTCGCTGGGAGGATTTGAGTCGCTCATCGAACACAGATACTCTGTCGAGGAGCCCGGTAGCATGGATCCATTCATCCCATTCGGTCTTCTTCGATTGAGCGTGGGTTTGGAAGATCGGCGCGAGTTGCTCAAAGATCTCAAGAGCGCCTTTTGGCGCGCGTTGGATCATATGCGCAAACAAGAGGGCGTAAACGTCGACTCGCTTCGGTCATTGGATAAATAGTAGACCTCGCCAGTCAAGTAGATTAGTTGAATGTTTCGTAGTTGAACTGTGTCGTTACAATTCGTGCGCTATTTCTTAGTTTTCGATTTACGTTTAAGGCTCGAGAGCATGTTCTGAAGTTCACTCGATCCAATTTCCTTCGCCTCCGAGTGAAGAGCGCTGACGGCTTTGGAGCTAGATTTATCAGCCTTGGTTTTGCGCCGTTTATCTCTCTCGCTGATGATGAGCTTCTTGTTCTGCACGTCTTTGTAACGCGGATCCGTCGGATCAAGACTGAAATGATGAGACTCGTACAATCCGGCGAAACGGTCGTCGGTGGTGTCCAACTTGTTCGCCTCTCCATCCTCTTCGTCATCACTCTCGGCGCGACGCGCCGCTTTGCCGCGCAGACGGCGTTTCTCTGCGAGACGCTCCTTTTTGGATTTCTTCTTCTTGGGCTCATCCGCGTCATTCTTTGCACTCGTCTTTTTCGTGATGCCGTCGGATTTGCCTAAAATTTGTTTCTCGTCCATCATGAGCAACTCCAAATCGGCTTGCGCTTGTTCGTCAATCTCGCCACGCTTAGCCTTCTTCTTTGCCTTTTTGAGACTCGTCTTGCTCGGTCCGGTATCGTCGTCGTCAAACTTGCTCGCCTTCTTTTTCTTTTTCGGCGCGCCATCCTCAGAGTCGTACTCAGCGTCAAAGTCAACGTCACCACCATCATCCATGAAGAATGGATCATCGAATGTGGCGGGGGTTTCGCCGTCGTCAAACTCGTCGGCGTCATCGACGTCCTCGCCCTTCTTCTTCGCGAGTCGTTTCGCTTCGCGTTTCTCCTTGCGAAGGCGTTCCTGTCTTTCGTACACCGTCTCCTTGACTCCGAGTTTACCTTCTTTTTGCTTCTTCTTGATGCGCGCTCCGAATTCTTCGAGACCCGCGTGGAACGTAACCTCCATGTCACCGTCTCCAGTCTTGGATCCATACCGCTCTTTATCGCGTTTCTTCTTGAACGCCATGGTCGACGCCTTTGCGGTATCCTCTCCGTCGTCGTCGTCGGACATGAAAAAATCATCCTTCTCGTCTGCGCCATCGCCCTCATCGTCTTCGTCGATTGCACCGGAACCTCCGATAAGTTTCGCCAGGTACGCCTTCTTCGCAGCCTTTGCGTCCTCTGGTTCCTCCTCTGATTCGGATTCTTCCTCTTCGGAATCAGACGCGAGATACGCGGCGAAATCTTCATCCTTTAGATTGTCCTCGGTAACTTTTCTACGAAACGTTTTGCGACGCGCGGGGTCATCGTCGTCCCACGATAACTTGACGTTGGAGTGTTGCAGAGCTTTGACTTGAAACTCCGGAGCCTCGTAGTCGGCGGGTATGTCCGTGGCGGAATCGCGAACTTGTCGTCCTTCAAAAGTTTGATCATCCGGCACGTACCGCAAATCAAGTTTGAAGCTCGAACGCTCGTACTCGATGCCGTCGCACTCGTGGTACACACCCATGGCGGTTTTGACGCAATCAAACTCCGCTATAGCGTAGTAGTAACGCAATCTATCGCGTTCATATTGACGCATTTGCTCGTTGTCTGCGGCCTCTCCTTCGTCACCGTCGTCTCCGGAAACCTTCTTCGCGCTACTAGTCTTCGCCTTCTTGGATTCATCCTTTTGAAAAGCGCTCAGGGGACCGAATTTGTTCTCCACCGCCATGCGTTCTAAACCGAAATCACTCGGGTACACCGACACGCGCTCCAAAGATCCGCCCTTCGGCGTGAACGACCTCAACACGGCGAACAAGTCGCATGCGCGAATGTGTTGCCATTCGCAGTTGACGATGGCCAATCGACGAGTGGCGTCGATGGTGGGGATATCCTTATCTGCCTCACCCACGAGCATGGTCGGGAGCACCCCTTCCTCTTCATCTTCGAGCTCGTCCTCATCCTCGCTATCGCTCTCCTCCTCGCTCGACGATTCCAACCCGATGCCCCGCATGCGGTCCATCGATTTTTCCATCTTCTCGTCCATTGCCTCCTCCTCATCGTCGGAATCTTCACCCTCCATCTTATAATACGCCTTCATATCCGCGATTTGCTTCGTTCGCGCGTCCATCTTCGCGCCCGACTTGGACGTGACTCGACGACCGCGTTTGTCCACGCCCCCGGCGCCGCCCCCGGCGGCGAAGTTCGGGTCGTTGAACACCCCCGCGAACCTCTCATCGATCTCCACGGTTGTCTGCTTCCTCGGCATCGCCATGAACCGCGGATCGCGGTGCATGGAGGCGAAACGCTCGTCCTCCACGACGTCATCTCCGTTCAGTGCGCCGCCGCCACCACCGAACCGCGGCTTTTTCTTTTCCTTCTTCTCGTCGCGCGCCATGACGCGAGGGATTCTCGCGCGCGGAGAGCGCGCGCCTTGCGTTTCTTCGCCTTCTTCGCGCGCGCGGGAGCCGAGCGCGTGTCGAGACGAACGTCGCGCGCGGCGATGAATGAGGCGGCGCTCCGCCTACGCTTTTTCGTCTCCTCGAGCGTCTCGCGCGGCGTTATTTACATGTGACGATGACGACGCGTCTTAGCGGCGTAGTATCGACCGAGGACGCGCGAGACGTAATCTAAAGGTTCGTCGGCGCGAGAATCGTCGGAATTGGTGTCGGAATCGGCGCATCGATCGTCGTGATCGTCTTCGGCGCCGTCTTCGGCGCCGAGTCTGCGTCGGAGTTTCGCGTCGAGACGCTCCGCATGGAGCGCGCGTTGCGCGTGTTCCAGCGTTTCGGTGAGTTGCTTGATGGCGGTCTCGCTAGAGACGCACATCTTGCGAAGCGCGGCCGCGCGCGCGTCGCGGAGCGCGCGGACACCGGATTGTGCAGATTCGTATCGACGCACGAGCTCGGCGCGCTCGGCGACGCGACGCGCGTGCGACGCCTCCCATTCCTTTGATCTCGTCTCCGTCTTTTCGCGCCAGTGATCGACGCCACTCTGAAGACGTCGTATGTCTCGAGTGATTTTCGCCATTCTCTTCGCGTCCGCGTCGTCTCTCGCGCGAACGACGTCGTACGCGCGCGCGTCGTCCAACGGTTCGCTCGAATCCTCGCCCGCATCCGCCCCTCCAAAATCGCCTCGTCGCACGCTCGGCGCCGTCACTCGCGCGAGCTCGCGCTCCAACTCCTCAATCTTATGTTCATACATCATCTTCATCGTCGACACGTCCTCACCGTGTTGATTCCGTATCTCCTCTCGTCGATCCTCGAACCTCGCCCGCGCGTCGTCCCGCTCGCGCTCGAACGCAACGCGCGCCTCCTCCGCGCGTCCCAACGTCTCTCGCACCTCGCGCCGCCACCGCTCGTCCACCGCTCGATCTTCACTCTCAAACGCCTCCCGCGTCGCCGCCAACGCGTTTGCCGTCCGCGCCTCCACCGTTCGCCGCGTCTCCCGCTCGCGCGTCTCCGCCTCCGCCAACCGTCTCGCCTGCGCCTCCGCCTCGCGCCTGTGCGCGAGCTCTCCCTCGTCCACCGACGCGTCGAGCGCCTCGAGCGCGCGCTCGCGATCGTCCAAGACGCCATCGTGCGCGCGCGCCTCGCGCGCGATGGCCTCGCGCGTCTCCCGGCGTCGTCGCGCGCGCATCACCTCGCGCCATCGGTGGTGCACCTTGTGTTCGTTCGCGCGCGCGACGTCGACGTGCGCGTCGAACCGCGCGCGCGGGGCGGCGTCGGCGACGGCGCGCGGCGACGCGACGGTGGGCGCGGCCATGGCGCGCGGCGACGCGACGGTGGGCGCGGGACGGCGCGTCGGGAGGCTATAAATAGCGCGCGCGGAGGGTTGACTTTGTGGTTTTTGACTGGCGCGGGAAGGGGAATCGACACGATCACTCTCGCGCGCGCGAGAACCGCGACCGCGCGCGAGAACCGCGCGCATCGATCGCGCGCGAACGTATCCATCGATCCGTCGCGTCGGTCGTCGTGCGCGACGGGAGCCGGCGGCGAGAACGGCGCGAGTGTGCGCGACCGAGACGAGAATTCGAGAGACGCCATGGTGGACGCGACGCGTTTGGACGCGGCGCAGCGCGCGCTCCGCGACCAGCTCGAGGCGCGGATGCGCGCGCTCGATGCGAAATCTCTGGACACGTCGCGCGCGCTTCGAGCGGCGCGTCGAGAGCGGGAAGACGTCGGCGTGGAGTTGTACGCGTTGCAGGGCGCGGTGGCGAGTCTTCGCGCCGAGTGGGTCGCCGCGGACGAGACGATGCGTCGCGGGAGAGACGCGCGGGTTCTCGCGGAGAGCGACACGTGCGCGAGAGAGGAAGAGGCAAGTGGTGCGTTGCGCGCGTTGGAGGCGGCGACGGCGCGAACGAGGGCGAAGCACGTCGAGTTGGACGCGTCGGCGATGACGCTTCGCGCATGCGGCGAGACGGCGGCGGAGAGAGAGAGCGACGCGGAGGTGATGCGACGCGTCGTCGAGGCGACGTCGAACGCGGTCGAAGCGGCGGAGCAGGAGCGCCTCGAGCGCGAGCGTCGAGTGTCGTACGTGAAAGGGTGCGTCGAACGGGCGAAGGTTACGTTGAGCGAAAATTTGGAAGCCGTCGCCGCGTGCGAGCGAGACACGGCAGACATTCGCTCGCGCATCGAGGCGTGTGATCAGAGCATCTTCGACATCGACTCGAACGCGACCGTCGTGCACGCGCGATGGCGTCAGACGCTAAAGGATGTCGGAAAAGAGGACGAGGCGCTGCAGGCGTGCAGATCCGAAATCTGCGAGCTCGACGAGAGGCGCCGTCTTCTCGACATCGAGCTCGAGGAAGTGCGCGCATCCATAAGCCGGGAGCACGCGACGAAAACGGCGTGCGCGGAAACGATACACACTCTGGAGAAGGATATCAAAACCGCCGACGCGCTCATCGTGTCTCTGAGGGCGGCGATTGATGATAAAAAGCTTCAAAGCGACGCCGCGCACGCCGACGCGAGGCGCCACGAAGACCACATTCGCGCGGAAGAGCGTCGAACGCACGAGATAGGGATGGAAATCGAGCGCGTGGACAAGGCATACGTCGCACACACCCATGCACTTCACGACGTTCAGGAGAATGCTTTGTTGCAGGTGGCGGAGAAAATGACGACGAATAAACTCGCGCAAAAACTCACGCAAGCGATGAAAGATTTCAGCGCCAGGTCGCGATCCATCTCGCATGAGTCAATCGTTGTGCGCCACGAAATCGCACAAACAAAGTTACACACGGTGCGAATTGCGCACCATGAAGAGAGCATTCGAGGACAGCTCCGTATCGTCGAAACTGGTGTGACGTCGCGGCAGGCCGCGATTGATTTGTGCGAAAGCGAAATCGCGCAAAATATGGAAGAGATTGAGAAATCGACCGTCAAGGTGGACGAGGCGAATAAAGAGTTGGAAAAGATTTATGGAATCTCGCCCGAACATCTCGGGCCACTCGAGGCGGAGATTGCGCACTTGCGCAACGACATTAAAACAAACGAGGCGAATTGCACAAAATTACGTCACGTCTGGTTGCGCGCGCAGTGCACCATTCTGGACCACGGAGAAAAGTCGCGTCAAGCCCTGGAGATCATAGATCGGGTTGAAAAGGAAAACGACGTTTTGCTCAAGAAGCGCGATCGATACCAGCGCAAGTCGTTCAGAGATGCGGATGAATGCCGAGCCATTGAGAAAAACGTCTCGCGGCAGCGGTGCAGATTGAGCGTGCTCGACGAAAAGCTGTCACGAACAGAAGACACAAAGCGTGATAACGCGCTGATGTTACTCACCGCTGAAGATGTGCGTGCGTCAGAGATTGACTCGCTCAGTGGCAACAATATTAAACTGCGCGCCGAAATTCACCACAGAGAAGAAGCCGTGCGTTCCGCCTACGCCGACGGGGAGCGTTTCGATAGAGACATCGCTGAAATGGAACGCAGAATACAACACGAGCGACAAGCGCAGATCATGTTGAATCCAACCAAAGGTAACGTTGAGGTGGCCAGCGCGCAGAAAGAGAACGCAAAACTCGCCGTGGTCTTGAGGCGTCTCGAGTCGAGGAGAAACAACGTTGCGGCGCAGGTCGAATCTAGCGTCAAGCGGCGAGAACTCATCGTCGCGAAAGGTGACGCAATCCAAGCAAATATAGAGGCTGACGGCGAGGAGCGACGCGAAGCTGAGATGGTGGCCACGGCGAAACGCGCCCAGAGCGACGTGACTCGCAGATTGAAGGACGTCGCCAAAAGCACATCGGAACTCAAAAGCAGAGTGCTCGATTTAGAAACCGCTCGCGGTGACATCGATGAAACGTACACACAGTTATCAAAGCTGATGGCTGATCTCGTCGAGCGCCGAGAGCGGTTTCGCGTCGGCACCATCACACATTTGCGTGAAAAATATGAACACGCATTGCTCAGCACGAGCAGTCAACAGAAGATTGCGCACGCGCTGAAACGAGTACGCGAGCGCCGAGAATCATCTGGAACCAATGAAGAAGACGCGCACAAATACACGCGCGCCATCGAACGCTTAAAAGAGGTGCGCGGTAGCTTGCTGACGGCGATTCGCGAGGAAATTAATAATCATCCGCATCTCTCCCACGGGCTCAAACGCGCGCGTTCGCTGTTGACGGCTGTGTAGCCGCGCGTCGCCGTCAAAAGTAATTGCAACAATATCTAATCTTACCCATCACCATACCTTCAGACCCCGCGCGTAGGCGCGAACGACGTCGTCGTGAACGCTTCGCGCGGCGCAGATGACGCCACCGCCGCCGGGCGCAAAACGTCTTTTATCTTCGCTCTCCTCGAAACGCAGCGCGTCTCCGAGCGCATCCGTCACGCGCGCGCCAGCCTCTTCGCAGCACAAAACGCCGGCGCCGTGGTCCCACGAGTTGACGAACGCGTCATTTTCTTTCGGGTGCTGAACGAAGACGTGCGCTTCGCCGAGCGCTACTTTAACGTACTTGGCCAACGAACCGCAACACAAACGCGTCACTCGAGTCGGTCGCACGCCGAATTTACCCAGCGGCAAATCCTCAAACGTCTCGTGCGCAGAAATCACGACGCTCAGATCATCGTCCAGCGACGTCGGCTGCGGCGTCTCGAGTCGACGGAAACCGTCCTCATCGAGTCGCCTCGCGAAACATCCCGCGCCTTTTTTCGCCACCAACTCCACGCCGCCGCCCGGCCACTTGGGCGCGATCATCACCGCCGCGTCGAGGCCTACACCCGGCGTCACCCTGGCCAATCCAAACACAAATTGTTGCGTGTTTTCGTCTCCCGACACGAACGCCTTCGTACCGTCTAAAGGATCACACACAAAGTACGGCGCGCCCGCCGGCGGCGCGCGAGACGCCAACGCCGACCGCACATCCTCCACCGACACATCCCCGATGGTCGCCGCGCACGCGCGCACGACGTCCCGCATCACGCTCGCGTCTTCCACCGCCGCCATCGTCTCCTCTCCCACGAACATCGTCGTCGACGTCGCGGCGCGCTCGCGCAGTCGTCTCGCGCACGCCGCCTGCGCGGCGACGTCCGCCGTCGTCGCCACCGTCGCGTCGCGTTTCGTCTCCGCGACGCGCGCGCGGCGACGATGGGACATCGCGACGTCCATCGCCGCGCGCGCCGCGTCCCGCATCGCGCGCACGACGCCGTCGTCGTCGTCGTCGAGCTCGAACGGCGCGGGGACGGTTAGAGCGCGCGCGCGCGTCGGTCGCGCGTACCTCTCACCGCCCGCGCGCGCGCGACGAGGACGCGACTCACGGCGCGCGCGCGCGGCGATCACCGCACAGCGCGCGCGCGTCGACATGCGCGCGCGTCGGTCGATGGCGCGCGCGCGCGATGATGATGTCCCGGTCGATTCAACATCCAACCGCCCAATCGCGTCGTCATCAACATCCGCATATACCAGCGCGCGAACGCCGACGCCGTCCACTCGCGCGCGCACACACCGACGAGCGATGTCTCCCGCGCGTCCTCGCGCGTCGCGCGCGTCGCGGGCGTCCATCTCGACCACTTTCTCGGACGTCATCCTCGCGATCGAGTGGACGTCCCACGTCACGTTCGGTGTCGCCATCGTCGGCGTCGTCACCGTCGTCGTCGCCGCTTCGCTCCGCGTGGCGCCGATCGTCGCGTTCGTGCCGTCGTGTGCGATGTTTTGGCAGTTCGCCGTGCCGAGCGACGCGCTGGGGCGCATGCGCGCGAGAGGGATGACGTCGCGGGACGTCGCGTTGTCGGCGGCGCGCGCGGTGGCGGGCAAAAAAGTGCTCGAGTATGCGTTCGGGGAGTGGGTTTGCGAGTCTCGGGCGAGAGAGGACGACGATCGGGCGACGCGCGCGGAGACGGCGTCGGCGTCGGCGCGAACGGTGACGCGACGAGGATCGACGACGGCGGCGAGACGCGCGAGCCGAGGTCGTCGTCGCGCGTTGCCGCCGGCGGACGCGTGGCCGCATCGACCGATTTTCGTCCGTTCGAGTCCGAGGAGCGAGACGCAGGTGGTGACGGATGGATGGGCGTCGAAGAATGGACCGGTGTTTAAGGCGACGTCGCCGAACGCGCGCGTCAAGGCGATGGACGCGAGCGTGGCGGTGAACACGGAGACGGCGACGAGTTTCGAGACGGAGCTCTTCGTCGGGAAAGTCGTGTGTCGATTCAAGGGTGTGCAGGACCACATGACGCGCACGCCGACGTCGTTTTATCCAAAAAAGAGGTGCACGTTTCAGGTGCTCGTGCAGGGGAGGTTCAAAGAGCGCGTCAAGGTGAACGACATGCTCACGGGGGGCGAGTTTGATCGTCCGTTTGAAAACCGTCCGCCGACGCCGCTGGTGTACGCGGGTCAACAGTTCTTCAAGACGCTCACCCCTGGATTATCTGTGGACATGTTGGCGGACGTGCCGTATTACTACGCCCCGATGGGTTCGACGCTCAGCGTGCTCGCCGCGCACGCGCCCGAGGACGCGCCCGAACCGACGGAGCACATAGAGGAGGACACGCGTCGACTCGGCGGAGCCTTCGCCGAGCGCCCGCGCACCGTCGCCGAGCGATGTCGCATATTCTCCGATCCCACCACCTCCGATCGGTACTACTTCAACACCGAAGACGTGTACACGTTCGATTATTACCAGAGCGTGCTCTTGTTCAACGAATACGTCATGGACATCGGCATCACGCAGCTTCCGCTCGTTCGGTGCATGGCGGGCCAACCGATTAGTTTCTTCGGCAAACTCAGAGACGGGCGATACGCGTACTCGTTCGAGATTTGGCACGAGTGTCTGTTACCCAAGGCTCCCGAACGCACGCCCATCGGCGCGCCGTGGCCGCCGAAGAGAAGAGACGCCGGCGCCGCGTAGGAAAATGTCTCTTTGTTCTCGTTGTTACAATACTCGTCGCGCGCTCACTCCGGTAACCCATACGCGTTGGCGTACGCCATGATTCCACCGCTCACGCTCACGAGATCCTCGTATCCACGCACGGCGAGCGCTTCGCACGCCTTGGCGCTTCGCACGCCCCCCTTACACATCACCACGAGCGTCTTGTCCCGCGGGAGCGTCTCCAACCACTCCCCCGCCGCGCTCAGAGGTTTGAGCTCAAATCTCGGAAGACGCGCCGCGTCCCACTCGTCGCGCTCGCGCACGTCGACGAACATCGTATCGTCGTCGTCCGCCGTCTCGAGCAATTCGCGAAGGGCGCCGGCGTCGATTTCGGTGAAGGAGGGATCGTCGCCCGCGCGCGCGGTGACGTGGCGACGACACGTGGGCGCGTAGGCGGCGACGCGCGGACGCGCGTGCGCGGACGCGCGCGCGAGGGCGGCGAAGGTGGTGGTTCGGATCGTTCGGGCGACGGCGTGCATGGCGCGCGGCGAGGTGTGACGCGACGGGTCGAGTGGATGATGGATGGATCAGTGCTCGAGCCGCGAGTGAAATAATCAATGAATGAAAACTACAATCCATTCCTACGGCGGCGGCCTCGTCAGTGATCCTCGGCGGCGCGCGCGTCGATCATGCGCACCCAATTCTTCACGATGGTCAATCCGTCCTCGGTGATGATGCTCTCGGGATGAAACTGCACGCCTTGAATCCACGGGTACTTTTTGTGCCTGACAGCCATGATGGTGTCATCCTCGGTCCACGCCGTCACCTCCAATTCATCCTCCGGAAACCCAACTCGATCGATGACGAGCGAGTGATACCTCGCCGCCTGAAACGGACTGGGTAATCCGTGCAACAACGTCCCCTCGTCGTCGACGACGTGCGTCACCGGCGACGACTTGCCGTGCATGAGCCCCGTCGGCGCGCGCACGATGTTCCCGCCGAACACCTGTCCGATGCACTGATGTCCCATGCACACGCCGAACACGCCGAATTCAGGTCCGAGCTCTCGCACGACGTCGAGCGAGATGCCGGAATCTTCCGGTCGTCCCGGTCCCGGCGACACCATCACCCCGCGCGGGCGCATGGCGCGCACCTCCTCCACCGTCACCTCGTCGTTCTTGTACACGACGTGGTCGCACTCGCAATCGCCGAGGTACTGGGAGAGGTTATACGTGAAACTATCGTAGTTATCTATGATGACCACCGGTCGAGAGGAGGAGGCGGCGGCGGCGCGAACGGTGCGCGGGCGCGCGCACGTCGTCGAGGAGGCGAACCCTCGAGTGGATGTGGTCGACGTCGTCGTCGTGGACGGCGACGCGCGACGCGCGCGAGGCGCGAGGCGCGCGGACGCGACGGTGGTCATCACGCGCGCTCGATCGGTCGGTCGATCGAACGCACGTCGGCGCGCGTCGATGACTCGCGCGTCGGCGCCCTGTCGACTGCGCTCTATCCGATCGAGCGCGTCGAGCCAGCCGCACCGTCGCCCGAAATACGTATACGGAGACTCGTGAAGCCCATGTGTGTCTGAGACGTCGATGAAGTCACGAACATGGGTCATGATCGGTCAATGTGTCCCTTTGAATAATTTATCCCGGCCGTTCAAACGCATCATCGCGACAGACGACGACGCCGATGGATGCCCTCGGGTGGGCGCGCGCGTTCGACGACAGCGACGCCGAGGGCGAGAGCGAGGGCGACGAGAGCGATGTCGACGTCTTCGTCGTCGCCGAGCGCGGCGGCGCGGTGGATGACGACGTCGGCGGCGGTGTCGGGTCTCGCGCGGCGCCCACGCGTGAGAGGCACGACGGCGAGAACGACGCGAGACTCGACGCCGATGGACGACGCGACGGCGGCGCGACGTCGACGACGACGGTGGACGCGCGGGACGGCGCGTCGATGGACGGCGCGAGCGTCGCGAGCGGCGTGCGCGTGGGACGGGTCGGTCCGGAACTGAGAGAGTTGCGCGCGGCGCAGGGCGAGTCGAGAGAGTATTACACCATGGAACACTATAATCGTCTGTACGGCGCGGAGACGGCGTGGAGGCGGACGTCGCGCGGGAGTAAGACGTGGTGTAAGGATGTACACGGACCTGGGTGTCGAGAGTGCACGTCGTGTCACTTTTGTCGACAAAAGACGACGGATGCGAAGACGACGTGTCAGTGCGGATTTTGGAGTCGCGCGCCGGCGGGCGGACGAGGACGAGGCGTGTGGTGTGGATGGTGTCTGGAGATGCGCATGGGGGAGAATTTAGAGGAAGCGCAGGCGGATTCGGAGTGGCGGTGTCCGGTGTGTCGGGATATATGTAACTGCAGCGGGGCGAATTGTTTGCGCGCACAGAGGAATTTGTTTCCCACACAACAGTTGACGGCGGAGGCGTTGAATTACGGATGGCCGTCGGTGGCGCATTACTTGATCACGACAGCGATCGTGAGCGGTAAGGACGCGCCGCCGATGTTGGATTTACCGGCGGCGTTCACGGAGCGCCGCCGACGACAGAGAGATCCGAACGCGTCTCGCGAGGGCAGCGGAGGACGCGGCACGATACCAGGAATGTTCGGCGCGCAGGCGCAAAAGGAAGCGCGAGCGGTCGCGTTACGCGCCAAAGTGGCGGCGAACGTTCGAGCGGCGTTCGGCGATCTCGCGGGGCGAGACGATGACGCGGACGACGAGGATGGTGGCGACGACGAAGCGGCGTGCGCGTCGGCGGGCGCGAATCGCGTCGAAGGCGCGCGCGCGCCTCGGTCTTCCAGAGGAAGGGAAAGATCGAGAGCTCGCCGCGCGCGTGGACTCACGGACGATAACGATAGTTCAGACGGGTCTGAACTCGATTCATCGGACGGTGAGAGTGACGTCGAGGCGCCCGTACCATCCGCGATTCCGCGCGACGGCGGCGCCGTGTATTTACGAGACGAAGAAGCGCGCGCGACGTCGGCTGAGACCGTGGGACAGGCGCGCGCGCGTGATTCAGACGGTGCGCACCACACGAAACAAAAGCGCGCGAGGACTAATTACGGCGTCTCTGCGCGCGAACGTTCGGATGGGGAATGGCGGTCGGATGACGACGCCGTTGAAGTCGATGCGCCGGCGAGACAATGGAGCGTGGCGGAAATAGCGTGCGATGACGATCGAGGCACGAGTGGAAGCGTCGCTCGCGCGCCCGCGCGTCCGCGCACCGTGACGACCACCACGGAGTACGGAGAGACGGTGGTATTACAAGAGGGTGAAACGGAGGCTCCCACGAGACGTCGCCGAAGACGCCGAAGACGCGTGCCGAGACCGGGAACCGACGAAGAGTTTACGACGGTAAATCCAGACGTGATTGAAGCGGCACAAAGTCGAGCTGTGCACGCGTCGGCGCAGGAAGAAGACGAAGAGTCTCGCGCGGCTCAGGGAGAGGGTCCGTGCGCTGCGATTTTACGTGAAATGCGTGGAGACGCGAAGGACGAGCACGCCATCAGAGACGCGCTCGTGCGCTCAAACGAAGCCCTGCGCACCGCGATGGTGTTGACGGACGCGCAAATCACGGTCGATGAGAGTGAACTTCGCGCGTTTTGTTCACTCGTGGTGCGTATCGCTCGCGTGGGACCGAAAACGCCCTTGGGATTACAAGTGATTTCCGACGCAAGAGAGACGCTCGCCGACGCGGAGACGTTTTCTCTGCACAGCAGCACCGGACGCGCCGTCGTGCTGAGAGCGTTGATTCGATGCACCGATCACGCGGCTTATCAGAACGTACACGTGCGCGAGTCTTTGATTCAATTACTCACGCTCATGGCCACGCTCGGTCAGGAGTACTGCTTAATTCGAGACAACGTGCAATCAAAACAAGGCGAGGCGGTCAGTCCTCTGCCGCCGCACATCCAAGCCGCCATTGATGAGATACACGTGAACGATGCTGAGAATGAAGTCACTACGACGTTGAAGGAGGATGAAGTCGCGATGCTGTTGCTCGAACGCCTCGAGGCTGCGCACGTCCTCCTCTACGCGACCATGGCTGCGCTTCGCAGGTCGATCAGAGGGCCTCCGCTCGCCGGCAGGGAAGAACTGTTCTGTCCAACGCTCGCCGCGTTCATCGACCCGGCGTTCGCGTTCAAAGCCAAGCTCAGGAAACAAGCGTTACGTCTGATCGCGGCCGGTGTCACCGCCGCCACTCGCGATTGGGGTAATCCGAAATCGCCCGAAATCGTCGCTCTGGCGACGAACGCGAGCGAGTACATCTGGCCAAAGCTTTCCGACTTGCTCGCCGTGGACATTCCCGGTCGAGCGAGCAGCATGGGTGAAGACGCCGTCCGATTAGGCGCGTCCGGCGTCACTCGAGCCGTCATAGAGGGATCGGCTCGTCTCATCGGTCTGCTGCTTCGCTCCGGCGTCTGGGCGTGGGGCCAAGCGGAAACCGCCATACTGGCGCCGCACACCGCGGCGACGTTCTGGCGCGTCGCGATGGCTCCCCAACGCGCGCTCGCGATGCGTCTGTATTCGCGTCTCATCGACATTTCGCCCATTTACTACGGTGGGATCGGCGCGCCTCTGTTGAAGCTGTGGGCGCGGGCGACCATGGATCCGGCGGCGGGCGAATCCGCCACGGGTATGAATCGCGCGAGAGCTCGAATCGCGCGGGCCGCCAAACGGCACCCCGTGCTGTTCGCTGCGTTTCCGAATTCGCTTTCCCTCGAAGGATGCGACAGTCCAGAGCCCGTCTCAATCGAGCGTCGCGCGCGATGGGTGGCTGAGGTCATACATCAAGCGGCGACGACAGCGGTGTCGCCGCGAGCGCGATTATCCGCCGTCGCCGCGTGCAACGCGTTGTTCGAGGTTTCGTGCTGGAACCAGAGCTTGGCGCTCACGAGCGGGTCATCCACTCGCAGCGCCTATCTCGCCGCGAACGCCCTCGTGTTTTCCACGGCGGCGTCGCGTTTACACGCCGCGCTCTTGACGCCTCCTCCGCCCAAGCTCTTCCGCGTGGTGCAACACGTATTGGAGATGTGCGCGCAGAAGAGCGCGAGAGAATCCCCCACGCGCCCGGAGACGCTCTCCAACACCGCCTTGGCGATCGCGTCGCAATTCGACGCGACCGACCCGTCGACGATCACCGCCTTGGTCGCCGTCTTACACGAGGCTTTCGAGAGACCACACGCGAGCGACACCGAAGCCGTCGTCGCCGCCGTCTGGGCGGCGCTCGACGCCGACGATTCTTTACACCAGAGCGTGGGCATTCCGAGCGAAAAACTCATCGCGACGAAGCGTTTCATCATCACCGCGTGCGCCAAGCGCGCCATCGAGCGTTCGCGATACGTCACGGCGAGTCGAAGTGGAACGCACGCGGTGGAGGGATGGGCGCTCGCGTTGCGCGCGTTGGCGGAGACGAGCGCGAGCGTCGATTGGCTCGACGAACTCGCCCCGTCGATTCTCGACGCGATGCAACCTCCCGCGGTGGCGATCGGTAAAGCCGCCGCGCCGCCGCCGATTTCCACGTCGCATCCGATGATTCGCACGAGACTGTACGATCTCTTAGTCTCGGCGGTGACGCGCCATCCTCGGCTGGCGGAAACCGTCGACGGAGACGAGGGCGACGAACGCGCCGACGAGCGGAGCGTTTTTTTCATCGCCGTCTCGCGAGCCGCGATCGGTGAGATCGCGTACTTTCTCGGCGGCGCCGACGATTGCAAGGGATACGCGCCTCTGCGCGAGGCAGATCGAAACGCCGCCGGTCGACGTTTACGAAGCGTCTCTCGCGCCGCCGCCGGTCCGTCGAGAGTCGTCGAAGAGGTGTATCGTTCGTACAAACCGCCCAAGGAGACAATCGACGTCTCGAATGCAGCCGACGTCGACGTGTCGATGTTAACGGGCGCGGCGATCGCCGCGCTCAGATTCATATCGGCGTTCGCGTCCGCGACGCCGGCGGCGAGACGCATGGTGAAGACGTACGTCTTGTCGCCGATTAAAGCCGCCATGAGACGCAAGGAATCTCGCGAGCGTCGCGCGCTCGTCGCGCACGTGAACGATCTCTGGGCCAAGGTTGGATTGATCCAGAGCGATGATAAGGAAAACGCCGCACCGTCGGTACCATCGTCGTCGACCGGGACGCGGTCGTTCCCAACGCGACCGTGGCCCGCGGGCGCGGCGGAGCCGAACGCGTTCGCGTCCGTCGCGAAGAAACCAGACGGGTCGACGGTGAACGTCGTCGGTCAGCTCATCAAGCGCGCGCCGGCGAAAGGCGTGGACGTCAAGGAGAATCCAAAGACTGGGAAAAGGTTTGACATGCTGTTCGTGACGCTCGGTGATCACGCCGGCGATGAGATGCGCGTGCAGTTGATCGGCGCGAGCGCCAAGGCGTGCGCGCGTGCGCTCGACGCGCCGGACGTTCCGAGCGACGTCGCTCTGGGCTTCATCGGACTGAAAACGAAAGGCGCGACGGTGTGGGATCCGAAAGAAACGGCCGAGCTCGTGCTCAACCCGTCGTTTTAGATTGTAGCGCAGCTCGCGAATGTATTTCAAGGCGCGAGGCTAAACGTAGACGAAAAAAAAATCTAGACGACGCGACGCCCTTCGTCTCGTCCTCTGGAAGCGCTCTAATCGAATCGCGATCGCGATCGCGATCGCGCGCGAGATGAATGTCATGTGAAACGGTTCGCACGTCATCACGTTTCCTCGAACACGTCCGTCTTACACGTCGGACACGTCTTATTCTCCTTGAACCAAGGCTCGACGCACTCGCGATGGTACACGTGTTTACACCTCGGCAATCGACACGCGTCCTCCTCCAAATCAAACTCCATGCAACACACCGCGCACGTCGTCCCCTCGACCCTCGAATCGATCTTTATCCCCGGCAACGACGCCGTCTGCGCGTCCGTCAATCCACACACCACCTTGCCCACCTGTTCGCCGAGGTCGCACAGTTCCTCGTACGTCATCGCGTCCGTGTCCAATCCCTCCGCCTCGGAATCGTCCCCAGCCTCGGGATCGATCCCAGCCATGGCGAGCATTCGATTTCTATACTCTCGCTCCTCTTCCTCTTGCAACTGTCTCGCCAACGCGAGCGATTCGTCCTCCTCCTCCTCCGCGAGAGTCGCGTCGTCGGCGTCTCGGTCCGCCGCCGCCTCGCCGTCGAATTGCATCAAAAAGTACGCGCGCTCTTGTTCCTGTAACAATCGCGCGAACGACGCCGATTCATCCTACGCGCGAGAACAAAGAAATGAGATCGTCAATCGTTCGTTCGCGGTCGCGCGTCGACTCGCGCGTCGCGTCGCGCGGCGTCGACGACGAATCCAGTCGAGGGGAACAACCGTCGGTCGGTCGGTATGTCGATTTTCCCGAGACGCGTCCGTCGGCGTCGTCTCGTCGTCTCGCGCGGTGGACGGCGGCGTCGCGCACCTCTTGTCGCGATATCCCGCCCGGCGCGCGTCTCGCCGCGTCCTGCGCCTCGATGGCGCGAAGCGCGCGCGCCGACGAGGATTCCGTCAACGGTGACGACTTGCTCGCAAAGTCTCGGTGTCCGCGCGTGGGCGTCGACCGACCCGAGTTGCTCAGCGAGCGATCGTTCTCGACGTCGTTCATCTCGCTCGCGCGCGCGCGCGGTCGGACGGACGAGCGACACCACGCGCGCGTCGGTGTCTGTCGACGAGGAGATTCCCAGTGCGTGCGCGGCGTCAATCATCGTCGCGCCGCGCGACTCGCGTGAGCGACCGTCGACGCGCGTCGACCGCCTCGGCGTCGCCTCGAACGATGGAGGATGATCTCATCGTCGCGCGACCGGCGTACGCGCCCGCGTACGTGGAGGCGGTGGCGCGCGCGCGGGCGTTGATGTCCGAGCTCGAGAGGGACGACGGCGAACCGTCGACGAGCGGCGCGACGTGGACGTGGCGCGAGGGCGCGGCCGCGGCCGCCGCCGTCGTCGATGGGTGCGGCGCGCATTACACCGCGTGGTGGTTCCGATGGACGTGCGTTCGAGGGATGTTGCGCGAGGCGACGACGGTGGAGGCGCGCTCGGAGATTTTGGGCGCAGAGCTCGACTTCGTCGAACGCGAGACGACGCGAAACGCCAAGAATTATCAGGTTTGGAATCACGCGAGATCGATCCTGAGCGCGGCGCTGGAGAATGGGTGTTTCGAGGCGGTGCGCGCGCGCGCGTACGAGCACGTGGAACGCGCGCTGGAGGAGGACGCGAAGAACATACACGCGTGGTCGCATCGAGCGTGGTTGACGCGCGCGACGGATTCGTGGAGCGATGAGTGTGCGTACACGCGTCGGTTATTGGAGGATGATCGAATGAATAACAGCGCGTGGAACGCGAGGTTTCACGCGACGACGCGGCTGCTCGAGAGAGGGGACGTGGGCGTGTTGGAACGAGAGACGGAGTTCGCGCTCGAGCGTCTGCGGTTCGACGACGCCAACGAGAGCGCGTGGAATTATCTTCGAGGTCTGTGCGATCTCGCCGAGACGCGCGAGGTGGACGAAGACATCGCACGTCGCGTCGTGCGCGCCGCGGTGGACGCTGCGCGCGAGTGCGTGCGAGATCCCGCCGCCGTCGCCGCCGCGCCGTCTCGACACGCCGCGCTCTTCGTCGCCGACAGGCTCGCGTTCGCCGCCGCGAGAGACGCCGACGCGTCCATCGCCGCCGACGCCGAACGCATGTTTCATAGACTAGTCTCCCTCGATCCCGTTCGAGGAAATTATTACCGCGCGCGCGTCGATCGTCTTCGCGCCGCGCTCGCGTTGTGACGTCTTCGTCTTCGTCTTCGTCCCCGCACACGCCGCCTCTCCGTCGCCGCCATGTCGACGCGCTCGGTGCGCGAATTTCTCGACAACGCCGGGCTCGGTGAGTACGCGCCCAGATTCATCGAACAGGGCGTCGACACCGTGGAAGACTTGCGGTACGAGCGGGATTTGGATTCGCTCATCGAAGACGTCGGTCTCGAGGATGCGCACGTGACGACGTTTCGTGAGGCGTTAACGCGCGCGTTGGCGAGCAAAGACGCGGGAAAGGAGACGCAGAAAGCGGCCGCGGTGGTGGAACCGACGAAGGATGATCTGGCGAGGGCGGTGGCGGCGTCCGTGGCGGCGTCCAAGGCGAGACAGCGATGCGGCGACGAGGCGGAGACGTCGGGCGCCGGCGCCGGGTTCGTGCGCATGTCCGGGGCGAAGACGAGCGATTACGCCCCGAAATTAGCGCTGGACGGCGCCGTGCGAGAGGACGTGAACGCGCGAATGGGCTTGGCGACCGAGAGGGAGATCGAGGACATTCTTCGGCGGCACGCGGAGAAGGATTTTTTGTCCCTGTTAAACCTGCGAGAGGTGCCGATCGATTCCATGGGGAGGGTGGAGTGGGCCGGACACGAGGCGATGAAATCCAACGAGATCGCCATGCGGTGTAAGCTGTTGACGCTGCGATTAGATTCGAGTAGGAACTCGCATCCGCGAGCGCCGTTGGCGAGGCGCGCCGTGGAAAACGTGTTGGATTTGATGAGTCATAAAGAGACGAGACGGGAGTTTTTGACGCTCGCGGTGCGTCGAAAAGTGGACGAGCTGCGCGCCGAGGGTAAGATTCAGGGCGGAGGGCACGTCTCGTTCACGGGTGTGCACTACGGATCGGGCGCGGCGGCGACGCGGCTCGCCGAGGAGAATTACGTCTCAAAAGACATGATGAATGAAATGCCCACGTACGACGATTCCATTCACGCGGACGCCGCGGACCCGACGGTAGGTGACGCGTCGGCATCGCGCGCCGAGTCGAAGAAGAAGTCTGCACCGAAAGTGGATGTGTCTAGTATTCGAGCCAAGCTCGCGAGTAAGAGTAAAAAACCGAGATTCATGTGACGCTCGCGAACGCGACGAATCGGCTACGATAGTAATGATACATATCTAAATCTAAGAAATCTAAGCTCAGAGCACGCTCGAGAACCGCTCGGCGATCCAACGACGCGCTTGATAGACATCCTCGACGCATAACTCATGACCCAGACGCTCGCGCAAGACGACGTCTCCGCCCGTGAGTCGACCCGCCTCGAACGACCACTCGCGCGGAACCATCGGATCCGAGCCACCGGCTAATATCAACGTCCTCGGTTTCAAATCCGCAAACTCGCGCGATCGATCCGGCAGATACCCGCGCACCACGAGCACACCCCCGACGTCGCTCAGTTCGCTCTTCGCGCACGCCAACGCCAGGCACGCCCCCTGCGAAAACCCTCCGACAACGACGTTCGCGCGACTCTCGATCCCGTACCGCTCGCACGCGTCGTCCACCACTTGCACCACTCTCTCCACCGACTCCTCTATCCCATCGCACGTCCAATCGCGCGCATCCGGCCGTCGCGTGCGCAGGCGCGGCTTGAACCACGCGCGCACGCCGCCCGCCGACGGCGCGTCCGGGCACACCACCGCGCACGTCTTCCCGCTCGCCGCGACGACGACGTCGCAAAACTCTCGCCACGACTCCCCGTCGACGTCACCGTACCCGTGAAACCACACGAACACGTGCTCGACGCGTCCGCTCGCCGACGCCTCCGCCGTCCTTCCCGCCCGCCCCCCCCCCCGTCCGCTCGCAGCCCCCCCCGCGCCCCCGCGCGCGGCGGGCGCGCGACTGCAAGCCTCCCCCCCGCTCCCGC
>Ga0181589_10000347_pt1 | contig 32799 bp, 29 predicted proteins | sample 071ome_25_FD_132444 | JGI IMG/M metagenome (GOLD analysis project Ga0181589, IMG submission 132444) | Coastal salt marsh microbial communities from the Groves Creek Marsh, Skidaway Island, Georgia - 071410BT metaG (megahit assembly) | ecosystem: Environmental > Aquatic > Marine > Intertidal...
CGGAAATGGTCTATTTTGATTTTATAGCCCAGAAGTCGCAGGGTACGTACCCTGCAAAGAAGGAGATCTGCGATCTCCTAAGCTACCTGCTTTTAACTTTTACAGAAAGAACGATACACTCCCAAAATCCTCTACTACTTTGGTTTAAAAAATATTTAAACAATTCATTGTGTAAAGTTGAACAAGGGTCTTCTCCCATATGTAAGTCCAAACAATGTATCTACCATCTGCCTCGCATCTTGAACGAAACTCATAAAGTACTCCCTTCAAAGAGATCACTCGGGATAATCATTGAAATCCCAAACCAGGCAACTATAATACCTTTATATACTGAAGACTTCGGTGGAACCTGAGTGATTTTTTCTGTAGAAATAATTCCTATCGCCAATCTCCTCATCCAGTGCTTGTGCCACCTTAATTATTTCGAATGTGTTAAACCGAGGAGAAGTTTGAGCCAAAGATTTTACTGGACAATAGAAGGTGACTCAGGGAGTCATTGATAATGCAATACAATTTCATGTTTTCTGACGTTTCCACTACTACACTCGGGTTCTTTTGAATTTTTCAGGTTTGGAAAGTTAAAAAATGTTAACTATGCTTCAACAAAAGCTCAAAGTAAGTTAGGGATGACTTCAGTAATCTGCCCATAAACTAAATATCAAATATGCCTGTTTCACTTCTCAAAGATCTAGTATTCCTGGTGCTTCCAAGCTTACTGAATGTTGCAAATAACATTTTGGTTCTGTCTCTTTATTCCCGAAGCCTTTCTGCATCTGATTTCAATTTTCTAGAAATCATAAACGTGGCAATAGCATTCTTTATTATCATTGGTACTTTAGAGATTGGGCAAGCAATAGCCAGGGAAGTCCCAACTCTCACTTACCAAGAGTCGCTTCGCATTTTCTACAACGGGTTATCAGTTTTAATGTTCTTGGGTCTACCCCTGCTGATTGGACTCTACCTTAGCAAATCCATAATTCTTGAGTTTTTATCAATCCAAAGCCACTACGAAAAATACATCCATTGGCTGATCGTCCTTTGCTTTGCTAATGCAGTATTTAAACTCTTTCAATTGTTTCTACTTTTCCAACTGAATAGAAAACTCACAGCCATAATCAATCTGTCTTGCGTCAGTATCATGATTTCATTAAATTTTTACTACTATTTTGGCAACAACCTATCAGTCTATTCCTTCTGCTTTACCTATTTTTGTGGTTATGCTGGAGCCACTCTACTAATTTGCATGCTTGAACTAAAAAGAGTTCTATCAATAAAGCAGTTGCAAAACACTCTGTCTTTAGACACTAAGCTCATAAGAAGACTCTTACAGTTTTCCATTCCCCTGGTACTATCTTCTGTTACTATCCTGGTGTTTCAGTACTTTGATCGATTGATACTCACTACACAGTTCTCAGCTGAAGAGATGGCGGGCTACATAATTACTAACCGAATCAGCGGGATCTATAACTATGCATTTTTAGCTTTTGGAATTCTGTTCACACCAAAGATTTACAGGCACCACGCCGACTCGAACTTCGAAAGAAATTATTCTATTGTCTTTATTGTTACCATGGCACTGGTTATCGCAACCTTGATTCTAACAGCAATCTTTTCAGAATTAATTTTCAAGAATATTACCAAAGTCGAGTACCTTGTTTATGCAAAAGATTTGGGGATATTGTGCTGGGCAACTTGCTCAACCCATTTGGTAAAACTTTTCCCTGGCATGGAAATAGAAAGGAAAACCAATCAAATATTCTTGGTCAATTTGTTTGCCGCCATCATAGCAGTTTTCAGCTGTTACGTTCTGTCTTTGTATCTCGGATATACTGGAGTTGTTCTGTCAAAATATATTTCATCGACAGTCCTGCTACTAGCATATGCGCTCATTAGCAGAAAGTATTTAGGTTGGCCTAAGGGAATCACGGTTTCTATGTTAGTATTTTTTTCACTTTCATTTTACTTGCTTTCTTCAACTTAGGACTTGTTTATGGCTGGACTTATAGGCACTATTTCAAATGAATCTTGGAATTGGAGCCCTGAAAACTTTTCTCAGTGTTTGTCAGGTTACAAAGAACTTAATATTCAAAAGTGTGAGCTCCCTGAATTTCAATTCTATCGAATCTCTCTTCCATCAGATCTCAACAAAAGATGGTTTCTAAGAGATGAAAACAAAGGTATCTCTCTTGTTTTTGATGGTCACTTGTTCGACAAGTCTACGCTAATCAAAGACTATCATCAGGGTGATTCATCAATTGAGTGCGATCTTGAAATAATAATAGCTCATTTCCTCAAGTACGGTGTCGCGGGTTTATCAAAACTTAATGGAAATTTCCTTGGAATTATCAAACTGGATAAAAGTCAATCCACAATTGTTTTCAACGACCGCCTTGGATTCAAACAACATTTCTACACTTATTTTAAGGATTCCCTCTTTATCTCCCCTCAACCTAAAGTATTTAAGTCTATTCCTGGATTTAGCTATACAGTTAATCCCGAGACGATGTTTGAGTATCTGGCTTTAGGTGAGTGCTGGTCAGGCAGAACACTAATAAATAATATTAAGTACACTCTACCAGCAATTTGCCTTAAACTCAGTAATAACAAACTGGATGAGAGCATCTATTGGAAAGTCCATTACGAAAGCGATCGAAGTTTAAAGCCAATGGAACTTGCGGAAGAGCTAGCAATTCACTTAAAACGTGCAACCAGTGAACGCACGCAAAATCATCCTAGTATAGGGCTAACCTTAAGTGGCGGCTTGGATTCGAGAGTGGTATTAGCATCAATTCCTTCTGAACTAAGAGACTCTGTCTACGCAGCTACCTTTGGCCCCTGGGATTCGCATGAAGTACAGATTGCAAGGCGAACTATCAATGAAATCCCTATCAAAGAGCACCTACTACTTTCATCAAATCCTGCGGATTTAATTGAGCATGCTGCCTCCGAGATTGACAGAACCGCTGGACTCAGCTCTATTGGGGTGGCCTTTGCCTATCCAGTAGTTAAGCAGTTATCCCAAAAAACTGATCTGCTCCTTGATGGCTACGCAATGGACCTATCTTTGGGTGGCTCATATCTTTCAAGAAATTGCTTCAAACTGGAAAGTAATCAAGATTTGATAGGCTTTTTCAAATCAAAGAGAGTATTTTCCAATCAAGAGTTCAAAGAGTTAATGCAACCCAACTTTGATTCTGCAATGCCAGCTTTATTAGATCAGGATCTGGAGAACAAGGTTCGAGAAATTACTTCCGACGAACCAGCCAACAAAGTTGATGAGTTTGCTTTTCAAACACACATCGGCGCATTTCATGTTGGAGATATTACACCTAGATGTTTCTTTACCGTGCAACACCCAAGCGGAGATAATCGTTTTCTGGATCTAATACTAAAATGTCCCCCTGAGTTTAGATTTCAGCACAAACTTTATCGAAAAATGTTGTATTTCCTGGAGCCTGCAGTTAAAGACATTCCCTACAATCTAACCATGCTTCCTCCTAAACTCCCGATTCCCTTCTGGAGGATTGGTAAAAATGTGATGGCAGTGAGAGACCGCTTGATAAATCGCATGAGAAAACGAGACATTTTTCGCAATGTAAAGTCAAATCGAAGCTATGTAGATTATGACCTATGGTTTAGAAATGATTCAAAGTGGCAGGAGTACTTCCGGGAACTATTAATGAATAAGAATAGCCGCTATCGTGAGTTTTTGAATCCGGACGTGGTTCACAATATTTTAGAACAGACTATTGACGGCTCTTACCCGTCAACCAAAAAGCTGCTACTTATTGGCAATGTTGAACTATTACTAAGGTCTTTGGAAGACTGACTCTAGGCCGCTCCAATGACAGTTGAAACAACGCTCTTGGTCGCTACTCTGGTCATACCAGTATTATCATTACCTTTCTTCGACTTTTCCAAAGACAAATTGATTTCTCTTGCTATGCTGCCATCCTTGATTGCATTGGCATTCTCTGTACTTAGTTTTTCAAGAGGGTCAGGAACCGAGCTACTAGTTCACCAACACATCAAATTTTCCACCTACATATACATCTACTCTGTATGCATTATCATGAGTTCAATTTTGTCGTTTTGGCTGCCACTCACTTCCCTGATCGGATTATATTTGAGCTCTTCAAGACATAATCCAGTGTTCAGTCGAAAACGTATGGCATTGCTCTACTACTTAATGGCGATGGCAAGCTTAGCAGCTTTTACAATTAACTTTGCACGGGTAGGGTTTGACATTAGTTTGATGTTTCAAAACACGCGTCTCTACGAAGTAACATTTGCACGACACACTGCTATAAATTATTTATACTTTCTGAATACCCCTGCAATAATTCTCGGTATATTCTACAAATGGAAGTACAAGTCTGATCTCCGCTACAGTAAACTCCTGACTGCACTACTGGTATTTATTTCATTTTTTCATGGAATTAAGTTTACAGTTTTCGACACACTAATATTTCCGCTAATTTCCTGGCTCTACTTATATGGACTTTCGAAAAGAAGCATTTTGATTAGTTCTGTTGTTGGAATCGGGTTCCTGATTTTCTTTGCATATTTTACTGCATTTGTAAGGCAGTCCTCAGATTTGGACTTTTCCAGTTTTCTCACTTATATAATTCCAAATTATTTCAACCTCTTTTATTTAATCTTGAATGACCCAGTCGAGTCGATATTCTTCTTTGATTTAATACTATACCCGTTTTCAACCCTTTTACCATTGCCGAGAGAACTTGGACAGTGGGGAGAGTTTATTTTAAATGATAAGTATAACGCTGTACCAGGCTACTTCATGATTTTTGCAGGAATTGGTCATGGTGGATTTTACCTGGTATTTTCATTTACAAACTATTTTATCGAGTACTGTAGAAGAGATGTTACACCGTTCAAACTGATGTTTGGAGTTCTACTCGTATTTTCTTACTTGATAATGTTCTTCGGATACGCACTGACAAAATTCAAGTACCTTTTTTACCTTGCGGTATTCTTCATGATTGACATCGCATTAAGAATAGAAACTAAACACGCCAGTTAGTGTATAGGCTGCAATTTAGCTTAAATCCAGAGAAAGACTATCGCGCAGCGATTTGAAACAAAAAATCAGTCCTCAACTTCTCTTTATTTTCAATTGACACTTTGCCTAAAGTCACTTTGTTGATCGAACGAGTTTCCCAATTATCTAAAAACTCTCGAACGTCATTCATTGATACAGAAAGTTCTTTACTCTGATCTTTAATATTTAAAATTGCTGAATCAGCTTCCAGATCGGTATCTAGATACCCCACAATTGTAGGTAAGTCATGGGTCAGATACTCACGAACTTTTAGTGGAGAACCCTCTTTCATCCCAATTCTTTGCCAACACAAAGTGCCAATAGCGTACCCCATTTCCGCATAAAGTTTACGAAGTTCCTCGCCTTTCAAATACCCATGCCAATAAACATTAGCTTGCTGCTGATTTAAGCTCGCTTCACTTGGGCCAATAATGTGGAACTCATATTCAGGTAGCAGTGACGCAAGCTCAAGAATTCTATCAACCCCATGCCAGACTTGATCTGGCGAACCCACGAATGCGAACTTCTTAGCTCGATTTGACGACCTGAACCCGTCTGAATCGCTATCTTCGACATTGATACCATTACTCACAACCTGAATAGGTTTAGCAAAACAATCCAAGCTTCCAGCAATCTCATTAGAAACTGCAACAAAGGCGTCGACTTTAGACATAAGTACGCGCCTGGCCAAGCTATAGAAAAACGATACCACTGGCCCAAACCTCTTGATTTCTACAGTATCTAGTGAATTGACCTCAGTAACAACTGGAAAGCTTGATAGTATAAGACCTAGTCCTGGATAGTAGACATTTAGCCGGTAATATATCACGTCGGGAGAGAACTTCTTTAACTTCGAACGTATCCTAAGTGAACAAAACACCCTATTCAGATACCTCTTGACTCTAGACCGGGATCCGTTAATCACATTAACAACGTCCAATCCTTCGAAATCAACTGAGTTTGGTGATGTGACAAATACTCTTACGTCCTGCCCTTGACTTTTCCATTCGTTTATTTGCCGTATAAGTTTATTTCTTACCCCTAGTTGCGAAGTTAAGTCAAGTTCTAGAACATATGCTATTTTCATTCAAAGAATCTCTTCAGACTTTTCACAACCATCTTTACATCCTCTTCCCCTAGATGGTCACCCATTGGCAAACTCAATAACTCTTTGGCAGAAGAAGTCGCTATAGGACAACTATCAGCCTGGTTCAGATACTCGTAAGCCCTAAGATTTGGCAATGCAATTGGATAATGAACACCGGTTTGAACTCCCTCGTTAGCAAGAAAGTCCTTCAATTCATCTCTGCGAGAAGTTCTGATAACAAACAAATGGTATACATGAATCACATCTTCTGATACAACCGGTAACTTAACTTCACTTACATCAGACAGGGCCTCTACATATTGTGTAGCAGTGGTTCTTCTACGAGTAGTCCATTCATTAAGGTGGTTCAGCTTTATAGCTAATATTGCTGCCTGTAGACCATCCAATCGAGAGCAACGCCCCTCCATGATATGGTCATATTTCGCTATACGACCATGGTTAGCAATTCTTCTACACTTCTCAGCTAATTCTTCATCACTACAAACAATAGCGCCACCGTCGCCGTATGCCCCCAAGTTCTTGCCTGGATAGAAACTGAAGATTCCTATGTCACCAAAACTTCCCACACTCTTATTCCGAAATTTTGCTCCATGAGCCTGAGCACAATCCTCCACAACCTTTAGTTGATTGTCTCTGGCAAATTCCATGAGTCCATCCATGTCCACAGGCTGACCGTATAAGTGGACGGGAATAATAGCTGAAGTCAAATTACTTAATTTAGATTTAGCATCTTCAAGGGCTATGAGATGTGTGTCCGGGTCAATATCGCAAAAAACAACTTTCAGACCATTTCTGGTCACAGCCTCTGAGGTCGCAATGAAGGTGTTCGCAGGAACTAAAACTTCACTTCCTTCAGGCAAATCCAGAGCTTCAATCCCAATCTCCAGAGCGTCAGTTCCAGATCCAACTCCAACACAAAAATCCACACCCAAGTAATTAGCAAAGCTTGCTTCGAAACTCTTCACACGAGTTCCACCAACAAATGCGGATTGACTCAATACGTCATTGATTGCTGCGTCGATTTCATCTTTGATTGACTCGTACTGCCTAACTAAATCAAGAAACTTAACTTTTTTGACCGCCATAATACCTACTCGTAATGAACCCTTCTAACAATTTTTGCTGGGGACCCTGCGACGATGCAAGATGGTTCAACGTCTCGCGTTACAGTAGAGCCTGCACCCACCAGAGCACTTTTACCAATGCAAACCCCGGGAAGTATTACGGAATTCGCCCCAATCTTACACTGAGAACGCAAAGTTGGTCCGCACAAGCTCTCTTTAACACCTGGAGACTTGGGATATTTGGCATTTGTTAAAACCACATTGGGCCCAACCCAGCATCCTTTCTCCAGTACCGAATACTCAGGAATAAATGCCTGTGTATGAATGCGCACGTCAGACTCTATTTTTACATGATGTTCTACAACTGAAAGAGTTCCGATACTAACATTATCACCGATTTGATTAAGCTCACGTATATTTGCTTTGTTCCCAGTTTGAAAGTTAGACCCGATCACATTACCTGCATAAATTACCGAATGACTGCGAATCACCGAATTGTCTCCTATCACAGTCTCTTCTCCATTATAACCAGCAAACTCACAACCAATTATGCAGAAGTCTTCAACGATAACATTTGCACCTAGCTTGACATTACTATGTATCACCGCTGAGTCGGCTATCATGTTACATCCCCAATTTGCATTTCTGCGGTTGAAATCTCAAGCGTACTTCTTGTCCTGTCTCGATTGATTCATAAATAGACGAAATGAGCTCTAAACTTCTTCTTCCCTCTAACCCGTCTACGAGTTGTCTGGCATCATTTTGTATGCAGTCTACTACGTGGTTGTAATACTCTCTGTGACCAAACCCATAGACATTTGGAGGATTGGTACTATACTTAGCCATCACATCTGAGTCCGATGCTTGTTCATCTTCAAATTTCCAGTGACGAATTTCATTAACAGCAAACCCCGCTATCTCTACAGTTCCCTGGGAACCAAGAATTGAAATAGAACCTTCCAGGTCAGTAGGTCTGGCTGCCGTGGTAGCTTCGATGATACCAAGTGCTCCGTTCTTAAATTTCACGGTTACAACAGCGGTATCTTCCGCTTCAATATCAACCAGAGCATTAGTGGACCTCGCAAAAACCGATTCAACTTCACCCATCATCCACTCCAACAAATCAATATGATGACTAGCCTGATTTGTTAAAACACCACCATCAAATTTCCAGGTACCTCTCCACGAGTCTCTATCGTAATAATCCTGCTTTCTACACCAGCGAACCCGAACAGTTCCCAGAACCAATTGACCAAACCGATCGCCTTCAAGAGCTTCTCTAAGCTTTTGCACCGGCAAATTAAATCTGTTTTGTTTCACAACAAACAACTTGATCTTGTTCTCAGAACACGATCTAATCATGCGGTCAGCATCAGAGAGTTTCAGAGCCATAGGCTTTTCCACAACCAGATGCTTACCGTATTCAGCAAGTTCCACCACGTTTTCCGCATGCATCCCACTGGGCGTAAGAATACTCACAACATCAAGGTCTTCAGACTTCAACATATCGTGATAAGACTCATAGAATGGCACTTCAAAGCGCTCTCCATACTTACGAGCCTTTTCTGCATCAATATCACAAACAGCAGCTAGAGACGCTCCTGGTATGGCATCTCCTGATAAAAGGGTTGCGTGCCTATCTGCAATTCTGCCACAACCTACCAATCCAAATTTCAACATCCGTAAACCAATCTTTCTAATAAATTATGAGGGCGAGATGATAATACTTTATATAACTGATGTCTACCTGGAACCCAGGAATTAGATTTTGAGCTTTCGGTACAACTAATTGCTAAATTTAACCCTCTGCCTTCTCCGAAGTTTAAACAGATAATCTTTAGCTAAAGCTGCAAACACACCTACCAAAATTGAGAGTACAAATGTTGAAACTAAAATTAATCCTCTTCTGGGACCGTCCTTCCTTTCAGGAGCGTCTGCGTACTCAATCACTTCAACGCCACTCTGCTCCTTTGAGGATTCAATTTTTGCCAGTTCGTACTCTTTTATAACCACCTTGAATATTTCCTGTTGAGCAGTCCTCTCTCTTTCAAGTTCACGCAAATTAAACTCTAGATCGGGAATCATTTTTAAGGGTAGAAAGCCACTACTATCCTTGTTTTGAAGGCCAACTTTATCACTAGTAAAGAAGTTGGAAATCTGTTTTTTAAGCTCATTAATTTCAAGCTGATATTGCCTTAACTCGGGGTGCTCTTTATTAACTCCCAACTCGAGTCTTACCTTTAACTTCATTTCTGTGATCATCAATTCAGATTGAAGTCTACCTATTGTATTTAAAGTCGAACCTAGCTGAGCATCCAGCTGAGAAATTCCCAGTCCCCTCTTCAAATCCCTGATATTTTCTTCACTCTCTCTGAGCTTTGATTTAATCTCAGTCAGTCGGGCAAACAAAAAATTGACCTTTTTCTGATTATCAGAAACGACGGACTCAGTTGATATAGAAGCGAGCTCCCTGATCACATAGTTGACGATATTCGCTGCAAACTTTGGGTCTTCGTCAATAAAATACACATGAGCGACACCCGATTTTGCGTCTAATTGAATAGTAAGGTTCCCCAGGAGTGCGTCCTTTACCTTTTCGTAGCTTGCGTGTTGCAACTTATAGCGCTCAATGATTCCAAATTTGTCAAAAAGAGTTTCCAGTGAGTCACGCTTTTCAAAGTACTTTCTGAGGACCTCAAATGCATTTACTCCACCTCCCCCACCCAAATTTAGAAAAGACAAGGGCGATACCTGACTGAGAAAACCTGAAACTCCTCCTTCTCGCTTCGTGGGTGGAATAAAGCTACCTTTTGCTTTATACAAATTTGGTAAACTCATTGCGTAGAAATAAGCAGACAATACGGAAGCCAAACTTAGCAATAAAACAAACTTCCAACTTTTAATCACGGTCTCAATCGAATGCAGTAAATAGTCTTCTCCAATAGTAAGGTCTTTACCAGATTCACTTTCAAACTCCATATTAACCTCTCTATTCAAAGTTCAAAAACTGCTTGCCCCTCTATTCGCACACTCCTGATCAAAGAATGTTGAACAGACTTATACTAACTACATACGAGCATTTTCCAAGTTCGATCGATCATAATAAAATCGAACCCTATTTTGAAAATCAGATTGCGTATACTGTGCTCGCCAAAGTTCTCTACTAGCATTTCCCATCTCATCAATTGAGCCATTCATCATTTTTTCTATGGCCTCAATACATGAATCCGCACTTGTAAGGTCAAAGAAAAAACCGTTTTCACCATCTCTGACAACATCACGATTCCCCTTAACATTAGTTGCTAACAGCGGCCGACCTGACGAACTTGCCTCTATTAGTGCTAACGGGTGCCCCTCAAACTCTGAGGTACTAATAACAGCATCTACTCTGGAAAAGAAGCCAACTTTGTCTTCAACCCAACCCAATAGTTCCACATTCTTTAGCTCCACCGTAGAAAACAAACTTCGCTCTTCGCCTTCCCCGGCAATCAAGAACTTCAAGTGGGGAAACTTATCGTTCGAGGCAGATATGATTTCAATCAATAGTTCAATGTTCTTTGGGTATGCAAATCTACCAAGAAAGCCAATAACATCCAATTTTTGTGGAGGCGGCAACTCAGTCAGACCATTTTCAGGCGTCCCGTTAGGCAAGTGCACCAGAAAGCCTGTACTAACTCCTAATGAGTTGCTCATATAACTCAAATCCTCTTGATTGACGAAAAAGAACCTTGTTGTCCATTTTGCCAAAAACCATTCGATCAGGGAATACACCGTTTTAGTCAACAACTTTGAACCTATGTGAAACGCGAATGAATGATTATGATGAAAGACAACCTCAACACAACAAAATTTTGCAGCAATTCTTCCCAACGCTCCAGGCTTTGAAGAATGGGTATGGATCACATCGGGATTGACCTCGCGTATGTACTTTATCAAATTGAAAAGCGCCAATACGTCTCTTACGGGACTCAAAGCCCTTTGTAAATATTTAATCTCTCGAATCTCTTCAACTGACTCTATAGACTTCCCCATAGTCCTAAAGGCTTCAGAGTCACCTTCACTGGAATGAGCTATGTAAACTCTGTAATGTTCATCAGGCAATGACTTCACCACTTCGAACATAACATTTTGAGCTCCAGCCAATTCTGGAGTGCCTACTATCTGTAAAACCTTTATCACTGAGGATTCTGCCTTTTAAAATGTAGAATTGATAAGCACCTGGACATAGAGACAAAATTGCTGACTATTCATTCCTTCCAAGAGCGCATAGACCTTTCAATGACCACCTAGAAATTCTTTGACCAGGCGATTAATCCTTAATTTGTGACCATCATATAATCACACTTGGCTAGGAAAATAAGCACTTAGCATATCGTTCAGTAGTTTTCAGAAAAATAAATCAAAGTAGCCCTCTGCTAATCTTCTATAACGTTACTCTGACTTCCAACCTACTCAAGTTAATTCCAGAATTGCAGAGATAACCGGCTCCACATCTAAACCTTGGTAGCAAGGTAAAGAAATAGAGTTCCTGTAAAGATATAATGCATTTGGCTGCCCTTTTTTATACTTTTTGAGGTAATAGGGCTCATTGCTCTGCGAGTAAGTACCAATCGTACTCTCTACACCCTTGGCTCGAAGACCCTGAATCAGTCCATCTCTACTAATACCTTCTGGAACAGTAAAAACCGCTGACTGTCTATTCGAGTAACAACTATCCCTTAAAGCCTGACATCTAAAACCTAGAGGCTCTAAAGCCTTCTTATAAATGGAGTATTGACCTATTCTGTATAAAATCACTTCATCCAGTTTAGGCAACTGGGCAATACCCATGGCTGCCTGGAGTTCGGTCATGCGAAAGTTGTACCCGTAAGTACGGAACTCTAGCCCGTTAACTCCCTGACTAGCACCATGTTGTAGTTTGACAGATAACCAATCATTGTATTCTTCGTTGTCAGTTGTAATCGCACCGCCTTCTCCAGTTGTTAGGAGTTTGCGAGGATGAAAACTGAAACATGTCACATCCGCGATGCTTCCACACTTTTTCTCTTGGTAACGACTTCCTATTGCACAAGCCGCATCTTCAATCAAAGGTATTCTATGAGATTCACAAATCTCCTTAACCTCTTTCAATCCGGAAGGGTTACCGAAAGTATCCACAAACATTACTGCTTTTACATCTTCACTAATCTTAGCTTCGAGATCAGAAGCATCCATGTTGTAGGTTCCCAAATCAACATCGACAAAAACTGGAGTAGCCCCAACATCTTCTATAACGTTAACAGATGCTGGAAAACTATAATCAGATACCAGTACCTTATCTCCTTCGCCAATACCCATCATCTTTAGAGAAGCCCAAAGTGCTGTGGTAGCAGAAGTCGCCAAATGACAGTATTTTACATCCAAATAGCTCGAAAGGTCCTTGACAAACTTCTTATTGTAATTACCTTTTGAGAACCAGCCGGATTTAAAGATTTCCTTGAAGTCTGACTCTACCTCAGAATATTCCGTGAAAGGCTTTATTAGTCTAATCATATCTACGCTTTAAACCTCTCCAAGTACCAGCTTATTGTTGTCTCCAGCCCCTCTTCAAAGCTAATTGGAGAATAGTCCCGCAATGATCTCAGTAACTCGTTGGAGGCCTGATGGGCATCCACATCCGCCTCTCTTCTTTCCTGGTATTCAATTTCATTCGTGGGATAATCAAGTCTGTTGCAGATCATTGTAATAACATCTGTTACGGAAATCTGATTATCACTAGAAATATTGACGTTGACTCCCCTTTTCCCTATCCGATACAAATCAATCACGGCTTTTACCGTATCCAGCACGAAAATAAAATCTCTAGTTTGGTCACCAGAACCCATTATTTGTGGCTTTAGACCTGACTTTATTCGCTGGATTGTTCTGGGAATCAATGCCGCAAGTGGCCCTTCCCAATTCTGCCTGGGACCATAATTGTTAAATGGCCTCAACACGATGGCATCAAGTCCAAACATTTCAACATAACTTGCCACAGCATGGTCAGCAGCCGCCTTGCCAGCAGCATATGCAGTTAATGGTCTGTAGGGATGCCCCTCATCCATTGGTTCATAAATAGCGGTACCATATACTTCAGAAGTAGAGAAATGCACCAGCGTTTCAAAGTTACCCCTTCTTTGCTCTTCTAATAAATTGATGACTCCATTGCAGTTGGTAAGAAAAGCGTTCGCTGGATTTGTGAAAGAATAATTTAATGCTTTGGTCGCACAATTGAAAACTACGTCAATACTTTCACTTTGGATAATACTAGAAACAGAAGTGGAAATTTCGATATCATCAATATACACCTTTGCACCTCTTTGCTCTGCTGCACTTAGATTCTCTCTTTTACCTAAGAACAAGTTGTCAATTACAGCAACTTTTGCAACCTCGCTGTCAAGCAATTGATCCACCAGATGACTTCCTATGAAACCGGCTCCTCCAGTAACTAAAATGTTCTTATCTTTCAAAGATCTCACTTTGTCTCCTTAATATAAGTTCGAATTTGGTCGGCCAACTTAATAGAAGATAATGCTGCGTCTATACCAGGAAATTCGCCGCCTCCACCCCTGACCAAGCCAACAAAAGTAACTAACTCGCTCAACAGGGCTTCTTGTGGTCTTACATCGATAACTTCTTGTCGCGCCGATATTGATAGATGCTCATAATATTGCTCTACACTTTGCTTGTTGATCAGAATTTCTTTAGACAAAAGATTGCAACCTATGTACATGTCTTGACAGGTCACTTCAATCTCCCTGATTCTCTTCTCAGTAATTCTGCTTGCCGTTACGGTAGAAAAAGAGCCACTCTTGTGTTTCAAGATTGCCCGAGCGTAGTCTACTTGATCCTCATTGACGAAGCCATAAGCCTCAACTTGCTCCACAGGTCCCAGCATATGCAAAGCCAAATCCAAATCATGAATCATTAAGTCTGCAATGACATCCACATCGGTAATTCTACTGCTAACCTTGTTTGTTCTAGTGAAATCAACATTCAAAACCCTTTGAGTACCAATCAAAGATCTCAGACTAACTACAGCTGGATTAAATCTCTCGATATAGCCTACTTGAATGACAATGTCTTCCCCCAACTCACTGATAGCATCCAAGCTAGATTCATGGGTAGAGGAAAGAGGTTTTTCTACAAAAATCTTGTTTACATGTTTAGCACACATTTTAATATAGTTCCCGTGACTAATTGTCGGTGAAGCAATGATTACTCCATCCAGTCCCGAGATCGCTTCTTCAGTCAATTCATTGGAGACCGTTATCCCGTAAGTCTTTTGGGCATTAGCAGTAGCTTTCGGATTGGGATCAAACGCAAAGCTAACCTCCACACCTTTCAACATCGTCAAGATACGAAGGTGATTCATTCCCATATTTCCCAGCCCTATTAGACCAATTTTAACTTGCTTCATCATCTACCTCTATCCTGTGACCCATTTTGTCAACTTTACCTACTACTTTTGCGGGATTTCCCACTACCAACTCATAGTCTCCAATATCTTTTGTGACGACCGAGCCCGCACCCACCATACAGTACTTTCCCAGCCTGACTCCGCAAACAATGGTACTATTTGCACCAATACTTGCACCTTTTTCAACCCTGGTTTCCACTATACGCCAGCCCTCATTAAATGCCCTCGGCACTTTGTCGTTGGTAAATGTTACTGATGGACCGATGAATACATCGTCCCCGATCTCAACACCACAGTAGACGGATACTCCATTCTGTATCTTGCAATTTGATCCAACTTTTACATCCTTATCGAGATATACATCCTTGGATACAATTGTGTTTTCACCAACAGTGACACCCTCTCTTACATGAACATTCTTCCAGATCTTGGAGCCCGCACCTATCTTACTGATATCCGCAGAAATTTCAGCCGTCTTGTGTATAAAAGAACCTCCGCTCTTTATTGCCAGAACCACTTGGTCTAATTCAGCTTTGGATATGAACGGACTCATGGGCAAACTCACTACCTCTTTGCAAAGTTTCTCTGACACTGGCAGGTCCCCTATTTCATACCCCAAATGCGAGAAAATAGGCTGAGTGTGTAAGGGACTGGGATAGTGGACTGCAGTTGGAATACCCGCCTCCCCTAACTGCTTCACAAACTTGTCTCGATCTATCACCCTAAGAGTATATTGCGCCCAGGCAGAAATACTGGAATCCGGTTTGACAGGAACAGTCACACCCTCAAAACCGGACAACTTACTGGAATAGTATGAGGCCACTTTCTCTCTTAGTTCCAACTCTTCATCATAGTGAGCCAACTTAACCCTAAGAACGGCGGCTTGAATAGCATCAAGTCTTCCATTAATACCCAGTCGATTGTGTTGATAGCGGATTTCTGAACCGTGATTTAAGAGTGCACGTAAGATATTCGCAGTGTCTGAACAGTCTGTAAAAATGGCCCCACCATCCCCGTAAGCACCCAATGGTTTTGCTGGAAAGAAGCTTGTGCAACCCATGTCTCCAGACTGCAAAGAGTTCAACCCAGCTCTCTTGGAACCAAAACTCTGGGCTCCATCTTCAATAAGAACAAGACCTTTGCTAGAGCACAAATCCTTCAAGCCTCTCATATCTGGCATCAATCCATATAAGCCTACAACAATAACAGCCTTCGTTTTCGAGCTGATTTTAGACTCTACTTGCTCAATGTCTAAGTTGAAATCTGACTCACACACATCAACAAAAACTGGTGTAGCACCCACAAGAGCGACTGAACTGGCTGTTGCAACGAATGAAAATGCTGGTACGATAACTTCGTCTCCTGGACCAATCTCTCGTGACATTAGTGCCAGAACTAGTGCATCCGTTCCGCTTGAACAAGCTATTGCATGCTTAACTCCTACATAATCTGCCAATTCACTTTCTAAATACTGAACTTCTGGCCCCATTATGTACTGACTTGAGTCAAGTACTCTGTTAATCGCATCTTGAATTTCTGATTTGTATTTAACGTATTGCGACTGCAAGTCTATAAATTTCATGTTCACCACCGACCTCTAAAAATTGTTTGAGAATAGCTTAACAACTAAACAAAGCATCAACCTAAACAAGTTGCTGAAAGCACTTCAGAATTGATTGGAAACTATAGGAAGCAACTTCAATTGTCAACCAAAAGTACCTCCACGAGAAGAGGGTAAACAAACAACTCATGGATTTCACAAATATGCACAAGGTCTAGCTAGACCGCCCAAAAGCAAGAAAGACGGTTACCCGCAACAGATATATATGTCCTGCTTTCTCAGAAGTGCTGGTAAGACTTTAAGCCGGTTTAATCATGACAAGAAACTAATGAGAGGCAAACCCCAACACATGTCCTACTCAGCTTTAGAGTTCAGATCCCACAAAATTTCGGCTACATGATTGCGAAATCAATCGGATGGAATCCAATAAAGCTAACTGCAAGAGAACCTCAGAACTTAAATTCCTAATAATCTGGTAATGTGTACTTCAACCTAAAGATATCGGACGAACCTTAATTCCTGTGCCAGAAACCTACCCTCTTCAATTCAAATCAGTTCGAGTATCTTTTTAGGACGAAGGTCAAGTTTCTGTACCCAGGTGAGAATAACTTTGGATTTGGAGCTCAAAATATGAAAGACTCGTTAAAACTCCCACAAATTGATATTTCCTCTTTCAAGAAAAATTACTGCGAATTTTTTTAGCCCTAGCTCCAAATTGCTCCTCGTCACTAATTATAATCTTAGCTGGGATCATATATGGCTTTAGGTTTAACTTACAGTGTTGCTTTAAGCGCTTCTTAAAGTCTCTATGACTCTCTTCTCTATTCAACCTAATCTGAGCAACAACCATCATGCCAGTAAATGGGTTCTTCTTGCCGAAAACGACAACCTCCAATACGTTGCTTAGATCTCGAATAACACTTTCGACTTCTGCTGGATAAACCTTCTCACCTCCAACATTAATAATTTCGCTTTTTCTACCCAAAACCTTAAAGTAATCTCCATCCACTAGAACTTCATCACCAGTTATAAACCATCCATCTGCAGTAAACGGAGACTTTGCGTTTAAATATCCCAACATCGCGGACTCAGACTTAATTTCTAATATTCCATTCACTACTCTTGTCTCGAATCCGTCCCCCCCCAGTTTAACCCATAAGGAGCCGTCATCTTTTGACTTGGAGCGCAACACTCCAAGTTCTATCAACCCGTAAGTTTGCTGCAATTTTATACCTGGAAAGATCTTATTCAACCTCTGGAGCAAGCTCTCTGGCATTGGCTCTGAACCGTAGGATATTATCTTCAAGCTAGATAAATCGTATTGCTTGTACGCCTCACTCAGCACCATAAAATTGAGAAATGTAGGAGAAGTTGGCAAAAGTTCCACACGTCTTTCTTCTATAAATTTACACACTGTGTGAGGTTTTCTATCTTCAAGTGTTAGAACTTCTCCTCCGTTCGCGAGAGTATGAAAAAGCGTATTCAACCCTCCCCAATGATCAAACATTAAAAAATTGATAGTTCTCAGACTCTTGCGCTTCGTCGTGAACTTTTTGAGTAGTAATGAGAAATTATGAACAGCACCTTTTGGCACACCAGAGGTACCCGACGTGAAAAGCACCAATCCAGAAGTTCCAGCTTTCCTAAGTTCCTCGAAATATGGATGATTACTTTTTGATTCAGTTCTATCGATCACCAACTTGTTATCTTGATCAAATCTAAGCGTATACTTGGCCTCAGAAATTCCCAACTTCTGTTCGAACGTTACATCTCCAGACACGAATGGAACTATAATAGTCTGCAATTCAATCAACGAAAATAAAAGGGCAATGTAATAAGGTGAGTAATCGCCTACAACTGCAACTATGTCTCCAGTTTTAACGCCATTTTCTTCAAGCTCTTCTACAAGATACTTCCAATGCTCTAAAACCCATTTATATGAGTAACTACTGCCGCACCAAACAACGGCAGTTTTGCTATGATTTTCCTCAAACGCATTTCTAAAAAAATCCAGAGCCACAAATCACCCCCAATAGGGTCTAAAATTTAAATAAGACAGAAGCCCATGACAGACCTACACCGAAACCACTAATCAAAACGACTTGACCCGGCTTGAAGACATCGTCCCTCAGTGACTGTTCAAGAACAAAGGGAATTGAGGCTGACACTGTATTCCCGATTTTATCGTAATTATAGAGAACCTTCTCTTCAGGTATTTTCAGTTTGGAAACCAGCCCATCCAGGGTCAGTTTACTTGCTTGATGAAAAATGAACCAATCAATATCATCGAATTCAAGATCATTTTCTTCTAACAATGTCCTGATTTGCTTAGGAACTTGCTTCACAATGAACTTCCAGACCCTCATACCATCCATTTCTATGACACCAAGGGGATTACCTGCAGCCGCTGGATGCCTAAACCCTCCTTCAGGCACCCAAAAAGACTGACCATCCTTCCCTGAAGCTCCAGTAGCTACACCTAAAATACCTTGAACGTCACTTCCTTTTTCAATCAGAGATACTACCACTCCATCCCCAAACAAAGATCTTGTCGAACGATCATCCGGATCAATCAGCTTTGAATAGGTATCACCTGTGACAAGTAGAGCACTATTGCAATAACCAGCCTTGAAAAATGAGTCAATCATTATCAGGCCAAACACAAAACCTGAACATGCCAGATTGTAATCATAAACCAGAATATCTTCTCGAAAGTTAAACTCAGAATGCAAAAGAAAAGAATTTGAGGGCATAAGATAATCAGGAGTTTGAGTACAAACTATCAGGCAATCAATTTTTTGACAGTCTAGCTGACCAGAGTCAATCAATTTTTGAATTCCAATTTTAGCCAAATCAAATGAGGTTTCATCATTTTTTGCAATTGACCTGGATACTACACCAGTTTTTGTTGAGACTTTTTTCATGTCCCAATCGGGACGTTCCTTCTCTAAGTCCTCATTACTTACTTTCGTAGCCGGAAGGGAACTCTGCATGGTGCAAATTTTCATAGCTTGGACATTCCTTTGAGCCACTTTGCAATAACGACATCACTTAGTAAGAAACTGTTGCCATGCCCCGGGAAAAATCGTTTACCTTTGGCATTATCAATAAGCCACTGGACGGAGCTATTCATGCTCTTTGGATCGCCACCAGGAAGATCAGTCCTCCCTATAGAATTTCTAAAAACGATATCTCCAGATAAGACAAAATCCTCGTAAAACAGGCACACACTGCCTGGTGTGTGGCCAGGCAAATGCTTCACCTCTAAACTCTTCACCAAACTTGAATTGATTTGCAATTTTTGGCTCAAATCGAGGTCAAACTTAGGAACCTCAATAGAACTTGCCTCAGGATATGACATTTTTGCGTACAAATTAGCGCGACGGAGCAATTTTCTGTCACCACCATGCAAGGCAAAAGGAATTCCGTACTTCTTGCCCACCAAGTCTACTCCACCAATGTGATCAAAATGACCATGAGTATTAATTATGGAGGAGGGCTTAACATCAAGAGAATCTATCAAACCGCAAACCCTTTCTCCTTCACTCCCAGGGTCAATCACAATAGCGTCGCCACTTGAGTCATGAAGAATGTAGCAATTTTGCTTTTCGGGCCCTACCACAATTCTCTCAATACTGGCCATGTCATACCCCCCCTAGGTAGATAACCTGGCTAGTAACTCCAGAGGCCTCCTCGCTTGAAAGAAAAACTATCAGGTTTACGATTTCCTCCATCCTTCCCATTTCCTTACATGCATTTCGCTGTAAGACAGCCTGCAAGGCGTCTGAATCAATCTGACTCGACAAGTCGGTTGCTACTGCAGCAGGTGCCACCATGTTGCACGTCACTCCCATCCTATAGGACTCTTTCGCCAAAATTCGCGTAAAAGTCTGAAGCGCAGCCTTAGAAGAAGTATAGACTGATTCTCCTTCAACCTCATGTTTTACAGCCATTGATCCCAAGTTTATAATTCTCCCGTTTTTCTGTCTCTGCATTAACTTAAGAGCTTCGGCGCACAGCTGAAACGGGGTGAAAAAGTTAACCCTGAAAACTTCTTCTAAAGTAGATAACGGCACAAGAGAGACTTGTCGAATCGATGGATTGATTGCCGCATTGTTAACCAACACATCAAGCCTGCCGAATTTCTTTTTAACTGCTTTAATCAAGCCCCTTGCCTTATCCGAGCAAGCCAAGTCAGCTTCCATGTGAATGTACGAACTGTCCCTATACTCTGACTGCGAGCGACTACAACCAACAACAAAGTACCCCTGTGCAATCATCTCTTTGGCGACTTCAAGACCAATCCCTCTACTTGCACCAGTAACTAAGACAACCTTTCGCTGAGATGTCATCGCACTATTCTACTTTTTTCAAGATGAAGTCAGCCATCGTTGAGACCGACTTATAAGGACTGTTTTCCAAAGCTACCGAGGCTTCATCAACCAGGTCAATTTCATCCCCTAGAAGGTCTTCCAATCGATCTTCAAGATTGGAGATGAAATGCAGAACATCAACTGAATCCAGACTACCGTCGCGACCCAACAAAACAGTTGACTCTGACTTTGGGATCAGACTTTCTGCGTCACGGTCTTCATTCATTTCATCAAAAACTTCATATATTACTGAAATTACTTTAGCTCTTTCCATAATTACCCCTTATTTAAACTTGGCTCCAGTCATCTAAATAATACTGCGAAACATTGCATTCGCCATTCTGTAGTAACGTCCTCTTTGCAGGGTAGCCCATTACTGCGGCACCAGGTTTAACATTGGTCATTACCACCGAACCCATAACAATCATGGAACAAGGACCCACTTTTACACCCTCACCAATGATTGATCTGGCCCCAATGAAACAGGCTCTACCTAACAAACAGCCAACTAACAAAACAGAACCGGACGCGATCATGCTATACCTCTGTACCGTCACATCAGAGCCAATGATACATCTATACGTAACAACACAAAAGTCCTCTATTACAACATTGGCACCAATAATTGACCCTTTATGAATAATGCTACCTGAACCTATTTTCGCATTCAAACCCACATCAACGTCCGGATGAATCAAGGTCTCGAATCGATCTTCAGAAAGTAAGCATTTCTCGAATATATCGTGCCTGAGGTTTCGTGTACCATATGACCCAATAGCAAATACAAACTTGATTCTTGAATCCAGATCTCCAGCTATGGACAAAGGCCCAAGAACCTCATACCTTCTCTCTGATAGTGCAGCCTCTTCGAATCGATCGTCCAATATTCCCACAACCTCATATCGTTTTTCCGCATCATTGATAGAGTCAATCAAACCGCCTACTTCATCGACAGCAGTTCCCCCACCTATCAACACTAACTTCTGCAAGCTTCCCATTTTCGACATTCCTAATTTTGGTGAATAACTTTGCAAATAAAACTATTGCAAAAATCTGGCGTTTAACATCGGGGCACTATAGCATACCTCATACTAAATCCACATTAACGAAACCCTCTTGGATTCTAGATTCTTTAGTTGGAAAATCAACTCTTTTAGTTTGATTACCTTAAGTGCACAACATAGTTTCTGCTGGAGGATTAACATGTCAAATGAATAGTTTAGCTTTAAACCATCGACCCCAAAATATAGTATTTCTCATAATTGAATAAACACAGACTAGTGCCTTGCTCACTAGCCTGGAATGAACTCTCGCAAAATGTTACAGAAAATACAAAGGAAAACCTTTCTGTTTATCCTGTAATTTTTACCAAATCTTCTTTGTTAGGAAAATTTACCAGGACGCCCAGACCCTGAGCCTGGTAGACTACCATTGATCCCAGTGCAACTGCAGAAGCACCTACTCTAATAGCAGAATCTATATGCTCAACATTTCCAGCCCCACCATGAGCTATAACAGGTATCCCAACAGCCTCGCAAACAGATTTGGTAAGATCTAGATCAAAACCATTCCATAAACCCTCATTGCTAACTGAAGTCAATAAAATTTCACCAGCTCCAAGGCTCTCAACCTCTTTTGCCCACTCAACCGGTGATTTTACATGAGACTTTTTGGTCCCATATGAGCACAACACAGAACTTCTCATCCATCTTCTTTTAACGTCGATGGCCACTATGAGACTTTGGGAGCCGAATGTTCGTGATATCTCGCTAATCAATGTTGGATTTGAATACGCGGCTGAGTTAATAACGATCTTCTCGAATCCAATCTTAAAAATCCTCTCAGCAACTTTCAGCGACCGAATTCCTCCCCCATATGACAGCGGCATGAAGCACTCATTCGCAATATCTGAGAGAATAGAATAATTCGGTTCATCACCTCTTTGACTTACTTCTATATCTAAGAAGCAGAGCTCATCAACTTCCAGTTCATTAAAAATTCTGCATGTATTTGCAGGATCTCCGATATACTTTGGATTCTTGAAATTAACAGTCTTAACTAGGCTATTATCTCTCAACAGGAGAGCTGGAATAATGCGTGTACGAAGCATTCTAAAGCTCCGAGAAGTTCTTCAAGAGATGCATACCGAATCGATGACTCTTTTCTGGGTGAAATTGTACTCCATAAATATTTTCGTGGAAAATTGCAGAGTCAAAAGAATAACCGTACTTGGTGCTCAACAAAGAATTCTGAATTGAGTCCACAACCACATGATATGAATGCACAAAGTAGAATCGAAAAGTCTCATCAAAACCCTTGAGAAGGGGGTGCGGTTTGTTCGCTCTTACAAAGTTCCAACCCATGTGGGGCACTTTAAAGTCACTACTTTCATGCTTGAATCGGACAGTTTTTGCAGGTATCCAACCCAAACCAAGCCTTTCACCCTCTTCACTTCCTTGGGTTAAGATTTGCATTCCCAGGCAAACTCCTAAAATGGGAACCTTCTCAACCTGAGCCTTCTGAGTTAAAGCTTCTAAAATCCCAGACTCGGAAATACTATCCATAGCACGGTCAAAATGTCCAACGCCGGGTAGTACAATTTTTTCAGCTTCTAAAATCTGATTTGAGTTGGAACCAATAACTGAGGGAACACCAATTTTCTTAAACATGTTCATTATAGAGCCCAAGTTCCCAAGGCCATAATCAACTATAACTATCATTGGTGAGTTTGAATTTCGCTCTTTGAGCAGTACTTCAAGTAGAAACTTGTAGGAACAAGCTCGGCTTGTGCCATCAAATAGAATAATGGACGCAAGACCTCAAATCGGCGCTTGTAAGTTTTATAGTCCCTGAAGTACTTTTTGGGAAGGTCCAGCAAGCTCTGAAACTCGTCTTCCGACAACCCAAGCCTTTTAAGAAAGTACTCTAAAGCCTGATCTTCTAGATATGGTGGCTGAGCGTATTGGTTTAAAGCCTCAGAACGACTTAGAGAACCATTGCGTGCCAGGGCTGACAACGTATTATTACGCATATCTATACCAAACTTAATTGGATAATAGTAGCTATGATTGAATGCTGTAAGCCGATTCTCAAGATGATGTCCTCCATAATCTCTCCAATCATACTTTTCGGACAACAACTTCTTGGCATCAGCTTTGGTATAAGAGATATACCATAATGGTCGAATTTTCTTGATCCGATAAATCAAGGTCCATTTCATGAACCGAAAGAAGGACATGTTGGGATATGTCTTCATTGGAATCTTCCCAAACTTTTTATGAATTCCCCGGTAATACATACCATCAGAGTAAGTACATCCTAGTGGACTGACGCCTTCCTCTAGAAAGGAATGACCCTCCAAAGTGTATTTAATACCGTATTTAGCTGCTGCACTGTACAACACTTGAGGAAATGCAATATCCGTAGGCCCATCGAGCTCAGGGATACTAGCTTTTAAACACGATAATGTGATGTCATCAATCTCGCGATTGTCGACTACATGAGTAATCAAGTCTACATTAAGCCCTTTCGTTACTTTACGAATATTTTCAGTGGAAACTGCAGAGTTCCAGGTATTATCGTAATGTACCGCTAGAGGTCTTAGTCCACGTTCACACGCAAGATGGAGCATGTAAGACGAATCTGTTCCTCCACTCACACCAACAATACAATCGTACTTACGACCTTTCCCAGCCTTTCGGATTTCATCAAAGATCTCCTCTAACCTCTTCTCACCTTCTGGAGTCCCTGTTTGAAAATCTTTTTGCAACCCTTCGATCATATGGCAATAGTTACAAATCCCCTCTTCATCAAAAGTAATCTTAGGGATAGTTTCATCATAAATACATCTGCTACATATTTGAAGCCCACTTAAGTCTCGGGCAACAGGACTCTTCATATCTCATTCCTTCGAACAGCCACCGAAAGTACGTCTCTTGTAGAGGTCAATTTTCTTTAAAGTTGGCTTTTTGAATAACGTGGCACCTTATCAAAAACGAAATCCTACGGTCAAGTAAGACATAACTTTATATCAGATAGTCAGTCAACCTATTCTTACTCAACCCGTTACTTACTATTTGACCTAATACAGTTAACAAAGGAAAAAAAGCACTTAACTAATTGGTCGGACATCAGGGGGCATCTCACTACTTTGGTTCAGTTTATAACCTGTTGCCACTTTCACCTTGTACTGGTATATTTTTAACGATATTCGGTCCAAGTTAACTGTCGAGTTTGGGGACATGCTCCTCTCATCCGAGATTTCAATTCGTAGGAAAGTTACCAATATATGTTAACGAAATATCCGCAAGACCTGCAGATTCCAAGCCTGCCACAAGAGCAAAGAAAGAAGATGAGTTTGAAGTGAGTTTAGACCAAAAACGGATTTTTATAGGAACAACTGAAGTCGCCGGAGTTGGATACGCATTAAAGGAAGGTTTTGACAAGTTTCCAAATATCGAAACCACGTACGTCGACTTGCAGGCAAATGTATATGCCTACAGCTCCAGAAGCTCATTCTTGGCAAACAGATTTTACAGACAATTTAACAGGGTCTATTCGAAGAGTCCCGCTGTTTTGGGACCACTCTTAATATTCTTCCGCTTTTTATTCAGTTTAGGTCTATTTTTTTGGGCACTACCTAGGCACGATGTTTTTATCTTCCTGGCTGGAAGTAGCTTTTGTTTTTACTTCGATTATCTGATTATCAGGCTCCTTGGGAAGGAAATCCTCACTCTGCATCTAGGCAGTGACTCTAGACCACCTTATCTAAACGGAGTAAAGGTCGAGGCATCAAAATCAAGTTTAGTGAAACTTTTTTTGCAGACTATCAAAAGGAAGTTAACAATTGCTCTCATTAACAAACTGGCAAACGTGATAATTGATTCCCCTGTTACTGGACATTTCCACACGAGACCCTTTTTGAATATCGGACCTATTGGGGTGCCAGTAATACCTCCTAATTTAGAGACAGATGATAAAGACAACAAAAATACAAATAAAATCCGGATCTTACATTGCCCCTCACGACCGAAAATTAAGGGAAGTGCGTTTATCCAGAAATGTATGTCTGAGCTAAAATCAGAAGGTTTCCCAGTAGACTATGTTGAGTTAACAGGCCTACCAAATAGCCAAGTCTTAAAGGAGATTGCAAAGTGTGATTTTGTTGTTGATGAAGTCTATTCTGATGTATACATGGGAGTGTTCGCAGCTGAAGCCGCTTGGTTTTCTAAGCCATCAGTGTCATCAGGATATGCTAAAGATACATGGGATAGAGTTTTACCTGATAATTTAAGGGCACCAGCCCTTTATGTCCATCCTGATGATTTGTACGACGGAATACGTCTGTTATGCATCAACAAGGATAAACGGAAGAGAATTGGAGAAGCAGCATTCGACTTTATTTCTACACACCAAAGTCCTCAGAATGTAGCCGCACGCTTTCTCAGGGTAATTGATAACAAAATTCCGAAAGATTGGTGGATTACTCCGGATAGTCTAGATTACATACACGGATACGGACTAAATCAAGTAGATTCAAAATTAATAATCGCCAAGGCCATTAGAAGGTTTGGAACCAATTTCCTCTGCATAAATGACAAACCAAAGTTACTCAAACAAATTTTAAAGGAGACTGTAAACTTGATATAAATCAACACAAGGTTTAACCACTGTATGAAGAAGCTTGACTACACCAATGCTTTACTGAAACTCACCCTTTACAGTAGCAGCGATTTGGCACATCTACAGAGAAAGCTCCTTACTTTAATATAGGAGCAAATGAAACAAACATATCACTAGAATTAGTCAGAGCTGAGTCATCTCTGAATTCACTGACAAAGAAAGCTTCACCGGACCTGATACTTCCAATGGAAGACGATTGCCTGCCTACACAAACTGAAACAGTTGGGAGCTCAGAATATCAACTAGTTTATCGGCCGCATATCCATCTCCAAAGGGACAATCTTGAAACTCAATAAACTCTGTTTTTTCTTTCAGTGAGTCGAATTTGCTCTCGATCTCTGACTTATCAGCCAAATTTTGCAACACTATAGTGTTTGTCATGCTCTCTTCAATTCTCTCACTCACTTTTCTAGCAACCAAAGTGGGAATCCCCAATGCACATGCCTCTTCCTGAATTCCCCCGGAATCAGTCAAAACCTTGCAAGACTTCAATAAAACCATTACAAGCTCGTGATAGTTTAGATGCTCAGCAATATAGAGATTGTCAGGTAAGCTCTTACCAAGTTCAAGTGATTTCAAAACTCGTGGATTCTTATGCAACGGGAATACAAATTTCTTCCCAGGGTACCGCTCTGCTAACGACAAAATCGCCCGCACAAGCTGTCGAACCGGCTCACCTATGTTTTCCCTTCTGTGGGCAGTTACAAGCACAAGGTCCAAAGCATGTTCTTGAAACCACCCTTCGGAAACAAAGTTTAATCCTTTCTTCTGTAGACTCTCATAAACCCTAAATCGTTTCTCAGAACTTGCCCTGAGATCTTTGACGGTCATCCTCAAAGCGTCAATAACTGTATTTCCTACGACATAAATCTGATCTCCGGATACCCCTTCACCAATCAATGCTCTTTCATTTTTACTGGTTGGGGCAAAGTGCATGCTAGCCAGTTTCGATAGCAAAACTCTGTTCAACTCCTCAGGAAATGGGTTTTTCATATCTCCTGTTCGTAGACCTGCCTCCACGTGAACTACTGGAACTTGGTTGTAAAATGCACTGATCCCACCAAAGCACGCAGTAGTAGTATCTCCCTGGACTATGCAAATGTCGGGCTTGATTTCTTTGAATATCCCGTCCAACCCATCAAGAATTCGAGCTGAAAGTTGACTTAGCGGTGAATCAGCTCTCATGACCTTTAGATTGGCATACAATTCAATTTGAAAAAGACTCAAAACTTGATCAAGTAACTCTGTATGCTGACCCGTCGAAACGTTGAATACCTCGAATCTGAAAGCGTCTGCCTCTAACTTGCGAATCACAGGAGCCAGTTTTACAGCCTCAGGCCGAGTTCCAAAAACTACGGCAACTTTAAAACGGCGCTGTCCCATAACTTTTAATTATTAAAACCTTTAAATTAATCAATGTCTTATTTTGAAGGCAGACCAATTCTACAATTCTCCTGTCAACAACCAGTAACAGGAGCAATCTAATGAAACAAATCTACGAAATCAGAGCGGAACTTCAACCTTTTTCAACAAAACAACTTGTAAGCGCAAGTTACCACAAAATAGATCTTGAAAGCCTGTGTTTTGTCCTTTCCCATCTATTCAATCATCAATTCATCATTCTCGCAAAGAGAAGTGACCTCAGACGAAGATTTCGCCACTTCTTGCTTGAGGAAGCTGACTTGCAGCGAGCACTGATACAAATGACACGCAGCTTTGCTCATCTTGAGTTCACCGTAAGAGACAATTTTTTCATACTTTATGACAAAACTTTGATCCAGGGAGAATACTTCCAAAAACCACTAGCTCTTGAATGTACTTATCAAGACTTGGGCAAAGAAGGTCTTAAGTCCGTAAATTTGGTAAAGATAATCTGCTACATTGCATTTAAGTTTCACAGAAGCATCAGCTGCCACTTGGAAAATCTTGATTTGAAGCAAATTCTGAACTTTGACTGGAATCCAGCCTTGCCAATGGGACACTGGATTAACCATCTCAAGGCGCAAACTCCAGGGCTTAACTGCAGCTGTTTTGAAAACGTACTACACCTGGTTCAATCCAAAAAGGTCCACTGGTGCCATTAATCGTCAACCTGAAAACAAAACTCCCCGGACTTGAAGAAAATCCAGTACTTCACTCACCCTCTCTTCATCCTCATGCATGGAGAGATTCAGATCACAACTCAGGTCATTATCTGACTGATCGCTACTGCCAATCCAAACAGTAGTGATCTGGTCAGGCGGTACTATATTTTGAAACAAATCAAGATCTTCTCTGGTAAAGCTGATTGCAGTGATCAAGAGAATCATCCCCGCATCGAGCATCAAGTGCGAAATCTCAGCTGCTCTGCGTAAAAATTCTTTGGAGTCGTCTCGATTTGCAGCAATGTCAGCATCAACTCCGTAAAGGATGTTTCCCATACTTAAAAAGTAGACCAATCGACCCATAAGAAAAAGTTCACTTTCCAGTCGCTTTGCAAAAGGCTTTTTACCAACATCTTCAGCTCCAGTAATGATCACGAGATGTGACTTTTGACCAAACCGAATACTACGCATGGCTTGACTAACATCCCCACTGACCCACTTCTGAGATTTAAGATTCAAACTTTTGGAGAGCTTGGCATTCTCCACACCAACTCCCGCTTGAATAATTCCCCCTGCTTGAATCTGGTGATCTCTTATCAAGACAAATCTCGAACTGTCCTCACAATAAGAATTGGCATCAAAGGGAACAGGATGTTTACAGCGAAACCTGCATTCAATGACATGATTTGGGGAGACTTCTGTCCAATCCTGAACAGTATTAAGACTCTCTGTATCAAACACCTTTTGAATTTTAGTGACTACTGCCTCCTCGCTTCTGCTCCCGATTCTGAGTTTGAATTCATCCTGTTCTCGAATCTCACCAGGTCCCATCCAGAAAATCGTAGCTTCAAACTCATGACTTACTTCTGGTACCTGTTCCGAACTTTCATTATTTACTGGAAGTTTGTAAACCAACTCCCCCCTGCGCAAATAAAGTTGATCTTCAATACAAAAGCCTATGGACTCCCCGTCTACAACCCTGTCATTCGAACTCTCTGGAAAACCTTCGATACTCTTAACCACTGATTTCTTACGCGATGGCAGGAAGTAAACCTCATCCCCCTTATTTAGGGTGCCCTGATGCACTCGCCCGGCAATAATCCTGCGCTGGTCACCATTTCCAGTAAACTTGTAAACATCCTGAACCCACATTCGAAAAGGCAGCTGCTCATTTCTCTCTGGTACGCTGAAGGCTTCTAACTGGCTCAAAACAGTCGCCTTGGAATACCAGTTCATACTCTCGTCAAGGGATGCAATATTAGCACCTTTCATAGCGGCAACCGGGATGACAGACAATGGAGTCAAGTCCAAATCACTTAAATACTCCAGGATATCCGACTTAACCTTGTTGTAAACATCTTGGGAATAATCAACCAGATCCATCTTGTTGACGACTACACTAAACTGCCTAACTCCCAGCAAAGACAGTACCTGAGCATGTCTTTTGGAGTTTTCTTGAACGCCTTCCTGAGCATCAATTACCAAAAACGCAGCTTGTGCATGGGCTGCACCTGTGATCATATTTTTGAGAAACTCAATATGCCCTGGAGCATCGAGAAAAAGGTACCTTCTCTTTTTGGTTCTGAAAAAGACTCTTGCTGCATCAATTGTAATCCCTTGAGCCTGTTCATCTTTCAGTGCATCTAATAAAAAAGCGTACTCGAAAGGCTTACTGTTTTTCTTGCAGGTCTCCCTGACTGCTTCAAGCTTCCCATCGGGAAGTGCTCCAATCTCCACTAGCAAACGCCCTAAAACAGTACTCTTGCCATGATCTACATGCCCAACCATCACTAGTCTCAAATGATCCATTCTGACTCCCGATCCTCTTTCTACATGTAACCATCACGACGGAGAGTTTCCAGTCCACCACCATCATCAGCATCCTGCGCTCTCCCTGAACGCTCAGCAATATTAGCCAACTTGCCGGACTCCAACTCCCTTACCACAGAATCAACGTCAGATGCAGTGGATTCGACCGGATTTGTGCAGGGATAGCAACCTAAGGATCGATACCTTCGCCCTTCTCCCCTATCAAAGTAAAGATCAACGATGGGGATATTCTCCAACTGTATGTAACGCCAAATATCGAGCTCACTCCAGTCCAGAATCGGGTGAATTCTCACGTGAGTCCCTTTTGGAAAATCCGTATTGAACTGCCCCCAAAACTCAGGAGGTTGCTGCCCAACCTCCCATTGTGAATGCTGTCCTCTTGGGGAAAATACCCTTTCTTTTGATCGCGAACCCTCCTCATCCCCCCTGGCTCCTACGATTACCCCCGCATACTCAATTCCGGAACGATCCGGGACATATTTCCCCTGTTCATGATCAAAGACAACTCTGTTACCCTTTCCCGAAATCGTGTCAACCAACGCCCTGGTTTTCAAAAGCTTGCAACAATCCAGCCGGGAAATAGACCCATCTGGAAATGTTTGTTTTGATTGGAGGGCATTGAGGTTCTGCCCGACCAGCATCTGCAATTTCCACTTCTTTACCAGTTGATCCCTGTACTGAATCATCGCCGGAATTTTAAAATTTGTATCTACATGAATGAGGGGAAATGGCACGTGGCCGAAAAAAGCCTTTCGTGTTAGCCACAAGAGAACCGTGCTGTCTTTACCGATTGACCAAAGCATTGCCAGGTTTTTGAAGTTTGCATACGACTCCCGAAGCGTATAAACACTTAGGGCTTCCAACTCTCTTAAATGCTTTTCATGTTGATTCACAGACATAACTTCTCAGACCACCTTATAGCAATAATCCCCATATATCTAACTATCGGATTTACAGTTATTTGGTTAAGTTTCAACATGCCATGATTGAATCCATATGTTACAGGACCGAAAACCTACAATCACCACTTTACTCGATGAGAATCTGGGTAATAAGCTTTTTCGGTGCTAACATCTACTCTCGGGAGTGTCTATGAATAAAGATGACAAGATTTATGTAGCGGGCCACCGAGGGATGGTGGGAAGTGCTATCGTTAGAGCCCTTGAAAGCAGAGGTTTTCAAAATTTGGTGACGAAGACCAGAGTGGAATTGGATCTCACTAATCAAACAGAGGTTTTAAACTTCTTTCGATCTGAAAAGCCTGATTTCGTATTTGATGCTGCAGCAAAAGTTGGTGGAATCATGGCCAACAAAACCAAAAAAGGCGAGTTTCTTTACCAAAACCTCCAAATTCAACTGAACATTTTGGAAGGCGCAAGACAAGCTCAGGTCCGCAAACTTCTGTTCCTGGGGAGTTCCTGCATCTATCCTAAAATGGCTGCACAACCAATAAAGGAAGAATACCTGCTGACTGGTCATCTCGAAGAAACCAACGATGCATACGCGATCGCTAAAATTGCGGGCATCATGCAATGCAACTCCTATCGAGAGCAATATGGCAGCGACTTTATCTCAGTAATGCCAACAAATCTGTATGGACCCAATGATAATTTTGACTTACTGTCTTCGCATGTACTGCCTGCACTAATACACAAATTTCACAATGCAAAAAAAAGCGGCCATCTACCTGTTCTTCTTTGGGGCTCTGGGACTCCCAGACGAGAATTTCTATTTGTTGAAGATTTAGCAGACGCCTGCCTCCATTTCATGGAAGAATATTCAGGGGCTGAATGGATAAATATAGGAACAGGTAAAGATATTACGATTAAAGAACTAGCTGGTCTCGTTCAGGAAGTTGTTGGCCATGAGGGTAAAATCAATTGGGATACATCGAAACCCGACGGGACACCAAGAAAATTACTAGATGTTTCCAGGGCTCGTGAACTAGGATGGGAAGCCTCAACTAGTCTCGAAGATGGGATAAAACAATCGTATGATTGGTTTTTGGAGAAAAACCAAGGAGCTTAAATGCCTAGAGTCGCACTAATTACAGGAGTAACTGGACAAGACGGCGCATATTTGGCCGAATTGTTATTGTCAAAGGGATATATCGTACACGGCATCAAGAGAAGAGCCTCTCTATTCAACACAGATCGTATTGATCACTTGTACCAAGACCCTCATGTAGACAACAAGAAGTTTATCCTTCATTACGGTGATCTCACGGATTCAACCAATCTCATTCGCATAATCCAGGAAGTTCGACCTGAAGAAATATACAACTTGGGAGCAATGTCACACGTGAAAGTATCATTTGATACTCCCGAGTATGTTGCCAACTGTGATGCTGTGGGAACTCTTAGAATTCTGGAAGCCCTACGGATTTTGGGTATGGAAAAAATGACAAGAGTTTACCAGGCATCAACTTCAGAGCTTTATGGGAAAGTACAGGAGATACCACAAAAGGAAACAACTCCTTTCTATCCCCGCTCACCTTATGGGGTCGCAAAACTTTATGCATACTGGATTACCGTCAACTATCGTGAAGCTTATGGTATTTATGCTTGTAACGGAATTTTGTTCAATCATGAATCTCC
>Ga0181589_10000361_pt1 | contig 32132 bp, 25 predicted proteins | sample 071ome_25_FD_132444 | JGI IMG/M metagenome (GOLD analysis project Ga0181589, IMG submission 132444) | Coastal salt marsh microbial communities from the Groves Creek Marsh, Skidaway Island, Georgia - 071410BT metaG (megahit assembly) | ecosystem: Environmental > Aquatic > Marine > Intertidal...
TATTTTGGTTACCCATCAATCAGTACAACCACTCACTGGTCGGGTTCTCTGCTGTAATACTTGGTTTATTAACCTACTACTGCCTGTTAAGGCCTAATCAACACATTAGCCTGCTTCTCTTTTTTGTATTACCCTTGAAATTGAAACCAAAATATTTGCTTCTCGGGACTTTAGGTATTGAAATTTACGGACTTTTATTTTCTGAGTTAAAAAATCTTGGTAATGTGGCCCACTCTGCTCACTTAGGTGGAATGACTGTTGGGGCTCTATATTATTATTTTTATCAATCCAATATGCGTTTTCCCATTAAGTTTACATTCAACTTCCCCCAAATTGATTCTCCGGGTAAAATTAAAAAAACTAATAATTCTAAAAGGAACTATCGAGTAAATTTCTCCACAAAATTCGACTTACAAGAAGAGGTCGATAGAATACTTGATAAAATCAATGAACATGGTTTCGGTTCACTTGATGAAAGCGAAAAAAGTTGCCTCGAAAAAGCCAAAAAAATTTTAGGAAAAAATTAGTTCTATGAGATGTTTCAATTCATTTTTTCACAAATGTAAATATATATACCTCAGCATGGCCATCTTGCTGGCGATCTCTTTCCATGTTGAGAGCAATAAAGTTTTTGCGAAAGATAAACTATTAGTGCCTACGGAGTTTATGAGCCATGAAACAAAATGGCTTTTGCAAGCACTTGAACAGGCCCATTTTGAAAGAGTTAATATTAATGATCTAAATGCGACTGTATTTATCGAGGAATTTTTGAATAATTTAGACAAAAGAAAACTCTTCTTTACAAAAGAAGATCTTGATACTTATCTATCTAGATACAGACAAACCCTGCTTACCTACCTAAAACAGGGCAATCTTTTTCCTGGGTTTGAGATATATCGAGAATACCAAGAAAAGTCCCTAAATCGAATAGCGAGGTCGATAGATTTATTGCAAGAAAAGCTCGACATAGAATCTCAACAAAGCGTTCCCATGCTTGATCCTGATAAAATATTATGGGCAGATTCAGTAAAAGAGCTAGACCAAAGGTGGACTAAACTAGTTACCCATGAATATATAAACGAAATAATATCACAAATTGATGAAAATTCTAGCATTGACGGGGTTTTAAAAACACTTGAGGAAAAAAAAGAAGAAGCTAAAAAGCGCCTCGAAAAAAAATATCAAAGATGGCGCAAAAATATTTTAGAATTTGAAGCAACTGACCTTCAGGAAATCTATTTGAGCACCATTACTCAGCAGTTCGATCCGCACACATCCTTTCTCAATATTAAAGAGAAAGAACGCTTTGACCAAACAATGCAAAATGAGTTTGTTGGTATTGGGGCAGTTCTTACTGATGAGGATGGTTTCTGCACAATAAAAGAACTCTTGCCCGGTGGACCAGCAGAAGCGTCTAGGGAGCTTGAGCCTGAAGATGTGATCCTTAAAGTTGCTCAGGGCGAAGAAGACTTTGTGGATGTAGTTGACATGAAATTATCAAAGATCGTAGAGCTTATTAAAGGTCCTAAAGATACTATAGTTAGACTGGAAATTCGACCCATCAAAGATTCTAGTTCTTCAAAAACAATTAAAATTATTAGGGACAGAATTAAACTTACAGCAAACCTAGCCTCCTCCACAATACACAAGATCCAGAGTGACGAGACAGACGGCAATTCACTGATTGGGGTTATCGAACTGCCCTCTTTTTATGGCTCAAATGAAAAGGGTAACAAGGCCACGGACGATGTGGAAGAACTTATAATTAATTTAAAAAAAGAAGGGATCGAAGGGCTGGTTTTAGATCTTAGGAGAAACGGAGGAGGTTACCTTAGTGAAGCGGTTAATTTAGCCGGTCTGTTTATTTCTCGAGGACCGGTAGTTCAGGTTAAGAGTACAGATGGTAAGATTCGAAAAAAGTTCGATTTTAACCCAAAACTCGCTTGGGATGGCCCCCTGATCATTTTAGTTTCGAGGTATAGTGCTTCTGCCTCTGAAATAGTGGCAGGAGCGTTAAAAAATCACCGTAGAGCAATTATTGTTGGTGATAAATCGACCCATGGAAAGGGAACTGTTCAATCTCTGCTACCGATGAGTAGCCCGTTTTATTCAAGTAGTTCTGAACCAAAGAAAAGTGCCGCAAAGATAACCATCCAAAAGTATTATTTACCATCAGGTGAAAGCACTCAGTTAAGTGGTGTTAAAAGTGATATAGTTATGGATTCAGCTAATGAGTTTCTTCCAATAGGAGAGGCGGATTTAAAAAATGCACTATCTTGGGATAAAATAAGTGCAGTCAACTTCAGAAGACCTGCATCAGAATTTAAATATAATGACACTACGATTGATTTATTGCGCGAGAAAAGCCAAAGCAGGCAGAGCAAAAATCCTGAGTTTATTTACATGAAAACGAATATAGAAATTTTTAAAGAAAAGAAAAACAGAGAAACCGCATCTCTTAATCTTAAAAAAAGAATTACAGAAAAATTGGAGGATGAAAACCAAACTAAAAAGTTGAAGCTTGAATATGAGTCCTTTTCAAAGATGACTTTTCCCCAAAAATATTTTAAACTCAATATTGTTGAAGATCAGGAAAGGCGTTCTCTAGCTGTGAGGGGAGAGTCTAAGGATGTAAATAATTCAAATCCTTTTGAGAAACCCGAAAGCATGGACATTCGCCTGCATGAAACTATTCGTATTATGAACGACTGGATTGTACTCTTGCAAGAAGAAGGTCTATCGAAAAATACAACTGAAGAAACAAAAAGAATTTAAATTATAATTTAATGGCTACAGAAAATCGTCTCCTCTGACTGTAGTCTCTCCATATTTTTACCTTGAACTCACCTGCCATTGCTGCGAAGGCAATGTCTGCATGATTGTTGCCAAACTCTAGGGCAAGAATACCTCCCGATTTAAGCTTTTTTGAGGCCAATTCAATAACCCGTAGAAAGTCCGAAGTCCCTTTGTTTTCTGAAACTAATGCATCATAAGGGTCGTGCAACTTAACTTCTTCTTCAGCAGAAACCCATTCATGCTGATCGAGGTACGGAGGATTCGATACCATTAAATCTACCTTAATGTTTGGTAATTCACCTTCATGCCAGTCAAATCCAAGCAACTCAATTCGACCATCCAGTTTACATTGAGCGATATTTTCTTTTGCTAAAGAAAGTGCCTTTGGGCATCTTTCCAACCCAAAGCCTCGAGCATTTGGAAGAAGATGGCAAAGAGCTATTATTATTGCACCACTACCTGTCCCAAGATCCATTATATTACCGTCAAAGGAAGGGGAAATGGTTTGGGTTAAAATTTCAACTAATTGTTCGGTTTCTTGTCTCGGAATCAGTGCCCTAGGATCGCAAATTAGCGAAACCCCTGCAAAATCGATAGTTTTTAGAAGATGTTGCAACGGAACGCGTTTACCGCGTGAAACCACTAGCTCTCTTATTTGATCCAATTTATCATCACTTAAAATTTCCCCGTAATTCAAATAAAGCTCCATTCTTGAACGATTTAAGACCTTTGAAACAATCCACTCTGCATCGCATTTAGACGATGGCACACCTCGGTTTGCCAGGAACTGAGATGACCTTTCTAAAACCCGATGAATGGAAATAGGGTTCTGGGGCATTATTTTAAAAGGATAATGAGTTAAGCTTATTTTTTTGGTCGAATTCCTGAAGAGCATCAATCAAATGATCTAGTTCACCCATTAAAGTATCAGCCAGTGCGTGACTTGTATAATTTATTCTATGATCAGTGATGCGGCTTTGGGGAAAATTATAGGTACGAATGCGTTCACTTCTGTCACCAGACCCAACCTGATCTTTTCTTTCCTTGGCATATTTGGCGTCTTCTTCGGCCTGTTTTGCCTTCAGTAGTCTAGCCCTTAACACGGTCATAGCCTTCTCTTTATTTTTTAATTGTGAGCGTTCGTCTGCACAGTATACCGAAATACCTGAAGGTTTGTGCAGGAGTTGTACTGCTGAGTCGGTTGTGTTTACTCCTTGTCCACCGGGACCGCTCGCCCGGCAAACATTAATTTCCAAGTCGTTAGAGTCTATCTTAATTTCAACTTCTCGGGCTTCCGGTAAAACCGCTACAGTAGCGGTAGATGTATGTATTCTGCCACCAGCTTCGGTAACTGGAACTCTTTGAACCCTGTGAACGCCGCTCTCAAATCGCATCTTAGACCAAGCATCCTCTCCCTTAAAGACAAAGACAATCTCCTTAAACCCTCCTGTTTCTGAGGGACTTTGTCCTAGACACTCAGATGCCCAGCCACAACTCTCACCATACTTACAATACATTCTATATAAGTCGGCCGCGAATAGAGAAGCCTCATCACCACCTGCACCAGCTCTAATTTCAATGATTGTATTTCTTCCCGAATCAGGATCTTCAGGAAGCATTGCGAGTAGAAGCTCCTCCCTAACAGCAAAAAACTGCTTTTCTGCAGAATCGAGTTCTTCCGCCGCTGTTTCACCAAGTTCAGGATCCTCGATCAATTCCTTTAACTGATTTAACTCATTTAAGCATTCGGATGCTTTATCATAAAAACCAAGAATGGCTCGAATATGATTATGTTCGCGAGACAAGCTTTTGGCTTTTTCTGCATCCTTAAAAATATCTGGGTCAGATAATTCTAACTCTATGGTATTGTAGCGTTGCCGAAAGGGGTCCACCTTTGGTAAATTTTCCATACTTCAGAACATACAGAGTTTCTTCTCTCAAAAAAATATTAATTTGAAAACCGCCCATAATAAAAGTCAGGTGCACGGTCAAAATATTATGGCCTGCGTGTGGGACTTTGACAAAACTCTTATACCTGGCTACATGCAAACTCCTCTTTTTCGCCATTTTGGAATAAATGAAGGCATCTTTTGGGAGGAAGTAAATCGCTTGCCGGCGATATACAAAGAAAGAGGACTTCGGGTTTCCGCAGAAACTATTTATTTAAACCATTTGTTAAGTTATGTTAAGAATGGGCCACTTCGAGGACTGACGAACCAAAAGCTATTAGACATGGGGTCGGAATTAGAATTTTGCCCTGGATTACCTGAATTCTTCTCTGAACTTAAGGGAATAGCAAATGAAGAGGAGTTTAAAGGTCAGGACTTCAAGATAGAGCACTACATTATAAGCACTGGACTTGCTCAGATGATAAGAGGTAGCAAAATATTCCCATATATAGAAGATGTTTTCGCCTGTGAGTTTATCGAATCTGCCCTTCCTCCTAATTTTTTAAGTCAAAGCGAACTTTACCTACCACTAGACCCAGAAATATCACAAGTTGGAATGACGGTTGATAATACCATCAAGACAAGGTTCATCTTTGAAATTAATAAAGGTTGCAATAAAAACCCTTCTATTGAGGTAAACTCAGCTATAGAGCATGAAGATAGGCGAATTCCTATAAACCAAATAATTTATGTAGCAGATGGTCCAAGCGATGTGCCGGTCTTTGCAGTTGTTAAACAGATGGGGGGCAAAACTTACGCCGTGTATGATCCCAATAATGAAAATGAGTTTGCTCAAACCTGTGAATTAGTTGAGGGTTCAAGGGTTCACAACAATGGTCCAGCCGATTATTCAACTGGGTCTACAACGAACATTTGGATGAAGCAAAAGGTTCGCGAAATCCTACGAAAAATGCTAAGAATAAAAGCTAACGAACTTGAGAGAAGAACCAAAACTGCTCCCCGCCACATACCTCCGGCGATCAACAGTTGGGAGTCGAAGGATTTCAAGCAGGAGACTTTTTGGTAATGAGCAAATGGGTCAGAAACTCGCTTCTTGGGCTCGAAGATTTATCAGAGTTTGAAATAATGAAAATTATTGAAACTGCAGAATCATTTGCCCTCCAAGAACCCAAGCAATCATCCGAAAAAAGTCTTCTAAGTGGTTATCGCATCATCAATCTTTTTATGGAGCCAAGCACTAGAACTCGTGTGGCTTTCGAAATTGCAGCTAAATCACTTGGGGCAGATGTTATTTCGATTTCTGGCGAAGCAAGTAGCCTTACCAAAGGAGAAAGCCTCAAAGATACGGCACTTAATGTCAAGGCTCTTGGAGCGGATGCAATCGTAATAAGGCATTCTTCCCCAGGGTCGCCTTTGCTGCTCTCTAGAATAGTTGACTTGCCTATTATTAATGCGGGAGATGGTGCACATGAACACCCCAGCCAAGGACTTCTCGATATTTTTACCTTAAGGCAAAAACTTGGAGAGATAAAAGGTAAAAGAATTACCATACTTGGTGACATTCTATTCAGTCGTGTTGCGAGGTCTAATCTCTTTGGATTAACAACGCTTGGGGCAAAGGTAACTTTGGCAGGACCATCAACATTAGTTCCAAAAGAATTTTCACAAATGGGTGCAAGGGTAACCCACAATCTGGAAGAAGCACTTGTGGATGCTGATGCGGTGATGCTTCTACGCATTCAACACGAAAGGCAAAGCGCAAAACACTTTCCATCATTGTCAGAGTATTCAAAAATGTTTGGATTGAACAATAGAGTGCTTAATTACATGAAAAAAGAAGCGGTTGTTTTACACCCAGGTCCACTTAATAGAGGTGTAGAAATTGAGTCAGAATTAGCTGATTCCAATAGAGCCTTAATTTTAAACCAAGTCAAAAACGGCATCGCTGTAAGAATGGCGATCTTGTACTTATGCACTCGGTCCAATAATTTATCTTGATCAATGAAAGAGAGCCTAATCAATGTAAACCTTATAGGGGCTAGACTCTTAGATCCGCTACAATCCATTGATAAGGTCTCTAATTTATACATTAGAAGTGGTAAAATGTACCTCGATCCCCCAGATGAAAAATCCGATTCTGATGTAAAAGATATTCTATTAAAAGATCACATTATAATTCCAGGTGCTTTTGACATGCGAGTGCACTCACGAATACCAGACCCGGAATCCTGCGAAACATTTGAAAGCTTAAGTAGAGCAGCGTCGCGTGGAGGCTTTACTGGAATTTTAACAATGCCTGATACATCGCCTTGTTGTGACAACGCTGGCACCATTACTTACATACAGGATAGAATAAAACAACATTCCTCTATTCCAATATGGGTATCTGGGGCGCTTACAAAGGGAAGAGAGGGACATGTGATGGCTCCGCTAGGCTCTTTGAAGGAAGCTGGCATTGTTGCTGCAACAGACTGCCCTCGACCATCAGTGAATAGCCAGATTTTCTTAAATACAGTGCAGTATGCTAAGATGTTTGATTTACCTGTTATAGAATTTCCACAGGATTTTCAATTAAGCCATGAAGGCAATGCACATGAAAGCCCATTAAGTTTAAAAATGGGGATTGGCGGTTATCCAAGAGTTGCCGAAGAGATTGCTGTTCAAAGAGCTATTGCGGTCGCAAAGTTATTAGAAGTAAATATTCATTTAAGCTCAATTTCTTCGGCGGGGTCAGTTGCTGCTTTAAGACATGCTAAAGAAGATGGAATAAAAATAACAGCTGATGTTACAGCAACGCACCTTCTTCTTAATGAAAATGCGATACAATATTATGATACAAATGCAAAACTAAGTCCGCCACTGCGTGAGGAAGAAGACAGAATTCAACTTATACAAGGGGTTCTTGATGGATCAATTGATGCCATTACATCCGCTCATTTGCCCCACCCCTCGCATTTAAAACAAATTGAATTTGATAAATCTCCACCCGGTGCAATCGGGTTAGAAACCAGTATTTCAGCAAGTATTGAAGGGCTTACAACATTGTGTAAAGATCCGTACCCCGCCCTTGTTGACGCTTTTTGCTATGCACCGCGCAGAGCCTTGAAACTTAATCAGCACAGTATCCAAAATAATGAACTTGCAAACCTAACAGTAATCAATGGATCCTGTAAATGGAAATATAATGTCGATATAGATAATAGTAATGCTAGTAACTCTCCCTTAAATAACCATACTTTTAACACCAATGTTGTTTATACAGTGGCAAATGGTAGAGTTGTTTATTGTAGTATTTAAAATATAAAACATTGCACATCTATTTTAGGAGTCATTAAAAGTGACCAGTCATTTTAGGTTGTTAATAGTTCTATTTACAGGAATTTCCTTTTTTTTGATCGGGTTAGAGATTTTATTTTTCGTCTGGGTATTGTTTGATTATTTTAATACGAAAAACGCTTACACAATTAACCTTAGACCAAAAAATAAATTAGCAGGTATATATGCTTTCGTTATTTTTTTGCCATTGATAATTATCGTAGGAATAATAGGAGAATATTTTTTAGGAGAATTTGAGAAACAGAATAGTGTAAATCAATTAAAAAAACATTCAGATTTAGCATTTAGTTTCATTTTCTCAGTGTTAATTTTATCTCCAATTGCTGAAGAATTTTATTTTCGTAAGATACTTTTACATGAAATTTCACTTTTTTATGGGCCCTTTATTTCAGTTTTAGCAACTGCACTGCTATTTTCTGTAGTACATTTTAATATTTATGCTTTTCCTATATTATTCGTATTAGGACTATCTTTAGGTGTAGTGAAAATGTTTTCTATAAATGTATTCAATTCAATATTATGTCATTTTTGCTTTAATCTTTTTATGCTGTATCAAATAATTTACTAAATATGAAATTTTTTGTTCAGAATCTCAGTGAGTTGGTTCTTGTCGCTAATTACATCAAAACACAGTATTTTAACGAGTCAGTTCATATTTTTATCAATGGTATCATAGGAGCTGGAAAAACCTCTTTAGCATCCTTACTCGTTGATAATTTTAATCATGTAGACCTTACTAGCTCATCTTACAGTTTGATAAATATTTATGATGGCAGTCCTCTTATTGTTCATTGTGACTTCTACAGAACCCAATGGAGTCACGAGTTTTATGATATTGAGATTCAGCCAATAATTAATGGCTATCATTTACTTTTTTTTGAATGGGTCACACCTCATGTTTTAGAAAATTCTATTAGGGCCTTATCTGTGGAAATTGATGTTAATTCTTCGGGTACTCGCAGTATCGAAGTTCTATCATTGAATTAGCTCATTAACTCTCTTCTCGTGCTTGCAACGACAATTATATTCTGCTAAATGTATTTCCCTATGCTCAGGTGGCGGAATTGGTAGACGCGCTAGACTAAGGATCTAGTGCCGAAAGGCGTGGGGGTTCGAGTCCCCCCTTGAGCACCAATTATTACTTCGTTTTGTCAAAAGTTTTGTGCTTAATCCTTAAGCCACTTTTGTATTCATCTTTGAATGTTTTGTTTCCCAGATAGTCAAAACCTTCGAAAAGACCATGCCGTTTGTTATCTTTCCAATGTTCAAGTAATTGAACTTGGAATTCACCTCCTCGAATTCTGTAGGTTTTAACGATCCATTTATTTGCATCCCCTGAACCTATATTTCTAGTGCCAAATTTTGCTACTGCATCATCTTTTACTTTTGCCCACAAGGAGGGTAGCAGCTCGCCACTTTTTGATTTTGTTGGCTTATAATCATCAGGGTCTAGTGGGTCCTGAAACCAAAAGATATGAGTGCCATGCTTTTCTCCTTTATTATATTCTTTGGAAAAAACCGGGATACCTTGCGTAGTATATTTCAATACATTTCCGTGATATTTTCCCATAAGAAAAGGTGTTTCGAGTATAATCTGACCAGAGGGTAATATGGATTCAGCGACCCCGCTAAAGGGTTCTGATTCGTCCTTAACGAACGCAAGAGGTTCGTGATACCACATAGAAGGCCTCAAAATAGGTAAGGATTTAATTTTTCCTTTCTCTACAATAGGATTTCCCAGGGAAAAATTTTCTGCATGGATGCCAACAGCAATTGCTTTTACTGAATCTGAATAACCATAACCACCATCTACTATAACGAAGCTAACGATTTCACCGTCGCTATTTAATTCAGGCAAAGCCTGTGCACCTTTCCCTTTCCAAAACAAGTGGTTGTCGACAAATAGAATTTTGTTAGGCTGCTTCCATTCGATATTGGATTGCTTTACTCGTCTTGTTTTATAGGCACTAAAGGGGAGAGATGGACGATCTCGCGTCAATGATTGCCACTGAAGGAATAATTTTGAAGTGCTTCCATCAAATGCGATGAAAAAAGAGAAAAGAAAAGTAGCCAATAATACCGCTGACAACACCAAAAAAAACTTTTTCATTTAGCTGATGTAGTGAAAATAAGCATGGGAATGATTTGTAAACTAAAATAAAATTTACCAGCCTTTTGCAAGAGGTATTCTTTTTGCGAGAGAAGATGGCCAAAATGGACCACTGTAGACCATGGAAGAGTAAATTTGCAAAAGACTTGCTCCAGCGTCTAGTTTTGCTTGAGCACTATAAGTATCATGAACACCACCTGACCCAATAATCGTTAATTTTCCTTCCGTGAGTCGGTTAATAAATTTTATTATGTTTGTAGATTTTTTTTCAATTGGTTGTCCACTGATGCCACCATTAGGGATTTTACGATTTTTCCATTCAGTGGGTGGTTTAATCGAAGTATTACAGGCAATTATTCCATCAAAGCCATAATCAACAACAAGTCCAACAACTTTTTCGATCAAAGAAAAGGATTCGTCAGGTGAAATTTTTACTAGGCATGGCGGACTTGGGATGTTGGGTTCAGGATTTCGAGAAGTTCTAATATTTTTAAAACCCCTCAAGAGAGGATCTAAATAGTCGGCACTTTGTAATCTCCTTAAGTCCGGAGTGTTGGGTGAACTTACATTGATCGTAATATAATCAGCAACATTTACCACGGCTTGATATCCAGCGATGTAGTCGTTGAGAGCCTCTTCTAACGGAGTTCCTTTTCCTTTACCTATATTAATGCCCAATGGAACCTTGCGCGAATTTTTAGGATATGTGTTTTCAATACGATCTACTAAGGCATGAACCCCTTCGTTGTTAAATCCCATGCGATTTACCAGAGCACCATATTCCGGAAGTCGAAAAAGCCTTGGCTTATCATTGCCTGATTGAGCAAGGGGAGTCACAGTACCGACCTCAATATGTCCAAATCCAAGTGCTTCAGATATCTTCGGAAACTTTCCATCCTTATCCAATCCCGCGGCCTGTCCAACCCGATTAGGGAATTGCAACCCCATACATTTAACTCCTGATTGAACATTTTGAGTGCTCAGGCCTGTGCAAATGCGCAGAGAGTTACATATTAACCTCGACCTTGATGCAATTTCCATCAGCCTAACGCTTTTTTCGTGGGCTACTTCAGGATCAAAGCGAAAAAGAATAGGTCGGAGTAGTTTTTGATAAATTGGGATCATAATTTGCGAAGATGCCTTTAAAAGCAAAAAAATTGGGAAAAATTAACACAATAGATTGACATACAAAAAAAAGATGGCTTATGGCAAACCAATGAAAAAAACAAGTCCGAGCTTAGATTGGTGTGTTGTGCGTTGTGACGCACAAAAAAAATGGTGGGTAGATTCGATTAGCGATACTGAAAATTGGGATATTGACGACTTAGGCATTATCGACCCCAAACAATTTCTCTATATTAGCGAATTATTGGATTCGATGACAGAATTTGGTCTTCAATCTCAGATGGTAGACGAGGCCTTTTTTACCTTTGAAATTTCCGAGGAATTAAAAGAGGAGAAAGTCAAACTTGTTAGAGTAAGGGACTCACTTTTGAAAGCAGAAGATATGCTCTTTGCACTTCCCGATGTGCTCGACGAGGATAAAGGACCATATGCCGATTTTCTTAATCATGTATCAATGATTAGAGTTTCTATGCTCAATGAATTGATTGAATTTTCTGAACCTTACACAATGGAAGAAATGGAAGAGGTTTTATCCGAGAAACTCAATAACGACTTTCTTGAAGGAAGAAGGAGTCACTTCAGTGATGAATTAACAGCTATCTTAGAATTTGTGCCAGATGGCTTTGAGATTGACGCGGATTTGGATGAAGATGACTCAGGTGATGAGGATAAAGGTGAAGACTACTCTGATTTGGATAGTCACCTAATTGATGTCTCTGATAAGGATGAAAAACTACTTCCCGACGAAGATTTAAAATGGGATGAAGAAGACGAGAAAGAGGAGGAGGCTACTCCTTACGAAGGCGGGGCTCCAGACGAACAGTAATTTAACTTGAGAACTATTTTTTCAAAAGCTCAACAACTCTTTCCGCAAAGTATGTTAGTATTAGGTCTGCACCTGCCCGCTTGATAGAAATCAATGATTCCAAGGCACATGAATCTTTGTCTAACCACCCTAGTTTTGAGGCTGCGCAAACTCTAGAATATTCTCCTGAGACCTGATAAGCAGCAATGGGAAGTGATAAATTTTGTTTAGCCCAGTGAATGATATCAAGATATGGCTCAGCTGGCTTAACCATTAAAATATCAGCCCCTTCCTCAAGATCGAGCACTAACTCTCTCCTCGCCTCTCTTGCATTACCAGGACATAATTGGTAAGAGCTTTTATCGATGCACATTTTGTCCTTAGATGAGCCAATGGCTTCCCGGAAAGGACCATAATATGAGGAACAGAATTTTGCGGAATAGGCCATTATAGAGACCTGATGAAACGAATTTTGATCAAGTGCTTGTCGGATTGCCCCAACCCTTCCATCCATCATGTCTGATGGAGCAACCCAATCATAGCCAGCCTTGGCACACAGAACTGAGGCTTTTGTAAGCATTTCTACGGTTAAATCATTATCGATATCACCATCTTTTCCAATTATACCATCTTGACCATGTGATGTGTATGGATCAAGTGCTAGGTCTGCGATTAAAATAAAATCTCGAGTTAACTCGCTCAAAATAGAGGCAGCCTCGTACATGAGAGAAGTTGTGTTGAGAATCTCTAAGCCCTCAGAGTCTTTTAAATCAGATGAAATTTTTGGAAAAAGTGCAAATCCTCTGATGCCGCTATCTACCCAAAAAGCGATTTGTGACTTAAGCCTTTCCAGCGGCCAACGAAAAATTCCCGGCATTGACTCAATTTCTTCCACATCAGTGCCAGAATGAATGAAAACGGGGAGTATAAAATCAGCAGTATGTAGGTGCGTTTCTTCTATCAATGATAAAACAGCAGAATTTTTACGGAGTCTGCGCGGACGAGATTTGAACTCAAAGGTCATTTCTTTAGTGAGGTTATGTTCGACAACCAAGAGTGAATTATGAATGATTTAACGAAAATGACCCTTTCGCAAACCTAAATTCTGAGATTCAATTAATCGCACAATGGATTTTAACACCGAAGCGGAAATATGGTTAGCCTTAATTTTGCTAATTGCCGCCATGGTATCCTACATTTGGGAAAAGGTTCGGATGGAAATAACTTCTATTTCCTTGCTTCTTGGGATCATGGTAATTTCTTCATTTAGCCTACCCAATTGGCCAAGTTTTCCGGAAATAATGAAAGTTTTCGCAAGTGAGGCACCAGTTACTATTATTGCTATGTTTATGGTCAGTGCTGCACTAACTCGGCACCGCCTAATAGAGGGACTTTCGAAATATTTGGAGAGCTTTACCAAATGGGGCTACAAACCCTTTATGTTGTTAATGCTCCTCGCAATCGCTTTTTTTTCTGCGTTTGTGAACAATACTCCCGTGGTGGTAATTTTATTACCAGTAGCGATTAGCCTCTCCGAACCACTGGGCGTTTCGTCTTCCAAGATGCTAATACCAATTTCCTATGCGTCAATATTTGGCGGGTGTTGCACCCTATTGGGTACCAGTACAAATATTTTAGCAAGTGGTATAATGTCTGAATCGGCCCTTTATCCCCAGATGTCCGCCTTGGGCATGTTTGAATTGGCGAAGATTGGGCTACCTTTATTGTTAGGCGGAGTCTTATTTTTGGTCATATTCGGTCAAAAACTGCTGCCAGAAAGGGAGGCACTCAGCAGCATCATATCGTCCATAGAAAGAAAAGAGTATCTAACTGAGGCTATTATCCCTAAGAACTCTTCCCTGCTAGGATGCCGATTGGAAGAATCCTCACTATCTTCATTATCGGGAGTGCGATTGCTAGATGTAGTAAGAAAAGGCAAGAGTTTGGCATCCGCGATGAATTCCCTAGAGTTTCAATTGGGAGACAGGCTTATATTAACCTGTAAGCCTCACGGCCTTTTGCATGCCAGAGAAGAAGCTGGCATCGAGTTCTTTAATTCTCTTTCAATTGAGGCAGATAGTGTATCCATAGAAAAGGCATTAATGGTGGAGGGCATGATAAGTCCGTCATCAGCCTTCATAGGCAAGAAACTCATCGATGCCAATTTTCGCACGAATTACAATCTTGCGGTAGTGGCTGTTCATAGAAAGGGAAAAAATCTTCAATTAAGGTTGCAAAGCCTTAGGTTGATGGCGGGTGATACATTACTTTTTCTTGGCAGCAAAAAAAACATAGATGAACTAAGGGAAAGTGGAAATGCTGTGCTTTTGGATAACCCGCCTTTGCCTGTAGAAAAGCAAATTTTTAAATCAATTGGAGTTATTGCCATCCTTTGTGCAATAATTTTCTTTGCAAGCTCATCTATAATACCATTGTCATTGGCATCTGTAATGGGTGTGACGGCGTTAATCGCAACCCGCTTAATCAATTTACGTGAGGCATTCAAGGCAGTTGAATGGAATATAGTAGCACTAATTTATGCGATGCTTGCAGTAGGTGTAACCATGCAAAAAACAGGAGTATGCGATCTTTTGGCTGAAGTTGTTCTTAAAGTTTGCCTTTCAAATTTTCATGGAGATTGGCAGCTAATTCTAGCTATTGCAGGAATTTATCTTATGACGGCTTTGCTTACAGAACTCCTTTCAAACAATGCGACTATTGCAATCATGGCTCCGGTTGCTCTAGCAGTTGCTTATCAAATGGGTTTAGATGAATACACCGCACGCTCATTTATTCTGACCACATGTATTGCTTCATCTGCAAGCTTCGTCACCCCAATTGGATACCAGACAAACACGTTTGTTTACGGAGTCGGTGGCTATCGGTTTAAGGACTTTGCTAAATTTGGTATTTGGCCCATGTTACTCTACATGACGGGCACAACCTTGCTCGTGTCATGGTATTGGGGATTTATATCGTAAAACACGACAAAATACATTAGTTTTGCTTATTAAAGAGCTCTAGAAAAATTTCAATAAAGAGGCTTCTCGTAAGAAGATTTTTATGCTTTTCAAAAATGATAGCCTTTCATTTTTTCATAAAAAAAGATACGAATCACAAGAATGGTTTAAATTTGAGGCAAAAACCCGTCGTTTAAAAAAAGAAAATCGGAATAAACTTTTTTTAAAACTTTTATAAATAAATGAAGGAAAAAAGTTTAAGTAATTTTAAATTAAATTTCATCGGCTTTGATTAACTGTTGTAAAATGAATCCGTAGATTCAATGTATTTGCGACTCTCCCCTTGACCAAAGCGAACCATTTAGCAAGACTATGATCCTGTGAATTTTGTTAGAATATATACCACTACGACAGGATCAAAAAGCATAAGCATAAGTTTTACTTATAGCACTTAAACAACATTTCCATGAGCGAACTAAAAGAAAATAAAGAAGCAGATAACTACGACTCATCAAAAATACAGAAACTTGAGGGCCTGGAGGGGGTTCGTAAGAGGCCAGATATGTACATCGGCGATACCAATGAAAGGGGACTCCACCATTGCGTATTTGAAATAGTAGATAATTCGATCGATGAGGCCCTTGCTGGTCATTGTAGCGAAATAAAAGTCAACATTCATGGTGATGGATCATGCACGGTTCAGGATAATGGTAGAGGTATACCAGTAGATATTCATCCCAAACATAATATGCCAGCTTTAGAGCTTGTTTTAACAAACCTGCATGCAGGAGGAAAATTTGGTAAGGGTGCCTATCAAGTGTCTGGAGGACTGCATGGCGTAGGAGCTAAATGCGTCAATGCAGTTTCTGAATGGTTTATTGCGGAAGTTCGAAAAAATGGAAAAGTACATCAAATGAGATTTTCTCGCGGGAAAACTACTCAAGAATTAAAAATTGTTGGAGAAACAGCCTCGTCTGGAACAAAAATAACATTTTTTCCAGATGACCAAATATTCACCGAAACCAAAGAATTTAAATTTGAGCTATTGGCCAAAAGGCTAAGGGAACTGGCATTTCTAAATCCAGGCGTCAGAATCATTTTGACGGACGAAAAAGACAATAAAAATGAAAATTTTTACTTCGAAAACGGCATAGAAGAATATGTAACTTTCTTGAATAAGAACAAAAACACTTTGATAAATAAACCAATATCATTTGCTGGAGAAGCACCGACCGAAACAGGTGATGGCACAATTATCACAGAAGTTTCAATGACGTACAACGACTCGTTCAATGACCAACTTTTTGCCTATGCAAATTCAATTCATAATGTCGAGGGAGGAACGCATCTTTCTGGCTTCAGAACGGCTTTAACCAGAGTTATAAATACATATGCCCGCCAGAATGAATTACTTAAAGAAAAAGATCTATCATTGACGGGTGATGATGTCCGCGAAGGATTAACTGCTGTAATTTCTGTTAAAGTGCCTGAACCTAGATTTGAAGGTCAAACTAAAACAAAATTATCCAATCGTGAAGTAGATGGCATTGTGCAAAAAATAGTAGGCGAAAAACTCAAGAATCACTTTGAAATAAACCCTGATGAAGCCAAATTAATCATACAAAAAGTAATTCATGCAGCAAGGGCAAGAGAAGCAGCACGTAAAGCTCGAGAGACTGTAAGGAAAGGTGCTCTTTCTGGTGGTGGATTGCCGGGTAAATTGGCAGATTGCTCCGAAAAGGATCCCTCAAAAAGTGAACTATACATAGTTGAGGGAGATTCTGCTGGTGGTTCTGCAAAACAAGGAAGAGATCGGTTGACCCAGGCTATTCTTCCCCTTCGCGGAAAACTCTTAAATGTTGAGAAAGCGAGATTAGACAAAGTTCTTAATAATACTGAAATAAGAAGCCTGATCACTGCCGTTGGCACTGGTATAGGTGATCATGAAGGGGAGGGATCATTTGACGCAAGCAAAGCCAGATATCACAAAATAATCATCATGACAGATGCAGATGTCGACGGGGCACACATTCGCACACTTTTACTCACTTTTATATTTAGGCAAATGAAAGGCCTAATTGAAAATGGTTATGTTTATGTAGCTCAACCACCGCTCTACAAAATTAAGCGGAAAAAAACCGAACAGTATGTTCAGGACGATGCTGAAATGAGTAAGATACTAATTAATCTCGGTTGCGATGATATTCTCTTCAAGAACACCGTAACAGGTGAACTATTTTCTGGTGATAAACTTAATGAAATTAACAGTATATTTTTAGGAATGGAGCTACTCGGAAAATCTCTTGCGAGATATGGTTGTACCCTTTCCCGCCTATTATCACAGTATGATGAAACTTTGCATAAGCTACCAAGATTTGTTGCCAGAATTCGTACAGGCAATGAAGAGGAATTAAGATTCTTGAGCGACATTGATGCAAAAATTGGATTTCTCCGCAGCTATGATATTACAGATGATGAAATAGATTTTACCCGTGAAATATCAACAGAAAATGTAACCATGACACAACGAATTTCTATTTACGAAATTTATGAAAGTGTAGAGATAGAAAAACACATAAATCAATGTATAAATACTGGGCTAAAAACAGATTTTTTTATTGATAAAACTGGCACCACTTATGCACTTGCCTCATCCGATGATTCAGATCTTCAATCTATACCGATTGAGGGGATCGAACACTACTTACGAGAACTACGCTCCCTAGGAAAAAAGGGACTTCAAATTCAGCGTTACAAGGGTCTTGGTGAAATGAACCCTAAGCAACTCTTCGAAACAAGCATGGATCCCTCAAAACGCACTTTAATAAAAGTTGAAATCGAAGATGCAGTTGCAGCAGACGAGATGTTTACAATGCTTATGGGAGAAGAAGTTGCACCGCGAAGAGCATTTATCGAAGATAATGCTCTAAATGTAAGAAATTTAGACGCTTAAAATTTTTTAATTTTTGATATGAATATAAAAGAGAATATCAGTGATTTAATGCAGTCAGCTTATATTGACTACTCCATGTCTGTTATCGTGAGTCGTGCCTTACCCGATGTAAGAGATGGATTTAAGCCGGTACAGCGCAGAGTTTTGTATGCAATGCTGCGCGAAGGTTTACTGCACAATAGAGCTTACGATAAGTGTGCCGGCGTAGTGGGTGAAGTGTTAAAAAACTACCATCCTCACGGTGATAGTTCCGTCTACGACACACTTGTGAGAATGGCTCAACCTTGGGTGATGCGTTATCCACTTGTTGATGGGCAGGGCAATTTCGGTTCAGTTGATGGTGATTCAGCAGCAGCCTACCGTTACACAGAGTGTAGACTTACCAAAATTGCGGAAGAGTTGTTAAAGGATATCGACGAAGATACTGTGAATTTTGTTCCTAATTATAAGGAAAGCTCAACGGAGCCATCGGTACTACCATCGTCACTACCCGGACTTTTGATGAATGGTTCTACTGGTATCGCCGTTGGCATGGCTACAAATATTCCACCCCATAATTTGACTGAGCTTATCAATGCAATATGCACAATTATAGATGACCCAGAGGTAAGTATTGAAGATTTAATGCAAATTATCCCTGGGCCAGATTTTCCATCAGGCGGAAGTATATTTGGCAAGAGTGGTATTGATTCTTACATGAAAACGGGTCGAGGAATCGTACGAATGCGAGGAACAATGCATAGTGAAGAGCTTCCAAGTGGTAGGCAGCAAATTGTAATTACACAAATTCCTTACAATGTTAATCGTGCAACGCTTGTCACTAGAATTGCGGATTTGGTCAAAGAAAAAGTCCTTGATGGGGTGAGTGATCTGAGAGACGAATCAACCGAACAGACAAGGATTATCGTTGAGCTCAAGATGGGTGAAATTGAAAGGGTCACCATGAATAAACTCTACAAACTCACCGCCTTGGAAAGTAGTTTTGGAGTAATTCTGCTCGCCTTAGATAAGTTAAGACCAAGGCAACTTACAATCAAAGAAGCTTTAGTTTGTTTTATAGAACACCGACGAGAAGTCACGCTTCGCCGCACTCAATACCGTCTTAGAAAAGCAGAAGATCGTGCACATATTCTTGAGGGATATAAAATTGCACTAGACAATTTAGATGATTTTGTTCGTATTATTAGGAGTTCTGCTAACAGAAATGAAGCCAAAGAAAATTTAGTACAAAAGTACTCACTTTCAGACCGTCAAGCAAATGCAATATTAGATCTAAGATTATATCAACTAACAGGACTTGAAAGAGAAAAAATTGACGAAGAGTATTTAAAATTAATGGATATAATTAATCGATTAAAAAATATTATCGATAATGAATCTGTTTTGCTAGATTTAATTAAAACTGAACTTAATGAACTAAAGAACATTTACGGAGATGCACGAAAATGTGATATAGTTGATGCAGAGGGTGATGTTCGCATGGAGGATCTAATACCTAATGACGGTTGCGTTGTAACGGTAACCGAATCAGGATTTATTAAGCGTACATCAGTTGAAGAATTTCGACTTCAAAATCGTGGAGGAAAAGGAGTAATTGGAAGTGGTCAAAAAGACGAAGACCCTATCTGTGTTCTACAAACTTGTAATGCCCATGATACCTTGATGTTTATTATGACCAATGGAAGGGTTTATGTGGAGAAAGCCTACGAGATTCCAGAATGTAGTAGAACTTCTAAAGGTAGAAACATTATTAATTTTCTAAATCTTCAAAAAGGTGAAAAAATTGCCTCTTTGCTATCTGTGGATTCTTTTGAAACTGACAAATCACTTATCCTTTGTACTCGAAAAGGTGTTACGAAGAAAACAAAACTCCTAGCATACAAAAATCATCGCAAGGGAGGAATCATCGGAATTAATGTCGATGATGACGATGCTGTTTTAAATGCCTTACTTGCGACCGATGATGATCACCTTTTGCTCCTTACTAAAACTGGAAAAGGTTTAAGGTTTGATTGTAGGCAGTTGCGCAATCAGGGTCGAGTTACTAGAGGAGTTAGGGGTATGCGACTTAAAAATAATGATGAAATTGCCAACATGCTTGTCGTTGATGACGATCGCCTTCTTTTGCTTTGCGGAAAGAATGGTCTTGGTTTGCGTACACGTTTTGCAACTTTCTTACCAAACGGAGGTATTACTGATGACTTGGATAAACTTTCTACTCCAAGAAAGAGAGGAGGTATGGGTGTTACAGCTATGAATACAGCAAGTCTTTGTTCAGCACTCTCAGTTGCCGAAGATAGTGAAATTTTAATGGTTACTAAAAAGGGGCAAGCTGTACGTTGCCCGGTTCTTAATATACGTGAAACCAACAGAGGCTCTAAAGGAGTTCGTTTGGTTAATTTGTCTGACAAGGATTATTTGATAGGGGTTTCCGAGGTGGTCAAACTTGATGAGGACCTTACCAGCAGTGAATCAAATGACAGTTCCTTATCTGAAGCCCTTAATCATTCAACCAGCCTCGATGAGTAGTTTACTCAGATTGATTCTTCTAGATACTCTTTTGAGTAAAAGATAACATGCGATAGAGTCGAACAATGAAGAATGAAAAATTTGCTTGTTACGATTACAGTAAATACCTGCGTAATTTTCTAGCTCTTTACACAGGTTAAACTTTTTTGCAAGTTTGCTTAAGCTTAACTCTTTTTCGTATGGATATAATGTGCCGTAGATAGTCTTTGTATCCAACCATGGCCCCCATTGCAATCGTTGTTCACTATCTTTAAGTGGAGGATATGGCATTATTGCCTTAAGTAAATTGTGCTCAACGCTATGATGGTGTGCTACATATACAAGTGGTTGCCTGAATTTATTTTTTGAAAAAAGTTCGATTAGGCTCTTTTCTAACTCCTCTTTTGTCTTTAAGTTCCCACAAATCTCTATCGCATTTTTGATCTTACCATTTACAATGTAAATAAATCCAGCTTCTCGTATACCGTTTTTAAGTGACCCCTCGAAATCCATAATCAAGAAGTTTGATTTTTGCCATGATACCTGCATTTGAAGACTTCGTTTCTCTTTGTAAAGAATCAACCAATCACCTCAGGCTTAATCTATGTAACGCAAGCATTAAAACAAGTTTTAAAGATGATGGTTCGATTGTTACAAACCATGATATCGAAATTGAAAAAACAATTCGTGATGTTATTAAAAATGCCTTTCCTGATCATTCCATAATTGGGGAAGAACTTGAACCACATCAGGAAAATGAGTCTGTATCATGGATTATCGACCCTATAGATGGAACATTAAGTTTTTGCAACGGTTCACCTCTTTTCGGAACATTAATAGGCTTACTTGAAAATGGAGAGCCACGATATGGCTTCATGAGATTACCTATGGTTAATGACACCGTTGTGTTCAGTGACGGCAACCTTACGATGGTTAACGAGAAACCATCAAGCTACAAGGTCTTCAATGGGTGGGATAACTCTTTAGTTTTAACGACCGATATCAATACGATTTTACAATCACCTGCCTCAAGTTTCTGGAACATTGCGATAGAAAATGGAGCAACAGCACGAACATGGGGTGATTGCTTTGGCTACTTCATGTTTTGCTCCGGCAGAGCTGATATGATGACAGATACAAATTTAAAAAAAGTTGATATTCTACCAGTTATTCCAATTTTGAAAGGAGTGGGAGCATCGATTATTACTTTCGGAACGAATAACTACCAGCATCTTATGGCTCTCACACCCGAAGGATATGGTGAATTGAGAAGTCTAACAAAAGCAAACTAAACATGGAGCGGGCGAAGGGGTTCGAACCCTCGACATCCACCTTGGCAAGGTGGTGCTCTACCAACTGAGCTACGCCCGCTTAAATTGGAGTTTCGTTATCTAATATATGTCTGCTTCATGCAAGAAGAAAAACCGTGGTATGCCCTGAAGAAGGCTCAGTACTTTTTCTTGACACAGAATAATCTTAATCTATTTTGGAATCTTTTACCTCAATTATCACCCATGAATTCCGCCCATGTAGCTCAGTCGGTAGAGCGCGTCCTTGGTAAGGACGAGGTCGGCGGTTCAAATCCGCTCGTGGGCTCCACCAGTTATTAAAATCATTAAAAGTCAAACCAAATGGCCAAAGAACAGTTCCAACGCACCAAACCCCATGTTAATGTAGGTACCATAGGTCACGTAGACCATGGCAAAACAACCCTAACCACGGCTATCCTTCATGCTCAAGCGCTCAAAGGTCTTGCTGAGGTTAAAAGTTATGCTGACATAGCGAAGGGAGGCACAGTCCGCGATTCTTCCAAGATCGTTACGATAGCAGTCTCTCATGTCGAGTACGAGTCAGACAACCGTCACTACGCTCATGTTGATTGCCCCGGTCACGCAGATTTTGTTAAAAACATGATTACTGGTGCTGCTCAAATGGACGGTGCAATTTTGGTTGTTGATGCCACTACAGGCCCAATGCCTCAGACTCGTGAGCACATTTTGCTCGCTCGACAAGTTGACGTACCAAACCTCGTTGTCTTTTTAAATAAATGCGACCTCATGTCTGGGGACGATGAAGAACTGCTCGATCTTGTCGACATGGAAATTCGCGATTTGCTAAGTAAGTATGAATTTGATGGGGATAACGCCCAGATCATTCGTGGATCTGCAACAAAGGCTCTAGAAAATGACGATAGTGATTTAGGGCTCGGCTCCATCCAAAAATTAATGGAGGCTATTGACGCTGAAATTGAAGAGCCGGTTCGTGACACAGACAAGCCATTTCTTATGTCTGTAGAAGATGTATTTTCTATCACTGGAAGAGGCACAGTAGCTACCGGCAGAATCGAAAGAGGAATGATCAAAGTCGGTGAAGAAGTTGAGATTGTTGGCCTTGGCGAATCGCGTATTACTACATGCACTGGCGTTGAGATGTTCAGAAAAGAGCTCGGACAAGGTCAAGCTGGTGATAATGTCGGCATTCTTCTTCGTGGAGTTGAAAAAGATGATATTGAACGCGGCCATGTTTTGGCAGCAAAAGGTAGCATCAAGCCTCACACAAAAGCTAAAGCTCAGATTTATGTGTTGAACAAGGAAGAAGGTGGTCGTCACACGCCATTCTTCAAGGGATACCGCCCACAATTTTTCTTTGGAACCGCCGACGTAACAGGAGTGGTTGAATTACCCGAAGGAGTTGAAATGGTTATGCCAGGTGATAATCTTGCAGTGAATATTGAATTGCAAAAAGCTATCGCTATGGAACCCGGTCAAAGGTTTGCCATTCGCGAGGGTGGAAAAACAATCGGTGCCGGTAACATTTCCGAAATAGTATAAATCTGTCGTCATTTCAGCACTCCACCCTTTGCGTTGGGAGAATAGCTCAATTGGTAGAGCACCGGTCTCCAAAACCGTAGGCTGTGGGTTCGAGTCCCTCTTCTCCCGCCACTTATAAATTATCCCTTCATTGAATCCTTTTTCTAAAGTTAGAACCTTTTACAAAGAAACCGTTGCGGAACTACGCAAAGCGAGTTGGCCTTCCTTTTCCGAGCTACGTGGGTCAACAGGAGTTGTTGTTGCTGGGGTATTTGTACTTGGCTTCTTTATCTCTGTATCTGATTTTTCACTCTCTAATTGGGTGGAATACACTACTGACCTTTTTCAGGGCAAATAAGATATTTCCATGAGTATTTCTGTTACTTCCGACTATAGATGGTATGCTTTACAATGCCTATCCAATCACGAGGATAAGGTGAGCAGATACCTTCACAAGTATCGTGAAGAAGACGAAGAATTTGCAAATTGCCTCAAGGAAGTTCTGGTACCGATTGAAACGGTATCAGAAGTTAAAAATGGCAAGAAAAAGCAACGTGATAGAAAGTTTTATCCTGGATATGTTTTTGTCGAAATGAAGCTTTTCGATCGGCATGGAATGTTACTAAAAGACCCATGGTACAAGATTAAAGATACTGACGGCGTAATTAATTTTATCGGTCGTGATAATCCTAGCCCATTAGCAGATGATGAAATTGGAAGAATTCTTCGCCAAGTACAGGAAGCTGAGGGTAAGGAGGTGCCGAAAGTTAATTTTGGCGTTGGTGAAGTTGTAAAGATTCTCGATGGCCCATTTATGAATCTAACTGGAGAAATTGATGAAATTGATGCTGCCAAAGGTACTCTAAAAGTATCGGTTTCTATTTTTGGAAGATTTACTCCTGTAGAGCTTGAATTCTGGCAAGTTGAGAAAGCAGACGAAGAATAAACTAAACTATTCATATTATGTCAAAAAAAGCAGTCGGTCAGATTAAACTTCAACTACCCGCTGGTGCGGCTAATCCTGCACCACCCGTTGGTCCAGCCTTAGGTGCTCAAGGGGTTAACATTATGGGTTTTTGTAAGGAATTTAATGCCAAAACAAAAGATAAAGCAGGACTTATACTGCCTGTTGTTATCACTGTTTATGCTGATCGTTCTTTTAGTTTCATCCTTAAGTCGCCACCCGCTTCTGTTTTATTGAAAAAGGCAGCGGGGTTGGCAAAGGGTTCAGCAATCCCCAACCGTGACAAAGTGGGCAAGGTTTCAAAGGCACAAGTTTTGGAAATTGTGCAAACTAAAAAAGATGACCTTAACGCAGATGATGAAGAAGCCGCTTCTCGGATTATTGAAGGCACTGCAAGAAGTATGGGAATTGAAGTTGTATAAATCAAATGATCAAACGAAGTAAAAGATATAAGTCCTCTACTGAGAAGTTTTCCTCAGCAACATCACTTTCACTAGAAGAGGCGGTTCAAGTCCTATCAAGTTTTGATAAAGCTAAGTTTGATGAAACTGTTGAACTCTCTGTATCTCTTGGTGTTGACCCCAAGCAAAGTTCGCAAGCTGTTCGAGGAACAGTAAATTTACCACACGGTAGCGGGAAAAATGTGCGTGTTCTTGTTTTTACTCAAAACCCAGAGGAAGCATTATCTTCGGGTGCTGATTTCGCTGGCTTGGAAGATTTAGTTCAAAAAGTCAAAGACGGATGGTTTGAGTTTGATGTTGCTCTCTCAACAACAACTGCAATGAAGGAGGTCAGATCAGTAGCTCGGGTACTTGGTCCTCGTGGCTTAATGCCAACGCCTAAGGCTGGAACAGTCACTGATGATCTTGATACAGCTATCAAAGCTGTCAAGGCAGGCAGGGTCGAATTCAAAATGGACAAGACTGGAGCTATGGCTGTTGTGGTTGGCAAACGTTCCTTTTCCAACGATCAATTAATCGAGAATACCAACGCTGCACTTCAAGCCGTCAAGGATTCTAAGCCCGAAGGCTACAAGGGAAAATTTATAAAGAGCGTACATGTAAGCAGTACAATGAGTCCTGGGGTGGCTTTGAGTGCTTCCTTACATAATTAAGAAGAAAAACTGATGAGACCTGAAAAAGAATATTTAGTTCGAGAGACAGCTGTACATATAGAGAAGTCTAACTTCTTTTTTGTTACTGATTATCATGGTATAAACGCCGAAGAAACTTCAGAATTACGCAATAAATTATCGCAACGTGGTGCGGAATTCCATGTTGTTAAAAATTCTTCTCTTCGAATAGTCGCCAAAGAAAAAGAAATTGAAAACATTTCCGATTATCTTAACGGACATACTGCAATTGTCGTTGGCGGTGATGATGTCTCCGGTGTTGCTAAAGACCTAAATACCTATTTCAAGGACAAGGACAAAGTTTCTGTAAAATGTGGTGCACTTAATAACAAGGTTCTAACAGCTGATGAAGTAAACAAATTAGCAAAGCTACCCAGTCTTGAAATTATTCGTTCACAGTTCCTGTCCCTCATCAACTCACCAGCTTCACAGTTACTATCCTTGCTCAACCAACCAGCTCGCGGAATGGTAACTGTTCTGCATGCAAAAGCTCAAAAATCTTAATATTTTGGATCTAAACTTATATGGTCCTTAACTCAAATATACAATCAACCGTTAACCACCAACCTAGAAGATATTAGGAGCGAAGCTCTTAAACAGCCCATATGGCACTAATGCTATTCAGGCAAGGAGGTAAACTAATTATGTCAGATATATCAAAAGAACAAGTTATTGATTGGCTCAGTGGCCAGTCTGTTATTGAAATCGCCGATTTGGTGAAGGAACTCGAGGAGAAGTGGGGCGTTAGTGCTGCTGCTCCTGCTGCGGTAGCAGTTGCTGCCCCTGCTGGGGGAGGTGATGCTGCAGGGGGTGCCGCTGAAGAAAAGAGTGAGTTCGATGTTATTCTCACCGAATTTGGTGGTAACAAAATCGCAGTGATTAAAGAAGTTCGAGCCATCACAGGCTTGGGACTTAAAGAGGCAAAAGAGCTTGTTGAAGGAGCTCCTAAGCCAGTAAAAGAAGCCGTTTCTAAAGAAGATGCAGAAGAGGTAGTCAAAAAGCTTGAAGCTTCAGGAGCCAAAGCCGAGATTAAGTAATGCAAATTCGCATTTCCTCTTAACTTTTGAAAAGCCGCCGGCACACTAGTGCCGGGCGGCTTTTCGTTTATTTATTCCCGTATCCCCTAGCCCGTTCACAATCATGGAACCCAAAACAAGAAAAAACTTTGGTAAATTGCAGGAAGTAATCGATCCGCCCAACCTTATTCAAAACCAAGTCGATTCCTTCGATAATTTTCTTCAGCGCGATGTTCCATCAACTCATCGCAAGCACGACGGCCTAGAGGCGGTTTTCAAGGAAGTATTTCCAATTCTTAGTTATGACGAGAAGTCTCGCTTGGAATATGTTAGCTACTCTATCGGTGAGTCCAAGTTAACTGAGATGGATTGTATTGATCAGAAATGCACTTACTCAGCTCCATTGCAGGTTAAGCTTAGACTCAAGTTGGAAGTAGAAGGTCAGAGTAAACCTTTCTACAGTGAGGAAGAAATCTTCATGGGCGAACTACCCATTATTACCGAAAGTGGTGCCTTTATCATCAACGGTGCGGAAAGAGTCGTAGTCAGCCAACTTCACCGGTCACCTGGCGTAAGCTTCGAGGAAACTGTTCATACGAGTGGTAAAACATTGCACGGGTTTCGCATTATTCCTGATCGCGGTACTTGGATTGAAGCACAATTTGATCAACACGACCTCCTTTATGTTTATTTAGATCGCAGAAGGCGTCGTAGGAAGTTTTTAATTACGACATTTTTAAGAGCACTTATGGATTGGGATCCTGAAAAGGATACGGACTCTGACCAAAAAATCCTAGAACTCTTTTATAATATTGAATCATTAACGATTGATGAACTCCTTAAAAAAGAAAATGTTTCCAACTATGTGTTGGTTGAACCCATGTTTGACCGGGCAAAAGGAGTAGTTTTAGCCAAGGCATTTGAGCCTCTTACTAAGACATATCTGCGAGCATTTCAGAAATCAGGTGAAAAGAAACTTCGGGCAATTGACACAAGCGTGGACGATGGAGCGATCATTCGTTGCCTCAAGAAAGATACGAGTAAAAATAAAGAAGAAGCTCTTAAAGAAATTTATAAAAAACTTCGACCAGGTGAACCTCCGCATAAAGCCAATGCCGAAGCATTGATTAATCGTTTATTCCTTGACCCAAAAAGATACGATTTAGCTAAAGTCGGTCGTCATATGCTCAACCTGAAGCTGGGCTTGGATTCACCCCTCGAAGTGAGAATTACAACAGTTGAAGATCTTGTTGCAGCTACCCGAAAACTTACCGACTTAAAGCGTGGCAAAACAGACGAGCAAATGGCTCGTGAGGATGCAGGTTCGATTTTTGATATGGGTATTGATGACATCGATCACTTAGGTAATCGCAGAGTTCGTACTGTAGGAGAGTTGCTAGCGAATGTTTGTCGTAGTGGTCTTGCACGTACGGAGAGAGTGGTGAGAGAGCGAATGACTCTATACGATCAAGGGGTTGAAAGTCTTTCTCCAGGTAAATTAATCAACCCAAAAGCTTTAACTACAGTGGTTCGCGACTTCTTTGCCCGAAGTCAACTAAGCCAGTTTATGGACCAGATAAATCCACTTGCGGAAATGACTCATAAAAGAAGACTTTCTGCTCTTGGGCCTGGTGGTTTAAATCGTGAGCGAGCTGGTTTTGAAGTTAGAGATGTTCACCCCACTCACTACGGGAGGATTTGCCCTATTGAAACCCCCGAAGGACCAAATATTGGTCTTATTAATACCCTCTCCACCTATTCTAAGATTGATGAGTTTGGATTTTTACAGTCTCCCTATCATCCTGTTAATGGTGGGGTTGTTGATAAGAATCCTAAAAATGTAACTTACCTCAACGCCTTCGAAGAGGAACGCTACATTATTGCTCAAGCAAATAGTGAAGTTGACTCTAAGTCGGGCAAATTAATAGGAAGGCCAACTTGCCGCTTCAGAGATCAGGTTCAGGAATACGATGTAAGTGATATCCACTTTATGGATGTTTCTCCTAAACAAGTTGTTTCTGTAGCCGCTGGACTAATCCCATTCATCGAACATGATGATGCTAATCGTGCACTAATGGGTGCTAACATGCAAAGACAGGCGGTTCCTCTTCTTCAGACAGAATCTCCTTTTGTTGGGACTGGTATTGAAAGCAAGGTTGCTGAAGATTCTCGTACAGTGACCGTGTCACAATCTGAAGGTGTTGTTGCGATCGCAGATGGAAATCGGATCGTGATTTCTGACGATGGAAAACTTCCACCTCGGTTTTTAAAAGAACCTAGGAGTGATCATAAGAGAGGAATTTATTGTTACGACCTCAAGAAGTTTCTTCGTTCTAATGCTGGTACATGCTTTAATCAAAAGCCTATCGTTCGTAAAGGTGACAAGGTTAAACTAGGACAAGCGCTCGCAGATGGTGCAAGCACCCAAAATGGTGAGCTTGCTATCGGCAGAAACATCCTCGTGGCTTTTATGCCCTGGAAGGGATATAATTTTGAAGATGCAATTCTCATTTCCGAAAAAATTGTCAAAGAGGATATTTACACATCGATTCATGTTGAAGAGTTTGAAGTTACTGCTAGAGACACCAAATTAGGACCAGAAGAAATAACCAGAGATATTCCAAATGCTGGAGAAGAAGCACTGCGCAATCTTGACCATCTCGGGATAGTTCGAATTGGAGCGGAAGTTAAGCCCGGTGATATATTAGTCGGAAAAATAACCCCGAAAAGTGAAACCGACTTAGCTCCTGAGGAAAAACTATTGCGTGCGATTTTTGGTGAAAAAGCAGCGGATGTTAAAGACAGTTCCTTGCGAGTACCTTCAGGGACTCAAGGGATTGTCATGGACATAAAAGTTTCCAGCAGAACTGATGCTGAGCAGGAAAAGCTTTCTCCTTCAGATTTTCGACGTCAAATGAAGCAAATCAAGGAAGATTTTCGTAATCAAACTGAAGATTTGCGTGCTCAACTTACTGAGTCTCTATCAAACATTCTTTTGGGGGAGAAAATTCCCTTAAATGTTACAAACTCAGAAACAGGTGACATTATCATTCCGGCAAATCGAAAGATCACGAAAACTCTTCTGCGTAGACTTTCTGCCGTCCACAGGTTTATCGATATTCCTCCATCTCCTGTTAGAATCAAAGTTTTTGAAATAATTGAAAGCTACGAATCAAAGTTTCAGGATCTTGAAGACGATAGAGACCGGAAAGTAGAAGCCATTGAACAAGGTGACCCCATTGATCAGGGTACCATTAAAAATGTTAGAGTTTTTGTGGCAAAGAAACAAAAGATGCGTGTTGGCGACAAAATGGCTGGCCGTCATGGCAACAAAGGAGTTGTTGCTAAGATTGTTCCTGAGGAGGACATGCCATTTTTACCAGACGGCACTCCCATTGAAATATGTCTTAATCCACTAGGAGTTCCTAGCCGCATGAATGTTGGCCAAGTTTTAGAAACTCATCTTGGTTGGGCCTGCAAGAAATTGGGCCTTAAGGTTGCGACCCCGATCTTCGATGGAATTCCCGAGGCAAAAATTCAAGAATACCTTAAAGAAGCCGAACTTCCCGAAAATGGAAAATCTACTCTTTATGACGGCTGTAGTGGTGAGCCATTCTATCAGCGAATCGTTGTTGGTTACATGTACATGCTAAAGCTCAACCATTTAGTATCTAGCAAGATTCATGCACGAGCAGTAGGTCCTTACAGTCTTATCACGCAACAACCACTCGGCGGAAAAGCTCAATATGGTGGTCAGCGATTTGGAGAAATGGAGGTATGGGCTCTTGAGGCATATGGAGCAGCTTACACTTTGCAGGAAATTCTTACGGTTAAATCCGACGATGTTCTTGGCAGAACCAAAATATATGAGTCCCTAGTCAAAGGTGACAATTCATTACAAGCAGGAACTCCACAGTCCTTTAATGTACTGATGAAAGAAATGCAGAGTCTCTGCTTAGATATTCGAGTAAAAGGTGAGGATGCCCTCTGATTTAATTCCCTCAGAAGAAATTTAAAAAATATATACTATGAGCGTTGAAGCATTAAACGAGTCACTAGGAATTGAAGTTGGTCCAATGGACCGTGTATCTGTTACAGTAGCTGCTCCTGATACCATAAGATCATGGTCTAAAGGGGAGGTAAAAAACCCAGAGACAATAAACTATCGAACATTCAAGCCAGAACCCGGTGGTTTGTTTTGCCAGAAAATCTTTGGTCCAGTTCGTGACTACGAATGTGCATGCGGAAAATACAAACGCATCAAATACAAGGGTGTTGTGTGTGACCGTTGTGGAGTAGAGGTCACAGTTTCACGAGTTCGCCGTGAGCGCATGGGTCATATTGAACTAGCTGTTCCGGTTTCTCACATATGGTTTCTCAAAAGCATGCCCAGTAGACTTGGCTTGCTGATGAACATGACAGCGAAAAGCTTGGAACGTGTATTATATTACGAGCAGTATTTAGTCACCGATCCGGGCAACACGCCTCTAGAGGACCGCCAGATGCTTTCCGACAAAGAGTACAGGGAAGCCATTGATGAATATGGCGATGAATTTGAGGCAAAAATGGGAGCTGAGGCTGTTCGGGATGTCTTGAGTAGGTTAGATTTACAGGAAGAGTTGGACGACCTTTACGACCAAATCCATGAGACCAAATCAAAACAAATCAAGAAGAAACTAGCTAGTAGGTTGCGTGTTATAAAAGGCTTTCTTCAGTCAGAAGCATCACCTGAATGGATGGTATTAGAATCAATTCCCGTCATTCCACCAGATTTAAGACCATTAGTTCCATTGGAAGGCGGCAGATTTGCAACGAGTGACCTCAATGATTTATATCGCAGAGTAATCAATCGAAACAACAGACTCAAAAATCTTCTTCAGTTAAAAACACCTGATGTAATTATTCATAATGAAAAGAGAATGCTGCAGGAAGCGGTGGATGCTCTTTTTGATAACGGTCGTCATGGTCGTGCAATTACTGGTTCAGGAAACCGTCCATTGAAGTCTTTGAGTGATATGCTCAAAGGCAAGCAAGGCAGGTTTCGCCAAAATTTACTTGGAAAACGTGTGGATTATTCCGGTCGCTCTGTAATTGTGATTGGGCCAGAACTTAAGCTTAATCAGTGTGGATTACCCAAAAAAATGGCTTTGATTTTGTTTGAGCCATTTATTATCCGAAGATTAAAGGAGCTCGGGTTTGTCCATACCGTTCGCGGTGCTAGAAAGATGATTGAAAGCAGGTCTCCAGAGGTATGGGATATCTTGGAGGAGGTTACGAAAGGACATCCGGTTTTATTAAATCGTGCCCCCACCCTTCACCGCTTGTCAATTCAGGCATTTGAGCCTGTTTTAATAGAGGGAAATGCTATACGTGTGCATCCTTTGGTTTGTACACCTTACAATGCCGACTTTGATGGTGACCAAATGGCTGTTCATGTGCCATTGTCAGTTGAGGCAATCATGGAGGCAAAACTTTTGATGATGGCCACCCATAACATCTTTTCCCCATCGAGTGGTAAGCCAATTCTTACTCCATCACAAGATATTGTACTAGGTTCTTATTTCCTTACAATGAATCCGAAGAGCGAGGAGCCCAAGGATGGAGTTCGTTTACCGATCATTGCTTCGTTGGAAGAAGCTTTGAGCGCCCTACAGGAAGAAGCCTTGACGCTTCATGATTGGATCGATCTCAAAAATCCTGACAAAGA
>Ga0181589_10000363_pt1 | contig 32062 bp, 30 predicted proteins | sample 071ome_25_FD_132444 | JGI IMG/M metagenome (GOLD analysis project Ga0181589, IMG submission 132444) | Coastal salt marsh microbial communities from the Groves Creek Marsh, Skidaway Island, Georgia - 071410BT metaG (megahit assembly) | ecosystem: Environmental > Aquatic > Marine > Intertidal...
CACCTGATATCTATTTTTCTTGGAAGCAAGTCCTGCAACTGCAGCAAAGCCATCCTGAGTTATTTGCTGCGAATCAAACCATCATTCGTAACGAAGGTGCCGTAATGGGTACAGGTCAAAAACTCTGGAAACGGGCCAAGCAGGTTATCCCTGGCGGCAATATGCTGCTCTCCAAGCGTGCTGAAATGTTCCTGCCTGATCAATGGCCGGCGTATTTCAGCAGAGCGAAAGGCTGTAAGGTTTGGGACCTCGATGGGAATGAATACGTAGATATGTCCATTATGGGTATAGGTACAAATACGCTGGGTTACGGTCATCCCGAAGTTGATGAGGCGGTGATGAGCACAGTTCAAGCGGGAAATATGTCCACTCTAAATTGCCCTGAAGAGGTTTATCTCGCTGAAAAATTGATTGAGTTGCATCCTTGGGCGGATATGGTGCGCTTGGCTCGCTCAGGCGGAGAGGCGAATGCTATTGCCATTCGCATTGCGCGTGCGGCTTCAGGTCGGGATAAAGTCGCAGTATGTGGTTACCACGGCTGGCATGATTGGTATCTATCGGCTAATTTAGGCGACGAACAAAACCTTGCAGGACATCTGTTGCCGGGTCTTGAGCCCAATGGTGTGCCACAAAATCTCCGCGGGACAGTGTTTCCGTTCAACTACAACAATTATGCCGAGCTCGAGCAGCTGGTCGAAAAACATGACATCGGCGTGATTAAGATGGAGGTTGTGCGCAATAAAGGACCTGAGGACAACTTTCTTCATAAAGTTCGTGAGTTAGCTACGAAGCGAAATATTGTTTTGATTTTTGACGAGTGTACTTCTGGCTTTCGCGAGACGTTTGGCGGGTTGCATAAGAAATACGGTGTTGAGCCGGATATGGCCATGTTTGGTAAAGCGCTTGGTAATGGATATGCGATCACGGCTACGATTGGTCGGCGCGAAGTTATGGAAGCCGCACAAACCACTTTTATCAGTAGCACTTTCTGGACAGAGCGGATTGGTCCAACTGCTGCGCTGAAAACTCTTGAGGTGATGGAGCGCGAGAAGTCTTGGGAAAGAATTACCGCGACAGGTCTTGATATCCGTCGCCGTTGGCAGGCTCTTGCAGAGAAGTATGGTATCGAACTAGACCATTGAGGATTGCCTGCTCTTACTGGTTTCACCGTCAAGAGCGAAAATGCGCTTTCGTATAAAACCCTGATCACACAAGAAATGCTCAAAAAGCACTATCTGGTCGGTAACAGCGTTTACGTATGCACAGAGCATACTTCACAAGTTCTTGATGGATTTTTTGAGGCTCTTGATCCTGTATTTAGGCTAATCAAAGAGTGTGAAGAAGGTCGCGATGTTAAGTCGCTACTTGCTTGGCCGGTATGTCATGCTGGTTTCAAGCGACTTAATTGAGGTGGCTTATGCATAAAACAGTCCTTATTAATGGTCGAAGTATCGGTAGCGATTCACCTCCTTATATCGTCGCTGAAATGTCCGGCAATCATAATTACGATTTGAATCGAGCATTAAAGATTGTTGATGCTGCATAAGCTGCAGGCGCAGACGCCGTTAAATTGCAAACTCGAAGCGCAACTTCGCTGTGAACCATTAGAGCCTTTGTTTAAAGTTCGCTGATTTGTAGTCAAGTTCATGAAAGTAGTTATTCGAGCGGATTCATCCATTGTTATTGGTAGCGGGCATATCATGCGTTGCATGACGCTTGCTGATCAATTGGTCGAGCAGGGAGCCGAAGTTAGATTTATCTGTGCCGACTTGCTAGGTGCGATGTTTGATTTGATTGAAGCCCGTGGATACCTGTATGAGCGTTTGGATCAAACTATCGATGGTTCTGAAGCGGATGCAGCGGCTACTAAATCAGTTATTCAAAAGTATTATCCAGCAGGCCTGGATTGGTTGATTGTTGACCATTACCAACTTGATGCAAGCTGGGAAAGTCATCTGCGCCCATTTGTCAGCAGATTGATGGTCATCGATGATCTTGCAAACCGCCGTCATGACTGTGATTTGTTGCTGGACCAGAACTATTACAGAAATTTCACAGAACGTTATGATGGTCTAGTGTCAGAGTCAGCAGTCCTTCTTCTAGGGCCAGAGTATGCACTGCTACGTCCAGAGTTTTATCGTGCCAAAAACGAAATGCGACCGCGAAATGGCAAGGTGAATCGTATTCTTGTGTTTTTTGGCGGCAGTGACCCGTCCCACCAAACAGAATGTGCATTACAAGCGATTGAGCGACTCGATAGGCCAGGCCTACAAGTCGATGTTGTTGTCGGTAGTTCAAATCCTAATCAGCAAGCAATCCGCGAGTATTGTGACGCCAGAAACGGGGTGAATTATCATTGCCAAGTTTCCAACATGGCAGAATTCATTGCCGCAGCTGATTTGGCTATTGGTGCAGGGGGGGCAACGACTTGGGAGCGTTGCATTCTGGGCTTGCCTTGTTTGACAGTGGTGTTGGCTGATAACCAACTGGTTGCAGCTGAAGATGTGGCCGCGACGGGCGCGACTATTTGCCTGGGCTGGGCGCTTGATAAATCTATTGATCGATATTTTGACGCAATCAGTGCAGTTATAGATGATCAAGAACAGTTAAAAAAAATGAGTGATGCTTCGAGGGCCTTAGTGGATGTCCATGAAGGTGCAGTTTCTAGTAGAATGGTTGAGATGGGCTTGCCGGTATGAACTTTCAGGCACAAAGAATTAGTAAAGAAATAAGGAGGTAATGATGACTTCATCATTGGTTAAGCATTCGTTGGGTTTTTGGACTGTTGCTGAAAAACCTTCATCAAGTGATCTTCAGAAATACTACTCAGAGAAGTATTACCAACAGGGATTGGGTAGCTATGACACGCAGTACACTGATGAGGAGATTGCTTATTTTAATGCCAAAATTGAGCAGCGTTACCATGTTGTAAATAAGCATACAAAAGGTAGCGGTCGCTTCCTGGATGTCGGGTGCGGTGAAGGTTTTGCGCTATCTTATTTTCGTAAACAGGGTTGGGATGTCAGAGGTTTGGATTTTAGTGCAGCAGGTGTGGAAGCACAGAACCCGCACTGCAACGATGTGTTGAAAACAGGCGATCTGTTTGCACTACTTGATGATGAGATTGCAGCTGCAGATCATTTCGATGTGGTTTGGTTACAAAATGTTCTTGAGCATGTGATAGATCCCGAAGGGCTTCTTGAATCCTTGAAGCAAGTGGTTGCTCCTGACGGGTTGCTTGTGGTCACGGTACCAAATGACTTTTCCATATCGCAGCAGGCCGCTATTGCATTAGGACATATATCGAAAGAATTCTGGGTGGCTATTCCTGATCACTTAAACTATTTTGACCATAAGTCCCTGCCCGCCACCGTGGAGGCGCTGGGGTGGGAGAGTTTCGAGCTGCTTGGCGATTTTCCTGTTGACTGGTTCTTGTTTAATTCAGGTTCGAATTATGTTGAAAATGGTGCCTTGGGAAAACAAGCGCATATGGCTCGGGTTCAAATAGAAAATATGTTGCACAGTCAACCTATTCATGTGCTGATGAATTTCTGGTCTGCAGCAGGACAATTAGGTGTGGGAAGGGATATCACCATATTTCTGCGAGCCCGCGAGGCGTAACAATAGACCCCTATGTTAGGTGACGATGCGAAATAAGTACTGTTCAGGAGCCGCTACTAGTATTTTCTGTCTCAGAGGGCATCAATGAAGCTCGCTCTTCTCAGCGACATTCACGCCAATTCGCTTGCCTTGAGTGTCGTCTTAGATGCAGCAAAAGCTAAAGGGGTTACCGAGTTGTTGGTCGCTGGAGATTTAGTTGGATACTATTTTTCTCCTAAAGAAGTAATCGATCTTCTGGCTTCTTGGCACGCGCATATAGTTCGCGGTAATCATGAAGAAATGCTATCTCAGTCAATAGATAATCCCGAATATCTGGAAGAAGTGAGTCGTCGCTATGGATCTGGGATTAAAGAGGCGATTATCCAGTTGTCGACAGTTGAGCTTGATTTCCTATGTACTCTTCCTCACCCTTTAGAACTAGAAATTGCTGGTCGCAACATACTTCTTTGTCATGGCGCGCCTCACGATCTTAACTGTTACCTATATCCAGACAATGACCTTAAGCAGTTGGATTTGTCAGGCTTAAGAAGATTCGATTTGGTGGTAACTGGGCATACCCATTATTCAATGCAACGAATAATCGGAGACGCTACTTTGCTTGTTAATCCTGGTTCGGTTGGTCAGCCTCGCAATCGTCAGCCAGGTGCGCATTGGATGCTTTATGATACTGATACCGGCGAGATAACGCTGCACTGTGAAGCCTATGATTACAGCTTAATTCAAGCTGAAGCTCGAAAAAGACATCCCGAATTACCTTATTTGGCAGACGTATTAGGACGTAAATGAAATCAATTTTGATTACCGGTATCGGCGGCGATATCGCTCAAAGTGTTGCAACAGTACTCAGGTCGCAATGGCCAGCGTTAAAGCTTTATGGTTCGGATACACACGACCAGCATGGCGGGCAACTTTTCGTTGATGAGATTTTTACGTTGCCACTGGCGAGTAATCCAGCTTATATCGATGCGGTTCGTAATTTGCTCGATGCCCACTCCATTGACGTGTTACTGCCAATGTCTGAACCTGAGCTAGGTGTGCTGGGACCATTGCTAGAGGAACTTGGAGATTCCCGCAGTATTTGGGCTGGCGCACAAGTTATTTCTGCGGGGTTGGACAAGCTGGCAACTATAAATGCATTGAAAGATTTTGGTTTGTCCGTACCTTGGACAACGCTTGTGGATGGTGGCGCTCCCCAGTCTTTCCCATGTATTTTGAAAAATCGTTTTGGATCAGGGTCTCGTGCGGTGTTTGTCGTTCATGACGAGGCAGAAGCCAATTACTTAGCTGAACGACACCCTCAGGCTATCTACCAGGAGTTGCTTGAACCGGCTGATCGTGAGGTAACGGCAGCTGTTTATCGTACTCGTGATGGGCGGGTTTCGACCTTATTGATGTTAAGACGTTTAACGGGAGGATTCACCGGATGGGCAACAATTATTGAAGATGATCAAGCATCTGATATGTGTCAGGTGATCGCTGAACAATTGGATTTACGCGGTAGTATGAATATACAGTTGCGTTTGACCGAACAGGGTCCAAGAGTGTTCGAAATTAATCCTCGTTTTTCATCTACCGCTCTTATGCGACATCGACTGGGTTTTAGCGATGTGATTTGGGCTATACAGGAATTACAGGAAGAGAAGGTTGATTTTCCTGAGATTGCTGTAGGTCAAGTAATGGTGCGGATTCAGGATGCGGTTGTCCTTAAGAGTTTGTAAATAGGAGTTAAAAATGATCAATATTGGAGGCCGTCAAATAGGGCTGAATGAACAGCCATTTATCATTGCTGAGATGTCTGGCAACCACAATCAATCGCTGGACAGAGCACTTGAGATTGTTGATGAAGCGGCTAAGTCTGGCGCCCATGGTTTGAAAATTCAGACCTATACACCAGATACCATGACTATTGATATAGACGAGCGAGAGTTTCATATATCCGATAGTAAGAGCCTTTGGAAAGGAGCGTCTTTATACAAACTCTATGGTGAAGCCTATACGCCTTGGGAATGGCACGAGGCTATTTTTAAGCGTGCTAAAGAACTCGACATGATTCCGTTTAGTTCACCTTTTGATGTAACAGCCGTTGATTTTCTGGAGTCGTTGAATGTTCCTTGCTACAAAATCGCCTCATTTGAAAATACTGATATCCAATTGATAAGAAAGGTTGCCTCTACAGGTAAACCACTAATAATATCTACTGGGATGGCTACAATAGCAGAACTTGATGAAAGTATCAGGGCTGCACGTGAAGCAGGGTGTCAGGACTTAATATTGCTGAAATGCACCAGTACTTATCCCGCAACTGCAGACAATACAAATATACGAACCATACCGCATATGCGTGAGTTATTTGGTTGCGAAGTGGGTTTATCTGACCACACTATGGGTTCGGGGGTATCTGTCGCTAGCGTCGCGCTGGGTGCGACCGTTATTGAAAAACATTTTACGTTACGTCGTGCGGATGGCGGTGTGGATAGTGCGTTCTCTATGGAGCCACAGGAATTGACAGATTTAGTTGAAGCTTCCAAGAGAGCATGGCAAGCCCTAGGTAGGGTCAGTTATGGACCGACTGAAGCGGAGCGTACGTCACTGCAATATCGACGCTCTTTGTATGTGGTCGAAGATGTGGCTGCAGGTGGTGTATTGACTAGTGATAATGTAAGAGCCATCCGTCCGGGGTTGGGGCTTCCAACAAAATATTTGGATATAATTCTTGGCAAAAAAGTTTGTAGGGATATTGCACGAGGTTCTGCTTTGACATGGGACATAATTGAATGAGTACAGAGGCCATATTATGTATCGATGGCGGTTTTTTGTGGGTGTTTTAGCAGCATGACGTTCATCAAGGCTATGTTGATGGTTTGAATGATCCAGAAGTAAACTAATTTCTTGGTGTAGTTAAGGCTTCAAAACAAACATTGCAAAGCGTCAATCATTTGGAGTGGGCATTCAGGCGATCAAAAGAAAGATCGCGCAGAACTGCATAACCAAGGATGTATACTGTTCAATCTCAAGGTATTGAAATTCCCACTTTGACTAAAGATGTGCCGTGTCTCACTCATCACGAATTCTGAACTGAGCAGAAGTTGGGTCAGATGAGGATTTTGTTGTTTATTTTTTACCGAAAAATTCAGCAATAGACATTAATGAAAAGGATGACTGTAAGATCGCCGGAGAGCACTATCGTAGGCTGTAAATACAAAAAGTACGAAAGTAATGATTAAGTTTATTGATGCTAAAACCCCCTTTTTTTGGGAGCTTCTTGCTCAGTTGGGTTTAGAGGTAGGCTGGCAGTCACCGCTGTATACTCGTAGTTCATTTAACTATTACCAACAGAGAGCGCGGGATGTCGGAAATAAAGTCAGTGATCGTTCATTTTTAATGCTGCATGAAAACCACCCAGTGGCAGCATTTTTGGGGACTCTTGTTGGTACAAGTGATGAGAAGCAAGATTTATTAGCTTTTGAGATTCCATGTATCGTTATTGAGAACAACGATAAATTGACTGCAGGAGTTTCAAAGCGTTTTATACGTGAAATTGATTTAGTAGTGCAAGAAGTGTCAGGAGTCGTTCGATTTCGTGATTTTCTTGTGAGCGGGCGTGTTTCTGCTTTTTCACAATACTTGCTATCAAAAGGTGGAAGTGCATCTCCAGCTTTTTTAAAAGTGATTGATCTATCCAATGAAGAGGCTTACCTGAAGGCTCAACTTAGAAAAAGCTACGGTAGTTTGGTTAATTGGGGTATCCGAGAGTTGAATCCTGTCGTTGTGGGAAAAGACAATGTGACTTTGAAGATGGTAGAAGAATTTAGGCAGTTACATATTAGAGAAGCAGGGCGTGAGACTCGTTCTGAAGCTAGTTGGAAAAGGCAGTACGAAATGGTACAGGCGGGCGAGGCTTTTCTTGTGTTTGGGAAGCTTGAGGAGCAGTTAGTCTCGGCAGGGTTGTTTGTCTGTAGTGAAACGACTTGTTATTATGGCGTTTCAGCATCTAGGCGTGATTTATTCAAAAAACCTTTGTTTCATTCTTTAATGTGGGTTGCGATCCTCTATGCAAAAAAAAATAAATGCCAGTATTTTGAAGTTGGTGAACAACTCTACCCAAACCATCCGCAGAGCATTCGGCCAACTCGGAAAGAGCTGGGGGTCAGTGACTTTAAGGCTGGTTTTGGCGGTCAAACAAAAATGTATCTTGATATATTGCTTGTAGATTCAGTTTGCAAATGAATATGGTGGAGAGTTTTATGGCCATGCTATGTGGCGACGATATTCGTGAGATGTTCATATGTTCCTTGATATTGGAAATTTATTGATGACTGTAATTGAAGCGCCTATCTTTATAAGTGGCCACACCCGTTCGGGTACGAATTTGTTATTGAGATTGATTGATGGTGCTCCAGAATTGGTAGCGCCCCCAGGTGAAGGCAAAATTAATATTCTTCGGCGATTCAATCATTTAAGTGCTTACCAAAATGTTAGAGATAATGTCGAATTAAATATTGACTCAAGTAGAATCAAGCGGGTGTTTGCAGGAATGCCTGAGTCGCAACTTGAGCGTGGATTTTGTGGAGGGGTTTTTACATTAGTTGACTCACTATATGGTTCTTTTGCTAAAAGTAAATATGATTTTGGTTTGAACGATCGTAGATGGGTTGAGAAAAATCATAACCTAGAGTTTTATTTTGCTAGAGCCAAGTTGTTATTTGGTGATATTAAAATGGTTTATGTTCTAAGGAATCCGTTGGATAACTGGCTTTCTTGGAAAAAATATGTGCAGAAATATTCGCTTGATATGAATGCTTCGCGGTTATGTTTTAATATTATTAATCATGTAATTAATGAAATCAAAGAGCATGCGGTAGGGCTAAAGCAATACGGTGATATTGATCAAATGTTGGCATTTTATGGTGTTAAGCATAGTGCAATAAATCGATTAATGGAGCTTCTGTTTACTCCAGATAAGATGGATGCTTCATGTGATTTTAGTAATTTGTTTAACTCGAATAATTATTTGACTGGCGTGGATCCAGAGCAGTTTTTTGCTGTGAACTACTTGTATATGTTTAGGAAGGCGAAATATTTATCTGAAAACTATCCGAAGAATTTTATGATAGTAAGATATGAGGATGTTGTTCGTGAGACGGACAGGATGATGAAGCAAATAGCACTATTTTGTGGATACACTCATTCTGATATTAACCTAAAGCCAACTGACGGTACGAGTGGGTGGGGGGGGAATAGTTCACATGCTGATTCTGGCTCACCAGCATCTGAGGTTAGTAATGCTAGTATAGGTCGATGGAAAAATCATCTTCAAGAAAAGGAAGTAAACAACATCAATTCTATATTAGAAAAAGATGATGTGTATAAACTGCACTATATGTAAATGTTCTTTTTTCTTTATGCTATTTGCAAAAATTTATGTGATTTATTTTTCTAAGACCGTTTGTGATGAACTCTACAGGTAAAATTGGTGGGTTAATATTCTCGCGGTTTGATTCCACGCGTCTTCCAGGTAAGGCTTTGCTTGAAATTAACGGTCGAGAGATGCTCGGGCGGGTTATTGATCGAGCCAAAAAAATACCGGGTTTAGACGGTATTGTTGTAGCAACAACGGATCGCGAAGTGGACGACACTATTGCCGAGTTTGCGAGTAAAGAAAATGTAGGTTGTTTTCGCGGTAGTTTGGATGACGTAGCGTTTCGGGCCTTTAAGGCTTGCGAGTCTTTTGGTTTTTCTAAGTTCGTTAGAATTTGTGGCGATAGGCCTTTTTTTGAGCCGGAAGTGATTGTTAAGTTGTTGGCACTTTTCTCTGCATCAACAGATGTTGCGACAACGACTTTTCCAAGAACCTATCCACCGGGTTTGACGGGCGAAGTGGTGAGTTTTGAAGCCTTGGCTCGTGTTATCGAAGTATCGACCAGCCCTGAAGATCGAGAACACGTTACGCGTTATTTTTATCAGCATGCCGAATCTTTCAACATTGTTAGTTTGCCGACACCCGATGGTTACAACTTTGACGGTGTGCGCTTGGTGGTTGACGACCAGGAAGATTTGCAACGCGCGCAATGGATCGCCAAGGGTGTAGACAAGCAGGGCGCATATATCGGTGATATGGGCCTAGTGTTAGAATTAGCGCGTGAGTGGGATGCGCGAAACAAGCTTTGATTTTTATAGACATATTTTTTTTTGAGGTTTTTTTATGGTTATTTTAGGAATACATGACGGGCACAACGCGAGCGCAGCCCTACTCATTGATGGAAAGTTGGTGTGCTCTATTGCGGAAGAGCGTTTGACGCGCGTGAAGCATGAATACGGTTTTCCCGGACAAGCAATTGAAACCGTTTTGAATACTGCTGGCATTACCATTGCCGATGTTGATCACATAGCGATGGCTACGGCGACTTTGCCGCCAGCTTATTATTATACTTCGCGCAATGCCAAGTTTTCGATTAGCGATTACTGGCATGAGCAAAAAGAATATTGGTATCCGAAATTATACGAAGGTAAGGACCCAAGCTATATCGAGCTGTTCAAAAAGCATATCGATATGAGTAGGTTCCCTTATGATGAGTCTTTGATTAAAGATGAAAAAGATCATCAGGGCATGTGGAAGGCGCGCGTAAAACACCTGTGCGAAACATTAGGTGTTAGCGAAGATATGATCTCTGTTCATAATCACCACAATTGTCACGCTTACTACGGTTACGTAGCTTCTCCTTACCGTCGCGGCGAAGACACCCTTGTTTACACAATGGACGGCGGTGGCGATGGTGAAAATGGCACCGTGTCGATTGCTAAAGCCGGAGAGCCTCTAGAGTTCTTGTCTAGGTCGTCAAATTGTAACATTGGGCGTATGTATCGCTACACAACTTTGTTGTTAGGTATGCGCCCCGCTGACCACGAATATAAGTTGATGGGGTTGGCAGCATACAACACCGGTGACTATGCGAAAAAAGCATACAATGTGTTCGCAGATACCCTGCAAGTGGATGGTTTAGGGTTTAGCTATAAAAATGAAGTAAAAGATCACTTCTTCCACTTCAAAGATCGTTTAGAGGGCGAAAGATTCGACTCAATTGCGTTTGGCATTCAAAAGCGCACAGAAGAGTTGTTAACCGAGTGGATTCAAAACGGCATAGAGAAAACCGGTATTAAAAATATCGTTATGTCTGGCGGTGTTGCACAAAACATTAAGGCCAACAAATTGATCTGGGAAATGGATGGTGTGCAGCAGTTGTTTATCCCACCTGGTCCTGGTGATGAGTCTATTTCGATTGGTGCTGTGTATGCAGAGGCGATTAAGCGTGGTGTTAAAGTCGATGACATTGAATCGATTGACAATGCCTATTTCGGTACCTCTTTTAACGATGATCAAATTAAGCAAGCCATTGATGGTAGCGACTTGAAGGACTGGGAGGTTCGTCAAGTCACCCCAGACGACGTTGCTGAAGTATTGGCTAATGGTGATGTGGTTGCACGCTTTGGTCAAGATAATGCTGAGTTTGGCGCAAGAGCACTGGGTAATCGTTCGATTATTGCTGATCCTCGTAGTCCAAACGTTATTCATCACATTAACAAGTTGGTGAAGATGCGAGACTTCTGGATGCCGTTTGCACCGAGTATTCTGGCAGAGCGCGAAGCAGACTATATGATTAATCCTAAGGGTATCGATAGCCGCTTTATGGCAATTGGTTTTGATTCTACCGAGTTGGCGCGCGAACATTTGTCTGCAGGCTTGCACCCGTTTGATCGTTCAGCACGACCACAAATTGTAAGAAAGGAAGATAATCCGGGTTACCATGCGATCATCAAAGCGTTTGAAAAAGTTACTGGCGTGGGTGCTGTCATGAATACCTCGTTCAATATTCATGGTGAGCCAATCGTAGGTACGCCGGAGCAAGCCATAGATACCTTCAGCCGCTGCGGTTTGCATCACTTGTTGCTGGGTTCTTTTATGATTAGCAAGCCGGAAAAAGAACGCTTGTAAATCCAGACTCAATTGAAAAGACTAACTATGCCAGTGAATATTATGTTCTAAAAGGATTGTTGGCTGAAGTGCGAAAAGCTAAAAAGAGGTGTTCCTTATCCCTTCTAATCCCCTTTAATTAAATGATTAATAACTTGAAATATCGCCCTGAAATAGACGGCTTGCGAGCACTTGCTGTCGTACCTGTAATTTTGTTCCATGCTGGATTAGAAGTGTTTAGAGGGGGATTTGTTGGCGTTGATATCTTCTTTGTAATCAGTGGCTACTTGATTACGAAAATCCTTATTGAAGAAATAGAAAACAAACGATTTAGTATTGTTAACTTCTACGAGAGACGTGCTAGACGAATACTACCAGCACTTTTCTTTGTAATGCTTGTATGTATTCCGTTTGCTTGGATGTGGATGCTCCCAAGTCAATTGAAAGACTTTTCACAAAGTCTCGTCGCTGTCAGTCTGTTTGTATCAAATATTTTGTTTTGGCGTGAGACTGGTTATTTCGCTGCAGCTTCAGAAGAAAAACCGTTGCTTCATACGTGGAGTCTAGCAGTTGAAGAACAGTACTATGTCCTATTTCCTGTTTTCTTAATCTTAGCTTGGCGCTTTGGTAAGAATAGGGTGTTTTGGATGATTGTAGTGATGGCTGCAATTAGCTTGTTGCTAAGCGAGTGGGGTTGGCGTTATAGCGCTACAGCTAATTTTTTTCTTGCACCAACACGTGTGTGGGAGTTATTCGCTGGATCGATAGCTGCTTTTATTGTTCATAAGCATGGAATTCAAAATAGTAACATATTATCTGTAATCGGCTTGACGGCAATTATTTTTTCAATCTTTTTCTACGATGAGACAACGCCGTTTCCAAGTGTTTATGCCCTTGTTCCAGTGCTTGGTGTTGTTCTGTTAGTGTTGTATGCGGGTAAAGAAACGCTTGCTGCAAAACTACTCAGTACTAAAGGGTTTGTTGGAATAGGCTTAATTAGTTACTCAGCTTACCTATGGCATCAACCTTTGTTTGCCTTTGCGCGAATTCGTTCCATGGAAAATCCAGCCACACTATTTATGTTGGCACTCAGTCTTCTCTCTATTTTGCTAGCTTATTTTAGTTGGAGTTATATTGAAAAACCTTTCAGGCAAAGAAAACGAATTAAAAAAAGAGGTGTTGTAGTTTTTTCTGCTGTTGCGTTATTTGGATTTTTTTTATTTGGCTACAACGTACACATAAACGAAGGTTACAAAGAGAGATTCAATATCTCTAACTCGGTATACACTTCGCTTTCAAGAAGCGAACGGGAGCGCGAGTGCTATGGGTACACTCAACAATCTAATTGGTTTTGTAGTATAGGTTTGGTCTCGTCACAGAAAAACATTTTCGTATATGGTGATAGTCATGCGCTTAGCTTTTTACCAGCTATTGACAATGCATTATCCCAAATTAACAAAGGCGGGATTTTCACTCATGTAAGTGGGTGTACTCCCCTCTTGGGTATCCATGCATTAAGAAATGATCAGCGTAATAGTAATTGTAATGAGTTTAACAGACGGGTATTTAACTACATTAAAGAGAATCCGGTAGATACATTAATTCTTGTTGCAAGATGGACGTACTACACCGATGGAGGTTATGAAGGCGATGATTTTTCATACATTGGCTTTAGAGAGGCTGATGAAAGGATACAAGAGACTTCAAGATTAGCGTTTGAGTATGGATTGCGTGAAACGATAACTGCATATTCTGAAATTGGTGTAAAAGTCATAATTGTGCCACAAATTCCGCAACAACATAGTGAACCTCTAAATATTTATGCCCAGAGCAGTTTAAGTGGAAAAAGCCTTACTGAGAGTTCAGTTGCTCGCTCAAAGCATTTAATGTTACAGAGATATGTAACAAGTGTATTTGAGGCAGAAGGCGTAACACTTTTAGACTTTACAGACACATTTTGTAATGATTCTTATTGCAATGTTGGTACAGACGCTGCGTCGTTTTATTTTGATGATGATCACTTATCACTTAGTGGTAGCTCCTTATTGGTAAAACCGCTTTTAGACTTTTTATCTAATGAGTGAGTGGTACTGCAATCTAGAAAAGCCATCTAGAAGCTTTCATATGTTGTTACAAGATCGGATTCAATAGATAAATTCACTTCGTAACTTAACTGACAAAGAAATTAAACGATTAGTTAAGTTAGAAGCGATAGCTGACAAGCTTTAACCCTTAGAAACTGTACATAACTGTCAGCGACATACTTGGCTAAGTGAAGATGAATACGCATAGTTTGGCAGACGAGTGGCGCAAAAGAACAAATGATGAGCTAAATGTAGAACGAGTGTGGTTTAAACTTGTTCTTCTTCTTAAAATATGAAAAAAATCATTGCGTTAACTATTTAATTACAATAGTTACGTAAGAGTAGAAAAAACGTGAATGGTGAGTTACGCATTTCTTGCATATGAACTGTTAGGTTATTGTAGGTGATGGATATTAAAATAAATAAAAACTTACCATACTGTCTAATGGGAGCAGTGTGTTGAATCTTGCTATTGTAATAAATTGTAGTGCGAAAGCTCTTTATGATGTCCAAGGGCGCCCGGCTATCAGCTACACTATTGATCGTATAAAAAGTGTTGAAAAAAACGTTCAACTTTTGGTTATAGACACAGGTCAGATAGATAGCGCGTTGCTAGCGACTTATTGCAGAAGAACTGGCACCAAGTTGGCTCAATTTAAGGGACTTGGCGCGTCGTGCTTATCTGGTATGGATTATGTCGCTTTTATCGATGCCCAAAACATGTTTTTTGATGCCATGTGTTTGCGAGACATGTTGGCCATAGCCAAAACCGGTATCTTCGATTACTTGAGTAATGTTGAGGCTAACACCCTAGTAAAGGGAACGGCCATCAATGTGTTAAGTCGTCAATTGTTCGACAGGCTCGAAACAAAATTGACCACTGCCCTTGTAGATTCAGATATACATAATTTGTTAAATACAGAAAGTATTGAATGTAGGTCGTATTTTATTAAAAGCGATTATGCCGCCGAGTGTTCAAATGTTTCTTTGTCACTTAATGATGAAGCCGGTACCTTAACCGTTCAAAAAGTCGCAGCGAATGTAGATGCTCCGCTACATACATTAGGTTTGGGTGAAATATTAACGGTTGCACAACGTGGCGATAGTGTCTCGCCTTGGCAAGGAGAGGTTGGCCCCTTGTTGATTGCCGAGATTGGCGGTAACCACGAAGGTGATTTCGACGTCGCTAAGCACATGCTTGACCTTGCAATCAAGGGCGGGGCAGATAGCGTTAAGTTTCAACTCTATCAAGGCAGTTCTTTGGTTAGCCCAGTAGAAAGCCCTGATAGATATCGTCATTTCAAAAAATTTGAACTCACACGCGAGCAACACATTTATTTAGCCGAGGCCTGTCGCGAGGCCAATGTTTCATATTCTGCGTCAGTGTGGGATATGGATATGCTGGATTGGATCGATCCTTATCTAGATTTTTATAAGATCGGCTCGGGTGATGTGACTGCATGGCCTATCCTGGCCAATTTTGCGGCACGCGAAAAGCCTATTTTACTCTCTACCGGTCTGTCGACCCTCGAAGAGGTTGTGCAAACGGTCAGGTTTATTCAACAGCAAAACCCAAAGTATAGTGATCCGAATATGTTGTGTGTAATGCAATGCACATCGATGTATCCAATCCCTGATGAAGATGCCAATTTGCGTACCATGGATGCTATTGAGCGTTATACCGGGGCGGCAATCGGTTACTCAGATCACACTATTGGAATGGACGCCTTATTGGCGGCAGCTGCGATGGGTGCAAAAGCACTCGAATTTCATTTCACCGACTCGCGCGAAGGTAAGGAGTTCCGAGATCACAAAGTTTCATTAGTGTCTGAAGAAGTGGCTGAATTAAAGTCCCGAATTGCCAAAATAAACGCTTTTCGTGGCAATGGGGTTAAAGTACCGCAGCCGAGCGAACTTGAAAATAAGCACGAAGTGTCTTTCCGCAGAGCCGCCTACCTTAACCGCCCGGTAAAGGCGGGTGAAACCATACAACCAGAAGATATTGTTTGTTTAAGACCGGTACATGGCATTGATGCTAGAGACGCCGATATTTTGTTCGGTGCTAAAGCATTGCGTGATTTAGAAGCGTTTACTGCATTGCAAATAGATTCAGACCTAGCGCATTGAGTTGATCATGAATACTTCCCCTTTAGTGACCGTTTATATACCTTGTCGTAATTACGGCCGTTTTCTTCAACATGCTGTAGAAAGTGTATTTACCCAACTCTATACCAACTGGGAGCTTATCATTGTTGATGAAGCTTCTACGGATGAGTCTGCACCGATTGCGCAAGCATTATGTCGCCAACATCCTGAAAAAACGACCTTTATCCAAAACGAACAGCCTATGGGCCTGCAGCGTTTGGCGAATACTGTGTTAAGCCTAGCTAAGGGAAAATACATGGTGCGTTTGGATGCTGATGATTGGTTTGACGAATGCGCGTTATTGTTGATGGTGGCAAAGCTTGAGGCCAATCCCGATATTGGATTGGTTTATGGCAACTACTTTTACACAGACCCACAAGGAAAAGTTATCGGCATGGAGCGGCGGCATAAATTAGAGGTAGAAGATATCGCCGGTCATTTGCCGCCGCACGGTGCTTGCACCATGTTTTTAACACGTGCGCTTAAAGTCGTAGGCGGTTATTCTGAAGACGTGGATGCCCAAGACGGCTGGGAGCTTTGGTATAAGCTATACACTCGCATCGGCGCAGCAAACCTTGACGTGCCCTTGTTTTATTATCGTCAGCATGGGGATTCGCTAAGTCGAGATGCAAAACGTCTTTTGGTGGCACGTTCGCGTATTTTTGACCGCATAAGTCAAACCCTCGAAGGAGACTTTAAGCCGTGTAATGTGGCGGTGATTCCTGTAAGAGAATCTTACCCTGGCTTTGAAGGTGTGCCGTATCGTAAATATCAAGGTAATTCTTTGCTTGAACGGGCCATTCGGTCGGCCGCCGATTCCGACAAAATCGACACTGTGATTGTTGCTTCCCAAAGTCAGGAGGTATTAGATTTTGCTAGGCAGTTGGAAGACGAGGGCATTGTACCAAAACATTTAAGAATGCTTCGCGATCAAAACGAAGAGGGGGGGCGGAATATTCCTATCAGAAATTTAATGATCAGAGCTGGTGAATACTACGCAACAATGTCAGGAAAGAATCCGGATGTGATAGCGTTTTTAAGTCTCCATGCGGTACACCGTACAAAAGAACATCTGGAAAAAGCCCTTAATATATTGCGGATTACTGAAAGTGATACTGTCGTCTCCGTTCAGGAGGAGCGTGAGCCAATGTTTGTTTATACCAGGCAAGGATTAAAATTGCTTAACCCGGGGCGGTTTCAGGATTTAATTTTTGACCGAGAAAGATTGTATCGTTTTAATGGTTCAATAGTTGCGACATGGTGGGAAGTGCTACAGGAGAATAATCTTTTTGGGGGAAAAATCGCGTTTACTGAAATGACTGAAGAAGAGAGTTTTCAAGTTAAAAATATTTCGAAATTAAAGTAATATTTAGTATGAACACGAAAAATCATGGTATTGAACATGTTTTAAAGATAAAGAATTTGAAGCATGTATTTTTTATAAATAGTCCTATTGTTGAGATAGTTGCATTTCAGGTGTTGCATAAATTTAATATACCTCTAGACAGAGTTATATTGGTGTCGTTAAGGGGGTATGCTCCGAAATTAATAAATGCAGAACTGATTGTTTCAAGAAAAAGTTATTTATCTCGGATATTATTGAGATTTTTAAATTTTTCTTATGAAGGGTATCGTGTTAAAAGAAAACTGATCAAACAAGCTGATAAATATATCCTATATGTTCCTTGGGATACTGATCAGGCAATAGAGGTGATGAGTTGTAACTTGTGTGCTGGACATGTCTATCTGGAAGAGGGGCAGATGACCTACCAGTACAACAAGCCTTATAACGTTGACTTGAGTAGGAAGGGGAAGTGGCAAAGGATTCGAAAGTGGAAAAAGGGTTTAAAAAAATTAAGTTATAGAGATGATATTCCTGTATTTAATGAGTTTTATAATAAAGCTGCGTTGGCTTATGTTGGTATTTCTAATCAAGTGTATCCTGCAATAGATAGGTCTAAAGTGGTTGTTATAAATGATATGTCTATGATTAAAGCCGTTTATAAATGTAAGATAAAGGATAAGCGTAATATAGGTGTTATGTGTACTCCCAGGAGGTTAGTTGATATAGGAGTGATTGAATCAGTAAATCGTCTTATGGCTAGTTTGCCAGAAAACAGTTGCATTAAATTGCACCCAGATTTTTATAATATAAAAAAAACAGTGCTTAAAGTTGATGAATACATAAAAAATAGTGGAAGAAAAATAGAATTATGCGACGAAGATGTTGTTATTGAGTTGGAAATGTTGTGTTCAAATAAAACGTTATATGGCGCTCTTACCTCTCTTTCAAAATATGCGGAAATATTTGGATCTGAGTACCAAAAGGTTGAATTATATTAGGTTTGCGAGATTGTAGTTTGATAATAGATTCCTATAAAAAAAATAAACTTATAAGTGTTGACAGTGTGTATTTTGCAAAGAAGACTATAAAGTCAAATGCTGATATTATAAAGTACACGCAATCAAGTCTTACTAATGTAGGGGGGCAAGACTTTCAATCACTCGTTATTTTTTTGGAAAAAACTGAAGATTCTATATTGGCTAGTTTTAGAAAAAAACTTCGATACGATATCAGAAAAATTGAAAATTCAGATCAGGTTTCCTCTAGTATATTTTATTTGTCTGATATTAAGGAAGTAGAGAAGTTTTGTGCGTTTTTTTCGAAGTTTTCTAAGATAAAAAATATTCCAAGCTGTAATAGGGAAATGATAATTAGAATGGCAAAAAATATAGTTGTGAGTTGGGGTTCTTTTAACGACTCGGAGTGTGTTTGCCATATTTATTTATGTGATGATGAACGAATGCGTTTGTTACACAGCGGAATGATTCTTGATGGCAAAGATGTCAGTAATAACTACGTAAGTAATATAAATAAGTTTCTTCATAAAAAAGATATATTGTGGGCTAAATCTGAGGGTTTCACTATATATGATTTCGGAGGCTTATCGCTTGATAATGATCGTCTTTCTGGGATTAATGACTTTAAACTTGGTTTCTCAAAGACGGTAGAGAAAACATACAATTACTATTATGGTAATACTATATTGGGAAAGGTTGTTTTGTTTGTGAGCTGGCTATTTAAAAGTGTATAGTATTTTTTATAGGTTAATGAGAAAAAAATATACAGATTCCAGGAGAAAATTCTTGGTGTTGACTTTTCAACAGTCATACCTATTTCAGAATTAGGATTGGATGAGGGCAAGGTTTATAGGGGATCTTCTTCAAGAAGTTTAGAGTTGTTTAATGCTTTAAATAAGTTGAATGTATCTAAAGAAGATTCTATATTGGATATAGGGTGTGCAAAAGGTGGGGCGATTTACACTATGTACAATTTTCCGTTTTCTCGTATTGATGGAATAGAGATATCTAAGTTGCTTGCAAGCATAGCTCACAAGAATCTTGTAAAGTTGGGTTGTGATAGAACAGAGATATTTAATATGAATGCTGAATTGTTCGAGGGTTACGGGAACTATAGTTTTTTATTTGTACAATCCGTTTGATTATATAACCTTGAATAGGGTTTTGTCGAAAATCATCTCTTCAAATGCGTCATTTAAATTAATATATTTAAACCCCACAGGACATGAATGTGTCTTGAAGCATGGTTTGATCAAATCTGATGAGTTTTTAGGAATTTATGGTAATAGAATTTACATATATACATTTGGCTGATTGCATATAATGCTTTTGAATAATTCTTTATACCTGATCAGGTTAGATGATGCTTGTGCATCATCGGATTTTTCTAAGTGGAGAGCTGTTGAGGATGTTCTCGATAGCCTCAATATTAAACCGATTGTGGCTGTTATACCTGATAATCAAGATCCTACACTAAACTATTCTAATTATGATTCATCTAAGTTGTGGAACATAGTTCGGAATTGGCAGAGCAAAGGATGGTCAGTTGCAATGCATGGTTATCAACATAAGTTTCATCATGTCGATAGAAATAAGTTATTATTTCCTTTTTATGATAGAAGTGAGTTTGGCGGTTTAGATCTTGATTCTCAAATTGCGAAACTTGATGCGTCATTTAAAATTTTCAAGCATAACAAAGTTGAACCTAGTCTTTGGGTTGCGCCTGCCCATAGTTTTGATATTACGACGATTAAAGCTTTAAAAAAAGTGGTCCCCTTTAGAATAATAAGTGATGGCATATCAATGTCACCGTTTACTAGGGATGATTTTTATTTTATTCCACAACAATTATGGAAACCCGTCTTTAAAAAGTACGGTGTATGGACTATTTGTCTTCATCCAGATACGATGAGTTACGAAGATATTGAGAGTCTCAATTTTGAATTAAATAATAAACTTTATTGTGATCGGTTCGTGAGGGTAGAAGATGTTTGTGGTTTCATTGACGAGAATAAATTCATAAATTCACTTTATTCAAATTATTTTTGGACCAAATATTACATTAAAACTTCCATTAAAAAATATTTGAATAAATTTTTTTGATGTAGAGGATTGATGCAAAATATATTTCTTTACCTGTATACCTTTTCTTTGAGTTTTGAGGGTTATCAGATATTTGATGTAGATTTCTTTTCTTTGCCTAAGTTCTTTGCGGTATTGTATCTGTTTGCTTTTTTAACTCGTTTTAAAAAGTTTTTTGTTTCGAGCCGGAATTTTTCGTACATTTGGCCCATATTTTTGTATTACGTCATTTTCACACTCGTTAGTGTGTACAACATTAACCATTATTCACAAAATATATTTTTACCTAGTTTTATATTGAATGTATTGATGTTCAGTTTAATACTTAATCATTCGAGGCATAACTATCTGATATTGGACAGGGCGCTTATTTCGTTTTCTGTTGGTGTAGCTATTGTTGCAATGCTTATGTTACTTGGTGTTGGCCTCGAAGTGGATAGTGAGAGCCGAGAGACTTTTATGGTGTCTGGAAAAAATGAATTGGCAATGAAGATTACAGGGGCGTTAATGGTTTTTTTAATTCTTTTAATCAAAAGGAACGAGATAATTGGACTTGGCAAATTTTTAATTAGAAAAATTTATCTGATACTGTTGATTCCAATTATGTTCTATGCAGTTCTGAATTCTGGGTCTAGAACAGCCGTTTTAACATTTTTCCTGTGTATTTTTGTATGGTTCTTAAGCGAAGTGATTGGTCATGAAGGTAAAAAATCCTTTAGGTTTGTTAAGTCTTTTTTGTGGCTATCAATTGTTTTAGTGATCACGTTATTTTTCACTTCGCAGAGTGAGGTTGTTGTAAATAGGTTTTTTGGCGGGGATGGAATATCAACTAGAGAATTAGGTGGCAGAGTTATTATTTGGGAAGGTTATTACAACTTGTTATTACAGAATGTTTTTTTTGGTTATGGATTGCCTGGATTTGAACTTGAGGCATTTCAAATTTTTGGAGCAGTTTGGGATCCACATAATTCTCTGCTTAAAATCATGCTTTATACTGGTTTAGTTGGTTTGTTCGTATTCCTTATCTTTTTTCAAAAAATTGTTATGGCGACATACGGATTGTTGATGAAATCTAATTTGTTGTTGCCCTCATTGTTATTTGTCGTTTACTTAGGGTTCTTTTTTTCATTGCAAGCATTAACTGATAAATTTTGTTGGTTTGTTTTAGCATATATTGTTGGAACAAAATTATGGTCGCCAAAATCTCGTCATTATTTCAAACATGATAAAGAACCTAGAAGGAAATCAAGTGTTGTAGTTTGAAAGAGAGTTGAATAGAGTGAAGACTTAGCGAACCTTCTTAGCTGCTCCGCTTTAATACCCTACTAGGTGTGATGAAAACTTCGTTCTTTAATAGTTGAATTCTACTTGTTTTTTTCAAGTGGTGAATAAGGAGTTTTGTTGTCATATTATGGTTTGCTTTTACTGGTCTGTGAGGGCCAGCTGAAAATTTAGATTTACACCTTACTCTAATGGACATATTTGATAAACACAAAGTCGGATGTTGGCAGAATAGGTTGTTTAGTGAAGTTTCTCCTTGTAATTTATTCCTTAGGTTCCAGCGGCTCGCAAGGATTTTTCCGGTGATTAGATAACGCATTGCGTTGATTATGTCGCTCCAGGGCTCGAAATGTTAGTTGAGAAAAAGTCGTTTTTGGTCCTATATCCTCCGTTTTTCGGTATGCAATGCATTTTGGCTCTACTTATGAATACCTTGATTTTTCTAGCCATGTTCAGCCGTAGGATTAGCTTTCTAGGGTCGACTAATGTACTCGTTATCATAGTAGACTCTCTCTTGGGTTGATCATGTGTGGTTTTGTTGGTTTTTACGATCCTAAATTACATAGCATGGGTAAAGCTGAAGAATGCTTGATTGCCATGCGAGACAAACTGCACTCGCGTGGACCAGACGATCATGGTGTCTGGTTGGATCCAGTAGCTGGAATAGCCTTAGCCCACCGCCGACTTTCTATATTAGATTTGAGTCCCGCTGGGCATCAACCGATGCTGTCTGTCAACGGGCGTTACTGTTTTGTATTTAATGGAGAGATCTACAATCATTTGGATCTACGTTTGGAATTAAGTGAGCAATCTGAGTGCCGTTGGCGAGGTACATCCGATACTGAGACATTGTTAGTTGCGATAGAAACCTGGGGTGTAAAAAAGGCATTGCATGCTTGTACTGGTATGTTTGCGTTTGCCCTTTGGGACCGTCAAGAGAAAACACTTACGCTCGCAAGAGATCGACTGGGTGAGAAACCACTTTACTATGGTTGGCAGGGTGGCGTCCTACTGTTTGGCTCCGAACTAAAAGCCCTAAAAGAACATCCGAGATTTGAAAACCAAATTGCAAACAACGCTGTAACTCTTTACTTAAGGCTAGGCTACATTCCGGCTCCTTGGAGCATATGGCGAGGTGTAAATAAGTTAGAACCTGGCTGCGTAAAAGTTTTCGATATTGCTAATAGAGGGAAGGAAAAAACAGAGTCCTATTGGTCATTTAAATCGGTTGTGATAGAGGGTAGAAATTCACCTTTTGAAGGTTCCAGCGAAGAAGCGATTGAACACCTCAAAAAATCAATGCTCAGAGGAGTTGAGCAACAAATGACTGCTGATGTTCCACTAGGAGCGTTTTTATCAGGTGGTGTAGATTCATCCCTAGTGGTTGCCTTGATGCAACAGCAATTTAGTCGACCGGTGAAAACTTTTTCAATCGGTTTTCATCATAAGTCCTATGACGAGGCCCAACATGCACGCCAGGTCGCGCAGCACTTGGGTACAGATCATATGGAGTTTTATGTCACTGCTGAAGAAGCACGGGGAATTATTCCTCAGTTGCCGCAGATCTACGATGAGCCGTTTGGGGATCCATCCGCAATTCCCACCTATCTAGTCTCTCGGTTGGCGAAAGAACAAGTTACTGTTGCGCTAAGTGGTGATGGAGGTGACGAGTTATTTGGTGGCTATAATCGTTATCACCATACCCGTGCCAAGCAAAGTTGGGAGTTAGTGCAAGGCTTACCGGGCGCGACAAAAAAAATACCTGGTTTATTGCATAAAGTTTTGCCGTCCTTAGGTATAGCGCCGATAGAAAGCCTTAAGTCGCGCCTGCACTTGCTGTCAGAGCTGGCTGAAATTCAAAATCACTACAGCTTTTATAACTGGATGACTACGCAATGGAAGCAGTTACCTACTCTAGGAAATCTCCCTGATTTACCTTATGGCTTGGATGAGGATTTTGTAGAAAGCTTGTCTTCTCCAATGAGTAAAATGATGGCTATGGACACTGTTACTTATCTACCAGACTGTATCTTGGCAAAGGTTGATCGTGCTTCAATGGCGGCAAGTTTAGAAACTCGAGTCCCGATGTTAAACCATCACTTAGTAGAGTTTGCTTGGAGATTACCCGATTCGTTAAAAGTCAAGCAGGGTGTTGGTAAATGGATCTTGCGTGAATTGCTCTATAGCTACGTTCCGAAAGCCATGATAGAGCGGCCTAAAAAAGGGTTTGGCGTACCAGTGGGTGATTGGATTAAAGACCCGCTGAGGGATTGGGCAGAAGAGTTGCTCAGTAGTCGACGCTTGGCACAGTGCGGCCTATTTGATATTGATTCAATTCGACGGTCCTGGGATGCGCATCTGAAAGGTCAACAAGGTTTGCAACATCCTCTATGGCTTATTTTGATGTTTCAAGCGTGGTTAGAACAACAGTAAAACTCAAAGATAGAAATGACGATTGATCTGGTATCTAAAGTTAGCTTTAGGTTCTTGGCATCTACTGATAAGTTACTGGTTCGACAGCCAAAAGCATTTTGAAATTATAATGAAAGTACTGTGTGTGATTGATTCCTTGGGGTCTGGAGGGGGTCAGCGCCAAATGATGTATCTTCTGAGAGGCTTACACGAGAAAGGGGTGGATGTAAGCTTGTTTGTATGTAAGGCAGGTTATGATCACTATAAAAAAGAGATTTTGAGTTTAGACATTCCTCTTTATGAATCAAGCATTAGGAATCGTAACGGGTTTTCTATTAATGTATTGGTTGATTTGATCAGTTTGATAAGGAAAGATAACTACACGGTGTTAAGTTTTCTACCGTCGGCAAATTTCTACGCGGCACTTAGTCAGTTAGTTTTGTTGCGTTCTAGCCTGATAGTTAGCCAGAGAACCTCTTCTGTTGCTAAAGCACCAAAATTTAAGACTTGGATAAACAAGCTAACTTACTATGTGGCTAATGCCGTTACAACGAATAGCTATTCGGAATCTGAGAGACTATGCGCAAATTTCCCTAAACTGCGTAATAAAATTCACACTGTTTGGAATGGTTACGACAATCTGAGTTTTCGTAAGCACGTTGTTCCGAATAATAGGATTCAACGCTTGTTGGTCGTGGGGCGCCAGGCACATATGAAAAATGGCGTGAACTTGTTGAAAGCTTTGGTCTTGTTTAAGGATCGGTTTGGTTGGGTCCCTCAGGTCGACTGGGCAGGGCGTAAAGAGATTGATTCTCATTCGGTAGCAATGCAAGAGGAAATGAGCGAGCTATTAAAACATCATGTAGAGATTGCAAATAATTGGACTTGGCTAGGAGAAGTATCCGAGGTCGAGCCATTGTTTAGACAGGCCGATGCATTGGTGCATATTAGTTTTTATGAAGGTTTGCCCAACGCAATTTGTGAAGCAATGTTTTTAGGTTGTCCAGTGATTGCTTCTAATGTTTGTGATCATCCTGCGCTGTTAGGAAGTGATCAGGAAAGAGGTCTTCTTTGCGATCCGTTTTCTCCAAAATCGATCTGTAATGCAATTGCAATGTTAAATCAAAAGACTCCGCAAATGCGGGATAAAATGACCCGGGCTGCGCATGATTTCGCCATAATCAACTTAGGTTTGGAAAGAATGGTTTCTAATTACGTCAATTTATTGACCGATGTTTCTGAATAGAAGCTATTAACTATTGTGTGCAGCAAGATGATTTGTGGGCGAGTATTTTGTTACTCGTTCGAGCTGATTCGTAGCCTTAGAGACACCATACGCCAGGGGCGTGAGCAGACCAAACGTTTTCATCAGAATATGAAGGGCATATTGGCCTTGTACAAAGCCATATTAAAAGTTTCTGGAAAGGCCATTTGACCGATGTCGGATGCTCTATTAGTGATATTGTCATAATGTTCGGTTTGTTTCTTTATGAAATCTGCTAAACGTAGAAAACTTGTGATTGTTGGGGCCTTTTTAGGTACGAAGAACCAGGTTTATGGGGGGGTGGCTCGGTCTTGTGAGATGCTGATGGCATCTTCATTCACCCAAAGATTTGACGTTGTCACGGTAGATTCGACGCAGATTTCTAACCCGCCGCCCGGTCTCTTGGTCCGGTCGTTATTGGCGGCCAAACGTTTGATTGTTTTTATTGGGAAAGTCATACGGCACCGCCCTGATGGTGTCGTTTTGTTCGCTTCTTTGGGCGCAAGTTTCATCGAAAAATCATTAATGGCTTCGTTAGCTCGTCTATTGGGTTGCCGCTCTTACATTTTCCCCCGGGGTGGTGAGTTGATTACTCATACTGAAAATTCGCCGGTGATGTATTTGCTCGTGAAAATCTTATTAAGAGGCGCGCACATTTTTCTGAGCCAAGGAAAGACTTGGAGCGACTTTGCTGTTGGGCCAATGGAGCTTAATCCTTCAAGGGTTTATCTCATTCCAAACTGGACGGCTACTGATGCCCAGTTGACCATTGGGCGGCAGCGAGATTTTTCGGAGCAGGTCAGGCCGAAAATCCTATTTGTAGGGTGGTTAGAGACCTTCAAGGGGGTTTTTGAGTTGCTTGAGTCTGCTTTGCAATTACATCTTAAAGGTTTTGTTTTTAATTTAACTCTGGCTGGTGGTGGTGATGCAGAGCAGTCTGCAAAAGAATTTGTAGCAGAAAGTAGACTAGAAAGCGTTGTAAGGTTTGTTGGTTGGGTTGGCGAAGAGGAGCTAGGTTGGCTTCTTAGTGAACATAATATATTTGTTTTGCCGTCTTGGTCCGAAGGACTACCAAATTCTATGATAGAAGCTATGGCGGCGGGGCTGGCCGTAGTGGTAACGCGCGTTGGCATGGTGCCAGATTACTTAGTTCACGGTGAGCATGCTTTACTGATCCCCGCTAAAGACACAGTAGCTCTTGAATTCGCGATGGAGAAGCTACTGGTCGATGCGCCTTTACGCAGAGAACTAGCTCAAAATGGTTTTGAGCTAGCTTTAAGAGAGTTTGCTGTTGAGACTTCCGTAGAAAGATTTGCTGACGTTATAGAAAAGACTCTTTAATTTTTTACATAATTATTAAATTTATTTGACTTTACTGGAGGTATTATCTTTCTATGTTTAAAGATAAAGTTTTATTAATTACCGGCGGTACGGGTTCCTTTGGTAGTGCAGTACTTAAAAGGTTCTTAAACTCTGACATTAAGGAAGTTAGAATTTTTTCTCGTGATGAGAAAAAACAAGATGACATGCGTAAGCGTTACACAAGCCCTAAATTGAAGTTTTACATAGGCGATGTTCGTGATTACATTAGCGTTCTTAATGCTACTCGTGATGTGGATTATATTTACCATGCTGCAGCTCTAAAGCAGGTGCCTTCTTGCGAGTTTTATCCAATGGAAGCGGTAAAGACCAATGTGCTGGGTACAGAGAATGTGCTAGAAGCGGCCATTCAAAATGAGGTGAAGCGCGTTATCTGCCTAAGTACCGATAAGGCAGTTTATCCAATTAATGCCATGGGTATTTCAAAGGCTTTGATGGAAAAAGTTATCGTCGCAAAATCTCGTTATGTCGATCCGGAAAAAACGACTATTTGTGCCACTCGATATGGAAATGTGATGGCTTCCCGAGGTTCGGTAATCCCGCTGTTCGTAGATCAGGTTCGCGCGGGTAAACCTTTGACGTTAACTGATCCTAATATGACGCGATTTATGATGACGTTATCTGATGCTGTAGACCTTGTCTTATATGCTTTTGAGCACGGTAACAATGGTGATATTTTTGTACAGAAAGCACCAGCAGCCACAGTCGATACCCTAGCTAAATCATTGACTGAAATTATGAGGGTGCCTGATCACCCTGTTAATGTTATGGGTACTCGCCATGGTGAAAAACTATTTGAAGCTTTACTCAGTCGTGAAGAAATGGTGTGTGCAGAAGATTTGGGTGGATATTATCGAGTACCTCCAGACCTGCGTGATCTCAATTACGGCAAGTTTGTAGAGCAGGGTGAAGAAAAGATTTCGGAAGCTGAAGATTATAATTCGCATAACACTGAAAGACTCGATGTTGAGGGGATGAAGGCATTACTTCGAAAGCTGGATTTTATTAAAGCCTTAGAACGTGGTGAATACATTCCGCCTGAGGAATAAATTATGCGCGTTCTTATAACCGGAGCCGATGGTTTTATTGGCAAGAACCTGCTACTGCACTTCAATGAAATGAACACTATAGAATGTGTTTCTTTTACTAGAAGTAATAGCGTTGATGAACTTCCTGAATTACTAGAAAAAGTTGATTTGGTCTTTCATCTTGCGGGAATTAATCGTCCCAAATCGGCTGATGAGTTTGCTACAGGTAATGTTGGTCTAACCGAATTGCTTTGTAGCGCAATTAATGCAGGCGAAAGGGCAATTCCGGTGGTGCTTACCTCTTCAATCCAGGCGGATTTGGATAATGACTACGGAAGAAGTAAGCGAGCTGCAGAAGAGGCTTTATTAGCTCTTCGTAAAGAAACGGGCAATCCGGTTTTCATATATCGCTTACCCAATGTTTTTGGCAAGTTAGCGCGACCTAATTACAATTCGGTAGTGGCAACTTTTTGTCACAATATTCCGCGTGGTATTCCCATTCAGATCAATGACCCATCAGCCGTCATCCCATTGGTATACATTGATGACGTTATTGAAAGCTTCGCGAAGCTTTTAACTGAGAAAACCAACAAGCAAGATGGTTTTGTTGAAGTTGCGCCTATTTATAGCATTACGGTAGGTGAGTTGGCTGACCAGTTATATCGATTTAAGTCTTCCAGAGATAACTTGATAACAGAGCAGGTAGGTAAGGGGTTACTTCGTGCTCTTTATTCCACCTATGTCAGTTATCTGCCACTCGAGAGTTTTTCATATGGGGTAAAGCAATACTGCGATGAACGCGGTGTTTTCGTTGAAATGCTTAAAACAGAAGATTCAGGGCAGTTTTCATTTTTTACTGCGCTTCCAGGCGTCACTCGTGGAGGTCATTATCACCACTCCAAAACGGAAAAATTTTTAGTGATTAAAGGTGAGGCTCGCTTTGGTTTTAGGCATATGGTTACCGGGGAGTATCATGAAATTTATACTTCAGGTGATGTGTCTCAAATTGTTGAAACAGTCCCTGGCTGGGCCCATGATGTGACTAATGTGGGTGATCAAGAATTGATTTGTATGCTTTGGGCAAATGAAATATTTGAACCCGAAAAGTCAGATACTTTTTCTTGTCCAGTCAGTGCTGACGATTAATATGAGCATAGTAAATAAGATGAAAAAGCTAAAGGTAATGACAGTTGTTGGAACCCGTCCGGAGATCATTCGTCTGTCTCGTGTTATGGCAAAGCTCGATGAACATTGTGATCATATGTTGGTTCATACCGGCCAAAACTACAATTATGAACTAAATGAAATTTTCTTTGATGACTTGGGTATTCGCAAGCCTGACCATTTCCTCAGTGCCGCCGGTGCTAGCGGTGCTGAAACCATTGGTAATGTGATTATTGCGGTAGATCGTGTTTTAGCAGAAGTAAAGCCAGATGCACTTTTGGTCTTAGGTGATACAAACAGTTGTATTGCCGTATTGCCGGCTAAGCGTCGCAAGATACCTACATTCCATATGGAGGCCGGTAATCGTTGCTTTGATATGCGGGTGCCGGAAGAGATTAATCGTCGTATTGTGGATCATACGGCGGATATCAATTTAACCTACAGCACTATTGCTAGAGATTATTTATTAGCTGAAGGGCTGCCGCCTGATCGCGTGATTAAAACAGGCAGCCCCATGTTTGAGGTATTGAATCATTATCGACAGGGTATAGATGATTCTGACGTCCTTTCACGGCTTAATTTAAAGGAACACGAGTTCTTTGTTGTCAGTGCGCATCGTGAAGAAAATGTTGATTCCGATAAGAACTTTCTTAAGTTGGTGGATGTGTTGAATACGGTTGCTGAACAGTACAACTTACCAGTGATTGTTTCGACACACCCAAGAACGCAAAAACGTGTTGATGCTATGGGTGTGCGGTTTCACACCAATGTTCAACTTTTAAAACCATTAGGCTTTAAGGACTACAACAAACTTCAACTTTGTGCTCGAGCGGTCTTGTCGGACAGTGGAACTATTAATGAGGAATCATCCATTCTAAACTTCCCAGCACTAAATCTGCGTGAAGCTCATGAACGTCCTGAGGGAATGGAAGAAGCTGCAGTCATGATGGTTGGGTTGGAAGTGGAACGTGTGATGCAAGGCTTAGCAATCCTTGAATCACAAAGCCGCGGAGATGATCGCAATCTGCGACTGGTAGCTGATTACAGCATGCCAAATGTGGCGGACAAGGTTGTGCGCATAGTTCACGGTTACCGTGATTACGTTATGCGAACTGTTTGGAAGCATTATTAATGCTTGGAAAGCCGATGAAGATTGCGATAATTAATCGTAGTTTTTGGCCTGTATACCCTGTGATTGGTGAAGCCTTATTGCGGTTTGCAGAAGGGGCAGCTAAAAGAGGACACTTTGTATCGGTGATTATGCAGGATCATGTTGGTATAAAGTGTAAGCTCGCAGAGGCTGGCCGGGGTGAAGGCATTCGTTTCTATCCTACCAAGGCGTTGACAACGTCTGCCAGTGGAACCTTATTCAGGGCTTTTGACGCATTATTCTTCATGCTGTGGGTGATGGTAGTTCTGCTTTGGGTTAGGCCTGGAAGGGTTTATGTTTCAACAGATCCACCAGTTGTTGTCCCGTTTATTGTGATGCTATACACCCAGTTATTTGGTGCTGAATATATCTACCATCTTCAGGATATTCACCCGGAGGCGACAAACGTTGTTATACCAGTCAATAAGTGGATATATAAATTATTGCTGAAGATGGACGCACTGAGTATGCGTAAGGCAACGCGATTGATTACTATTACCGATCAAATGGCTACAGAAATCCGATTACGCTCACGAACTAAAGCTCCTATTAATGTTTTGGCTAATCCTGCGGTTTCGTTTGATGGTATTGATACAAGCAAGCCTAAAATCTCAGGGTTCTCTTTTTGTGGGAATGCTGGAAGGATGCAGCGTATTCCCTTGATTCTGAGTGCCATAGAAACTTATTTTAAACACGGCGGTGAACTGGATTTCACTTTTGCTGGTGGAGGTATGTATGCAAACCATCTTAAAGATTTTTCCAAAAAATTCGCGTATTTTCACTATCGCGGGTTAGTTAGCTCAACTGAAGCGGCACAGATTAACGCAGACTATACGTGGGCATTGCTACCTATTGAAGATGAAGTAACTCGTTTTGCTTTTCCAAGTAAATCGTCTTCTTATGTTTTCTCGGGAGCAAACATCTTGGCCGTATGTAGTGAAGAAACAAGCGTGGCGCAATGGGTGAATGCAAATCGAGTCGGTTTGGTGGTAAAGCCAAATGTGAAAGCTATAGTTGAAACTTTTTTCGATATTGAAAAAAGAGCATTTCATGATTTGAGTGATGAAGAGTCACGGGATGCACTGAAAGCAGGGCTACGTTTTGAGGTTTTCATTGAAGCCTTGGATAGAGTGGTACTGAGTTGACATGAATGTACTTCTTACCGGCGCTAACGGTTTCTTGGGTAGCAGGCTGGCAGGTGCTTTAAATGTCAAACCTTATGTATGGCTAACTGCTGCAGTGCGTCGATCTGTTCAGCTTTCTGCTACGAATCTTGTTGAAGTGCAGAGCCTTGATGCAAACACGGATTGGTCATATGCCGTTACTGATCAGCAGGTCGTTATTCACACTGCCGCCCGTGCTCATATCATGAAAGACGAAGTTGCTGATCCATTGGTGGAATATCGCCGTGTCAATGTGGACGGCACGCTAAATCTTGCACGACAGGCCGTAGACGCTGGTGTTACGCGGTTCATATTTATTAGTTCCATTAAAGTAAATGGAGAACAGACCACTTGTGGTGATGTATACAAGGCTGAGGATTTGCCTGCCCCTGAAGATGCTTACGGCATTTCAAAATATGAAGCTGAGCAAGGATTGTTACAAATTGCTGCTGATACGGGGCTTGAAGTTGTGATCATTAGACCTCCTTTGGTTTATGGTCCAGGTGTTAAAGGTAATTTTTACAGCATGATGCGGGTTGTTAAAAAAGGGTTTCCCTTGCCTTTAGGAGCAATTAATAATAAACGTTCCCTTGTTGCCCTAGATAATCTTGTTGATTTAATCATTACTTGTATCGATCACCCTGCTGCGGCAAATCAGGTGTTTCTTGCGGGGGATGGTGAGGATCTTTCTACAACCGAGTTGTTACGGGGTGTTGCAAAAGCTGCTGGGGTATCATCTCGCCTGCTTCCTATGCCTGCATCACTTTTAATGTTTATGGCATCTCTTTTTGGTAAGAAGGAGATGGCTCAACGGCTTTTAGGCTCGCTTCAAGTTGATATTAGTAAAACTCGTGATCTTCTGGGCTGGACACCGCTATTATCAGTCGAGGAAGGATTGCGTCGTTGTTTTGTTAGAAACGCATAACGGTATTAAGTGTTGTGATTCGTATTTTCGATG
>Ga0181589_10000370_pt1 | contig 31919 bp, 29 predicted proteins | sample 071ome_25_FD_132444 | JGI IMG/M metagenome (GOLD analysis project Ga0181589, IMG submission 132444) | Coastal salt marsh microbial communities from the Groves Creek Marsh, Skidaway Island, Georgia - 071410BT metaG (megahit assembly) | ecosystem: Environmental > Aquatic > Marine > Intertidal...
CAAGGCCACTGTCTTCAAGCACCCGGGTTTTCTCACCATGATGGACCTGTTCGTGCCCGTCTACCTCGATGGCGATACCGAGCGCGCCCAGTCCTGGGGCGAGCATTTTGCCGTGGCCGGTTACCCGACCATGATCGTGTTTTCACCCTCCGGTGACGAGATCACACGCATTCCGGGCTGGATCGACAGTACGCAGTACATCAACGTGCTGCAGATCGCGCTCGATGACCTGACCAGCACCCCCGACCTGCTGCAGATGGCGCTGACAAATCCTGCCGGTATCAAACCCGACGCGTACACGCGCCTCGCCTTCTATTCCTGGGAGCAGGCCAACCTGCCCGATGATGTGGCCATGGATGCCGATACGTTCCATGCCCTGGCACAGGGCGCCCGCGAAGCCGGCAACGGCATCGCCTGGTCACGCCTGATGTTCCATGCCCTGTATGCGGCGGTCATAGCCATGGAAGAAAGCGGCGAGGAATTGTCGCCAGAACAGGTCCACCGGGCTCGGCAGGACCTGGATGTGGTCCTGCACGACAGGGACATGACCCTCGCCAACAGCGATTACCTGTTTTTCTATTTCAGTGACATAACCGACATGTTGTCCGTCGGCGATAAGGAAGACGACACGCTGGCCAACGACTGGATCGCCGCCATGTCCGTGTTGCGGGAAGCGCCGCAACTGTCCGGCGCTGAACACCTGGCGAGCTGGTACCCGAGTGTCGAGCGTTACTGGAACACAAATCCTGACGCCGAACACCTGCCAGCCGACCTGGAGCAGACCATCATCGATTCCATCACCGCCGTCGACAGCGAAACCCGCGGCGATGCCCGCCAGAACGTCATCAACACCGCCTACCAGTTATTATTCGAAGCGAAACGTCCGGACCTGTCCCGCCAGATCCTGCTGGATGAGATCGGCAAGTCCCATGCGCCCTACTACTTCATGAGCAGCCTGGGCGGCCTGGCCGAGGAAGCCGGCAACAACACGGAAGCCGTTGACTGGCACCGCAAGGCCTACGAAGGATCGAAGGGTGAAGCAACGCGTTTCCAATGGGGTTACCAGTACGTGGCGAGCATGATCCAGCTCGCGCCGGAACAGGGCGAAATGATCGCCAGCACGTCGCTGGGCCTGCTTGAGGAATTCACTGACAGGGAAAATGTACTCACCGGCCGCAACTTCGGCCGGCTGCAAAGCCTGGTGAACGACCTGCAGGAATGGCAGGCAGCATCGGGCGATGCCTCCGCGCTCGCCCCCTTCTACGCCAACCTGGAAAGCCTCTGCAACACCCCCAGCCTCGCCGGCGAGACTCGGGAACACTGTGAATCACTTTTACAGGCGGGTCTGTAGTCCGCCTGTCTCTCTGCTCAGGATTCCTGTCTGGGCCGGATTTCCCAGCAACGGTGAATCTTCGGGTTGCGTTTGAAATCCGGGTCTAACGTCTTCGTGCTGATATCCGTGATCGTGAACTGCGCGAGTTCGTCTTCCGCCAGTTTGAACGAGCGCAGGTTGTTGGAAAAATACAGGCAGCCACCAGGATCCAGCAGGTCCATACAGCGCCTGATCAGTGAGACGTGGTCTCGCTGGATGTCCAGCACTCCTTCCATGCGCTTGGAGTTGGAAAAACTCGGCGGGTCGAGCACGATGATATCGAACCCCTGCCGGCACGACTTGAGCCAGGCAAAGCAGTCTTCCTGCACCAACAGGTGCTTTCTCAGGTCGAGCCCATTGAGCTGGAAATTCTTTTTTGCCCACTGGATATAGGTTTTTGACATGTCGACACTGACACTGCTGGCCGCGCCGCCGAGGGCGGCCTGTACAGTAATCGACGCGGTGTAGCAGAAAAGATTCAGCACGCGTTTGCCGGCGGCGCGTTCGGCGATCATGCGCCTCAGCGGCCGGTGGTCCAGGAACAGGCCGCTGTCGAGGTAAGCCTCCAGATTCACCAGGAAAGATGCCGGGCCTTCCTGGATGCGCAGCATATGGGCGAAGGGATCCCCGGATTCGGCCTCGTACTGTTCATGCCCGCGTGTGCGACGGCGCTGCTTGACGCTGACCTGGTCCGGCGCCAGCGTGAAGGTTGCCGCCAGTGCCTGCAGGAAGTCACTGAACCGCTGCTGCGCTTTTCGCTCGTCTACGGATTTCGGGGCGGCGTATTCCTGGACATGGTAGTAGTCCCTGTCGCGGCCAACGTCATGATAGACGTCGACGGCCGCGGCATATTCAGGCAGATCAGCATCATAAAGACGATAGCAATCCACCTGCTGTTTGTTGCGCCAGCTTTTCATCACTTTGTGGTTCTTGCGCAGGCGATTCGCCACCATTTGCCCACCCTCACTGAGCGGCCTGCTGGCATCAGGTAGTGGCGGGACGTGGTGTGCCTGCGCCGGTTCTTCACGCATGGCGGTTTCGGGTGAACCCCCGCGCACCGCATGTTCCTCGCTTACATCGAACAGCAGCAGCTCGGCCGGCAGTGCGCCGTTGAAGAATTTGTATTTCTTGCGGGCACGCAGCCCCATCTGTTTGCCCAGTTGCGGGTTGGCTGTGAACACCGCCGCCTGCCAACCGGAAAAATCGCCCTTGAGAACCTCGCCCAGTCGGCGGTACACAGGTTTCAGGGCTTCTTCGTCACTCAGACGCTCGCCATAGGGCGGATTGCTGATTACCAATCCGGGCTTGAGTGTCTTGTGGGTTGGCCTGGCGAATTCACTGAGAGGTTTTCTACGCACGACTACCTGTTCAGACAGCCCGATGCTGAGCAGGTTGCGTTCCGTGGCGCGAACAGCCATCAGGTTTTCATCATAGCCGAAGATATCGGGCAGGTGCTTTTTCAGGCCAAAGGAGCGGCGTGCTGCCGCCTCATCCAGCAGGATTTTCCATTGCTCGGCTGGAAAGGCCGGCCAGGCCTCGAAGGCAAAACGGCGGCCGATCGTTTGCGCCCGCATAAGGCCGGGAGCGATGTCGGCCGCGATCATGGCGCCTTCGATCAGGAGTGTGCCGCTGCCGCACATGGGGTCGATAAGGGCACCACCCTGTGCTGCGATGGCCGGCCAGCCGGCGCGCTGCAGCAGGGCCGCAGCCAGGTTTTCCTTCATGGCGGCTTTCACGGTATCGCTGCGGTAGCCGCGCCGGTGCAGGCTTTCCCCGCACATGTCGAGATTGATCACCACCTGGCCGTTGCTGAGCCTGGCATTGACGACCAGGTCAGGGCGTTCGCGATCGATGCTGGGCCGTGTACCCCGGGCGTCGCGCACCCTGTCGACAATGGCATCCTTGACCTTTTGCGCGGCAAACTGGGTGTTGCGCAGCTCGCGGCTGGTGCCGCTGAAATCGATCCACAACCGACCGGCCGGCCGGATATGGTCAAGCCAATTCACCGCCTTCACACCCTGGTAGAGCTCGTCGGCATTCTCTGCAGCGAAGCGGTGCACAGGCGCCAGCACCAGGTTGGCCAGGCGCGACCACAGGCAGACGCGGCAGGCTGTCTGCATGTCGGCACGAAAGGACACCCCGGCGACGGTTTCACGGATATCCGCGCAGCCGAGACCCGCCAGCTCTTGAGCCAGCAGTTGTTCGATGCCCTTGGGGCAAGTCGCGAAAAAGTCCTGCATCTGCAATTCTTGATGTGTCCGGAAAAACCGGGCGTCAGGGTAACGTGAATCAATGCCGGGTCATAGTGGCAATATCATATGGAAGATATGGCGTGATTTTGCACAAGCAAAAAAAAGGGCCTTTCCCCTTCGGGAAAGGCCCTGGAAACTCATTCTGGAATCAAAACTTGAGTTCGACGCGACGGTTCCTGGACCAGTTGGACTCGCCAGTGCCTGAGGCTACCGGGCGTTCTTCACCATAGCTGATCACTTCGAGCTGGCTGGCAGGTACACCCTGCACCTGCAGGTAGCGCTGTACGGCAATGGCACGACGCTCACCGAGGGCCAGGTTGTATTCCGGGGTACCGCGTTCATCGGCATGACCTTCCAGGCGTACGCGCATGGAGGGATTATCCTTCAGGCGCTGGGCGTGATATGTGAGCGGTTCGCGGGCTTCCGGTTTAAGATCTGACTTGTCGAAATCAAAGTAGAACACGGTCGTGGCAAGCATCTGCTCACGTTTGCGCATTTCTGCCAGTTCCGCAGCGCTCGGGCCTTGCTGGACCGGTGCGGCAGCGGGCTCTGAAGTCAGCTCTTGGACCATTTCTTCATCAGTAGAGCTACAACTGGCTAACAGGGCCAGCACTGCGGCAGTCAAGCTCAGGCTGCCGATCCTGTTCATGCTTTTGGTAATCATTGGAAAATTTCCTGTAGAAATTAGTTAGGGGCGCATGGCCTTGGATAGACCCGGGCGGCGCGCATTATAGGGCTTCCGTATTTTTTGCAATAGGGATTTTGAGACGCTTTGAAAAATATATTTTCCCCGGTAAACCAGCCATTTGGCATCTTTTTTGCCGCCGTCTTCCGCGGCCGGATAACGCAGCCCCGGCCAACCGGTTTTCGCCAGGGCTTTTGCGACTGGACGCTCCGGGACCGGGCGTTTATTCTTGCCTGCTCACAAATGAAAACGATTCGTCTCCCCTGCCCCCGCAGGAGGCCAGCAATGCCGGAGCTCAGCTATAGTGGAAACTCGAAAGATCAGGTTCGTTGCCAACCGGCCCTGGCTGTCGGCAGACAGCCCGTCCCGGCCAGGACCGATTGGCGAGACCCTGCCGGACTGGTACCGTAACGCAGACCGTTTCGCGAAAGACCCCGCAACCGGGGCGTATCACCAGCTACCCGATGGCGGCGGGCGCATACCCACCTGGAAAGCCTGCCCTGCCCTGTTCGATATCATGGGCAGCGGTTATGCCTACAAGACTCCCTGCGACATCGAGTTTTATGAAGACAACAACGGCCACATCAGCGCTCGTGTTCTGGTTGCCCAGCACGAAGGACTGGTCACCGAGCGTCTGCCCCTCGACCGTTTCCCGCCTCCCCAGGGTTACCATGCCAGGCATTTCGCCTGGACCGCGGACTGGGCCGTGGAGCTGCCCGAGGGCTACAGCGCCTTGTATGCCCAGCCGTTCAACCGCTTCGAACTTCCCTTCATGACCATGGGCGGCATCGTCGACAACGACAAGGTGCACCAGCCCGGCTCCATGCCGTTTTTCTGGCGCAAGGGGGTAACGGGCGTGCTGCCGGCCGGAACGCCTTATGCCCAGATATTTCCGTTCAGGCGCGAGCACTGGGTGGCGGAGTACGACGCGTCCCTGACACAGCAGCAGATGAGCGAAAAGAACAGGGCCAGCAGTGCCCGCTACCGGCAACCGGATGGCGGCGTTTACCTCAACGAAGTCCGCGATCCACGCAAGTACCGGTAGCGCGATCATGGATACCCGGAAAATACGCTTCGTTGCCAACCGGCCCTGGCTGACCGAGGACAGCGCCTCCAGACCGGCGCCCATCGGCAAGACCATTCCGGAGTGGTACCGGCAGGCCGACCGCTTCGCCCGTGACCCGGCCACCGGCAAGCATGTCGAGATGCCGGGTGTCGGCGGCAAGATCCCGACCTGGAAGGCGTGCCCGGCCGTATTTGATGTGATGGGCAGCGGCTACACTTACAGGACGCCCTGCGACATCGAGTTCATCGAGGATGCGGCGGGCGGGATACAGGCCAGGGTGCTGGATGCGGGACACCCCAATTTTCTCCTGGAGCGTGACCCATTGCCCCGTTTTGTCGTACCGCCCGGGTATCATGACAGGCATTTCGCCTGGTGGCCGGACTGGGCAGTGGAACTGCCGGAGGGTTACAGTGCCCTGTATATGCACCCGATCAACCGGTTCGAACTGCCCTTTATCACGACCAGCGGCATCGTCGACAACGACAGGGACAAACTGCCGGGCACCATGCCCTTCTTTTTTCTCAAAGGCATTACCGGCATACTGCCTGCAGGGACGCCCTATGCGCAGATCATTCCCTTCCGTCGCGAGCACTGGGATTCGGAAATTGATGCCAGCCTGTCCGTGGAAGAAATGCAGGCCAGGAGTGCGGCCAACAGTGCCAAGTACCGCCAGCCGGACGGCGGCATATACCTGAAGGAAGTCTGGGAAAGACGCAAATACGAGTAATGCCTGGCAACGGGCAAGCGGGGTACACGATGACACGCCAATCCTTCTCCATCCCTTTTCTGGCATTAATGCTTTGCCTGGCCCCGGCAGCAGCCATGGCCCAGCGCGATATGCGCTCGACCTCGCAGCTGCTGGAGGAACTGACCAGCAGTTTCAGCAACGCCCGCGCTGCCGAAGCGGCACTGAAGGCCAACCTGGCGCAGAAAAATGCCTACCAGTCCGAGCAAAGCACCGTTAACCGGGAAAATGCCGAATACAAACGGGAGAGTTCAGACTATGCCCGCGACCTTGCCAGGCATAACGACAACGTCGACACGTTCAATGCCGAGTGCGGCAGTGGCAGAAGCTATACGCGCGAGCAACTGGCTCGTTGTGATGCCACCGAGGCGCAGCTGAAGGCAGCAGGGGCAGCACTGGAAACACGGCGCACGGCGCTGGAAGAAAAGCGGCAGGCCGTCAGGCAGCTGACCGATGCTTTCAACCAGAAGGAGCGGGAACGCGCACAGGTGGCCGAAGCCCTGCTGTCGAGCTACGATGAGGCGGATGCCAACATCAAGGCTATCCTGGCCAGGCTGACCGGCGAAGCAGCATTCAGCCACTGTGCCGGCCGCTCCAGTCCGGAAGCCCAGCAGCAATGCATTCTTCTTGCCTATCAGGGCAGTCGTTAATCTTCGGACAACCAGAAACTTCACAAAGGAAACCTGTATGACATTCACTCGTCGGCTTTACAGAACACTGGCCGCGCTGCTCACCTTCATGGTGGCCATGCAGACCGGCGCACAGGTAGTCAGGCCGGAAAGTGTCGGACTGTCTTCTGAGCGCCTGGTACGCATCGAGGCCCTGATGCAGCGGGAGATCGACAACCAGGCTTTTGCCGGTGCGGTGACCCTGGTTGCGCGTGACAACGACATCGCCTGGTTCCAGGCCCAGGGCGTCATGGATATCGCTTCCGGCAGGCCCATGCAGAAGGACACCGTGTTCCGCATCATGTCCATGACCAAGCCCGTGGTGGCCTTCTCCATTCTCATGATGGCCGAGGAAGGTCGGGTGCGTCTCGATGATCCGGTGTCGCGCTTCATACCCGAACTGAAAGGCCTGCGCGTAGCCGCCGAAGGTATACCGGGCGGCGTCGAGGCCGACCGCGAAATCACCGTCAAGGATCTGCTCACCCACTCCTCCGGCCTGATGAGCGGCCCGGCCGGCAATGGCGCGGTAGCCATCGAATTTACGCCAGACGCCACACTGGCCAGTGTCCTGCCGCAACTGGCTGCGGCACCGCTGGAATTCCAGCCAGGCACACGCTGGGCTTACAGCCCCATGTATGGTTTCGATGTGCTGGCACGGATTGTCGAGGTCGCCTCAGGGGTGGATTTCGGCACCTTTACACGCGCCCGCATCTTCGACCCGCTGGGTATGGATAACACCTACTTCTATCGTGATACACCAGATACCGATGTCGCCACACTGTACCGCAACGACAATGGCAAACTGGTGGAAACGCCCGACATGCCCTTTATCAACGGCGCCTATTTTTCCGGAGGCGGCGGCCTCTTCAGCACGGCCGAGGATTACCTGCAGTTTGCGAAGGTTCTGCTCAACGACGGCGAACTCGATGGCACCCGACTGCTGGGCCGGCGCACCATGGAGCTGATGCGCTCACCCTTCCTGGCCGATACCCTGCCCGGCCGCAATCCCGGTGAAGGCTATGGCCTGGGTGTGCGCGTCATCACTGACCCGATTGCCAACCATACCTGGCTGTCCAAAGGTACCTTCGGGTGGAGCGGTGCTTTCAACACCCATTTCTTCGTCGATCCCGAGGAACGCATCATTGGCCTGTTCATGAGCCAGGTCAGCGGCTCGTCCAGCCGTTTCACGCTGAGACAGGATTTTGAAACCGCCGTCATGCAAGCAGTGATCGAATAACACGGTCTGTACCTAACAGGAACAACAACATCAAAAAACCAGGACAAGAATATGAACAAACGCTTCACCAAACTGGCCCTGTCAGCGGCACTCTCACTTACCGCCCTTGGCGCGCAGGCACACTTCAAGCTGGTCAGCCCGGCATCCTGGATCGAAGAGGATGACCGCGGCGATCCCCAGAAAATGGCTCCCTGCGGCGGCACCCTGGCCGACGGCGGCACCCGCACCGGCGCGGTGACGGATGTGACCGGCGGCAGCATGCTTGAGGTCGCCATCGAGGAAACCATTTTTCATCCAGGCCACTGGCGTGTTTCCCTGGCCCGGCGCATCAACTGGCTGCCGGCAGACAACGTACCGGTAATGAAGGATACCGAGAACGGACCGCGTTCCGACTACTTCGTCATCGATGAAAATCCACAGCCGCCCGTCCTCATCGACGGCCTTTGGGAAAACCAGGAACGGCGCACCGGCCCGCGCATGACCGAGATCCGCATCCCGAACATAGACTGCGAGAGCTGTTTCCTGCAGGTGGTCCAGTTCATGGAGGAGCACCCCGGATTCCGTGAAGGCGGCTTCACTTATCATCACTGCGCGGTGCTCAATATTTCCGCCGACCCCGCCCTGCCTCTGGATGAAGGCTGGTAATCCCAGGTGTGTAAACCGGTAACGCCGGCAATGGAGCATGTCATGACCCGATTCCGATCACTGGCCCAGGCAGCACTGACCCTGTCAGCTGCCATCGTCACCCTCGGGGTGGTTGCCGCAGAACCTGACATGGATGCCATCAATGCGGAAACCCTGTCCCGTTTCCAGGCCATGCTGCAGGTCGACACGTCGAATCCGCCGGGCAATGAAACCGTGCTGGTCGACCAGATCGCGCAAGTATTGCTGAATGAAGGCATCGACGTGCAAACCTTCAGCCGAGATCCCGCCCGCGCCAACCTGGTCGCGCGCCTGCCCGGCAACGGCAGCAAGCGCCCCCTCCTGCTGATGGCCCATCTTGATGTGGTCACCGTCGATCCTGCCAAGTGGACATTCCCGCCTTTTGGCGGCACCGTCGATGAACAGTGGATCTACGGCCGCGGCGCTGTCGACGACAAGGACAATCTCGTCGCTTCCCTGATGACCATGCTCCTGCTCAAGCGCAGCGGCATCGAGCTGGATCGCGATGTCATCTTCCTCGCCGAGGCCGGTGAGGAAGGCGGCGTGCAGTGGGGCATCCAGTTCATGACCAGCGAGCACTTCGATGCCATTGATGCGGAGTACTGCCTTGCTGAAGGCGGCAGCGTGGTTCGCGAAAACGGCGCTCCGCTGTATACCGGCATCCAGGCGGGCGAAAAGAAACGGCGCACCGCAATCCTGACGGCAAACGGCGTTGCCGGGCACGGCTCCGTACCGACACAGAACAATCCGGTGATACGCATCGGCCAGGCCGTCTCCAGGCTGGCTGACTGGCAGGAACCCATTCGCCTGAGCGACACTACCACCGCCATGCTGACACGGATGGCTGATATCGCGCCGCCGGAGACCGCTTCCCGTTATCGCGCCCTGCTCAATCCGGGCTCGCCAGCGGCGGAAGACGCCATGGCGTACCTGCTGGAAAACGATCCCTACATGGCTGCCCTGATGCACAATACCGTCACGCCGACCATCATCAATATCGGCTACCGGTACAATGTCATTCCGTCATCCGGAACCGCCCAGCTGGACGTGCGGGTGATGCCGGAACAGGATTTCGATGCCTTCCTGGATACCATCGCCGCCATCGTCGATGATGACACCATCGAGGTGAGCTGGGATGACGCCCTGGTGCGCCCAAGCGCGCCCGTGAGTCTCAATACGGAAGCCTTCCGGGTCATCGAGTCCGTTTACAGCGAGCATTACGGCGTTCCTGTCATACCCTCCATGAGCACCGGCGCCACCGACATGAGCTACCTGCGGGCGAATGGTGTTGCCTGTTACGGCGTGGGCCCGGGTATCGATCGCGAGGACGGCACCCTGGGCTTCGGCGCACACAGCGACCAGGAGCGCATCCTCGAAGAAGAACTGTACAGGTTCGTTGCGGCCTACCACGAGATCGTCGTGCGTCTGGCCGCCAGCCCCTGATACGACTGTCCTGGGATCCATGCCAGGCACAGATGCATGGTCAGCAGCGTGCAAGGAGCTTCCCGTGAAACGCCAGATGATTCCTGACTCACACTTTCCCTGCCTGCTGACTAGAATTTCCTCTGAACGCCTATCCACCAGTGCCTGGAAGGCGTTTGCCGCAACATATCCTGTGACATTTCCGTAAGATCCGTAACGCTCTTGAACAGGCGTTCATCCGCGGGATCGGTCAACGTGGCGGTGATAACCCAATCCTGGCCGGCAGGTGACCAACTGCCTTGCAGCTGGGACACTTTCAGCCTGTAGGTGCTGAGCAGTGCCGGTGTATGCCGGTCAAGCGAACGATGCCCAATACCCAATCCTTCCGATTCTTGCGCCAGGTCCGTACAGTGCGAATGATCGGTGTAATGCGCAAACTCAGCAGCCAGGGTGAAGTTCACACGAACATCTACCGGCTGTGCCAGGGCTGTCGTGAAGCCAAGGAAAGTCAATAAAGCCAGTAGCGCCCGAGCCGTAAAACACTTGCAACCATAGTCATTAATCTTCATTGCCAACTCCTTATCCAAGAAATTGAATGCAGGTTGTGTAAATTTCCCGGTAAAAAAAATTCGAATTACTGACTTTTTCGATTCGGTTTTTTCGAACCCAGGGGAATAATTCGGCAAAAAAAAGGCAGCGCCGGCGGGTGGGTAACCGGGCTGCCTCAGGGGGGTGGGAGGGGCTTGATTAACGTCGTAAACAGGGAGACCCGGTGTCAGTGTTCCGTGTACTTCCCTTTCAATCTTTCACTGTTCCTGTTAAGCGTCTGTTTCAGCCTGGATGCACAGTGCCTGATAGCAAGGTACATATCAGACTGGGTCGACTGCAACACGAGAGAAGGTGCATGATCCAGGTTCAGGACTACACGGCAGGACTTGTCGATGCCGCCATGCTGATTGCCATTGATATCCTCTAGCCTGACAGCCACTGTTCGTACTTCGTGGTGGCGCTCTGTCACCTTGAGAATCGATTCCTGCACAACACTCTTCAAAGCCTTTGTCAGGGGAAAGCCCCTGGCCTGTATATGGATACTCATGTCTTTTTTCTCCGGATGTTGAACATGAGTGAATCCTAGACTAATCCGATTTATCGCAAAATTCGTATTTTATATATGAATAATTCGAATTTTTCGAACTGAGAGGCAGCCCGTGAACATCAACTACAAACACCTGAACTACTTCTGGGCCGTGGCAAAAACCGGCAGTATTGCCAATGCCAGCGAGACCCTGCACATCACACCCCAGACTATAAGCGGCCAGATATCGCTGCTTGAAGACACTATCGGTGAAAAACTGCTGGAACGACAGGGCAGGAGACTGGTTCTTACCAATAAGGGAAAAATTGTCTTCACTTACGCCGATGAAATATTCAGCCTGGGCGAGGAACTGACTGAGTTCCTGAGGGGATCCAGAAGCTACCTGCAGAGCGCCTTCAATGTCGGCGTCATGGACGGCATTCCCAAGATAATAGCGTGCAAGATTCTTGAGCCTGCCATGGAAGATGACAGCATAAGCATTACCTGCCGCGAGGGAAGCTTCGATCAGCTCATCGCCAAACTGGCGATTCGCGAACTTGACCTGGTGATTAGCGACATGCCGGTAACCACCGCGTACAGCATAAAAGCCTACAACCACAAGATTGGCGAAAGCCCGATTACCTGCTTTGCAAAACCTCAAATTGCCAAGAAGCTGCGCAACGGATTCCCCGCCAGTCTTGACCAGGCTCCGGTCCTGCTGCCGACGAACAACAGTACGATCCGGCCCGCTCTCGACCAATGGTTCATGTCCGAAGGTGTGAGACCGAATGTGGTTGGCGAATTTGATGACAGCGCCTTGCTCAAGGCATTTGGCGAAGGCGGTGCCGGCGCATTCTTCATGCCCAGCATAATCGAGAAGGAAATTTGCCAGCACTACCATGTGGGCGTGGTGGGCAGGACAACTCATGTGCGGGAGCAGTTTTACGCACTGTCCCTGGACCGGCAGCTCAGCAAGGGGCCGCCTATTCTTGCATCCATCTACGAGTCAGCCCGGGGCATGCTGGCGCCGCAGGAATGAACAAGCATCCATACTGCCGGGATGAATTGGCCCCCGTAATATGATAGCTTTGCGGCCCCGGCAAAGGATAACCATGAACCCGACAGACAGGCCAAAACTCGAATTGCCCGACGGTGCAGACAAGCTGCTGCTGCATTCCTGCTGCGCGCCCTGCTCCGGCGAGGTCATGGAAGCCATCCATGCCTCCGGCATCGAATACAGCATCTTTTTTTACAACCCGAACATCCATCCGAAACGGGAATACCTGCTACGCAAGGAAGAGAACATTCGCTTCGCCGAACAGCACGGCATCGAGTTCATCGACGCCGACTATGATACCGACAACTGGTTCGAACGCGTGAAAGGCCTTGAGTGGGAACCGGAACGCGGTGAGCGCTGTACCAAGTGCTTCGACATGCGCTTCGAGCGCACGGCATTGTATGCCGAGGAACACGGCTTCCCGGCGATCTCATCCTCGCTCGGCATCTCGCGCTGGAAGAACATGGAGCAGATCAACGATTGCGGCAGGCGAGCCGCGTCACGCTACGACAACATGGTGTACTGGGATTACAACTGGCGTAAGGGCGGTGGCGCACAGCGCATGATCGAGATCAGCAAGCGTGAGGGGTTCTACCAGCAGGAATACTGCGGATGCGTGTACTCCCTGAGCGACACCAACAATCACCGCCTGGCCCAGGGCCGCGACCGCATCAAAATCGGCGTGCAGCACTACACCCACGAAGATGAGTAAGCACGCGTAGTCCTGAGCCGCGTTTCAGCGCTCCTCCCATTCCTCAACGTATTCCTCTACCGCCTCCGTGTCGTCGAATGTAGCGATATGGAACAGGGCATCGCCCTGATTTACCAGGGGGATCATGGTAATGCCGACAATGATGCCTTCCTTGTTGGCGCAGACCCGTACCGAGGAGTCACCGTAGGGATCAGACAGCAGCCCCAGCAGCTCCCCCTCATCGACACGTGCACCCAGGCCCCTGCGCGTCCTCAACGCACCGCTGTGCGGCGCCCTCACCCAGTGGCTGGAACGGGCAATGAAGACTTCCTTTTCCTGCCCAAGCGCCATCACCTTGCGCTGGGCCAGCATACCGATTTCACCCATCACGTTGAGAACGCCACGTAGGCCGGTGCGGATGACCTTTTCATCGAAACGCAGGGCCTCCCCGCCTTCGAACAGCAGCATGGGAATGCCTTTTTCCTCGGCGGCCTGCCTGAGTGAGCCATCCCTGATGGAGGAATTCAGTACCACCGGCACACCGAAGGCCCTGGCCAGCGCCGTGGTTTCCTCGTTGTCCAGGTGGGCACGGATCTGCGGCAGGTTGCTGCGGTGGATGGCACCGGTATGCAGGTCTATGCCGTGCGTACACTTGCTGACGATCTCGGTCATGAAAACGTGGGCTACCTGCGAGGCCAGGGAACCGTTTTCCGAACCGGGGAAGCAGCGGTTGAGATCGCGCCGGTCAGGCAGGTAGCGGGAATGGCTGTTGAATCCGAAAACGTTGACGATAGGCACGGCAATGAGGGTGCCGCACAGGGTCTTGCGGTTCACCACCTTGCGCGCGAGCAGGCGCTTGATGATCTCCACCCCATTGATTTCATCGCCATGGATGGCCGCCGAGACGAACAGCGTTGGGCCAGGGCGCCTGCCACGCACCACTTCCACGGGAATCACCATTTCCGTGTAATCGTGGAGCTTGGCGCAGCTGATCTCGATGCGCTTGCGGGTCCCGGGCCTGATGGTTTCCCCGGCAATTTCCAGTTTCTGGATGTCTCCGTCAGTCATTCATTGCAGTCCTGATTTGTCTTGGCCCATCTTATCCCTTTAAATACTCTCTTGCTTCCTGTTCCGACATGGACTGATTATGCCTGATGTACTGGCGGAAAAACTGCAGCTGTTTTTTGCCACCGAGCAACCCGAAGCGCGGCGGATTTTTCATGGCCGCGGACACTGCTACCCGGGATTCGAACACCTGTGCTTGGACTGGTTCGGTCCCGTGGCGCTCATCTCCGCCTGGCAGCCCCATGACAATCCGGAAACCCTGAAACAGCAGATCCTCGAAGCCGATGTAAACAACCAGGTGGGAAGCATCGTGCTGCAGCATCGTCATGTCGACCAGTCACCCGCGGAAACCCTGCATGGCCCGGACCCCGGACGCGTCATCGTGCGGTCCGAGGGCCTGCGTTTCGAGGTGAATCCCGGACGGCGGCAGAATGCGGGCCTGTTCCTCGACATGGGCCCGATGCGGGAGTGGCTGTTGGCCAACAGTGAAGGCAGGAACGTCCTCAACCTGTTCGCTTATACCTGCGCCCTGTCCGTAGCGGCACTGGCCGGCGGCGCCATGAGCGTCACCAACGTGGATATGTCCAGGCCCAGCATCGAATGGGGCATGCGCAACCACCAGCTTAACGGCCAGGACATGGCCTGCATACACAACGTGCCGCACAACCTGTTCACTTCCTGGGGCAAGCTAAAGCAGTTCGGCCGCTACGACCTGGTCATCATCGATCCGCCAGCACGGCAGAAAGGCAGCTTCGACGCCGAGCGCGATTACAAGAGCGTGGTGAAACGATTACCAAAACTGTGCAACCCCGATGCGACCGTCATCGCGGCGTTGAACAGCCCGTTCCTGGGCAGGGACTTTTTGCTGGAAATCTTTGCCAAAGAATTGCCCGACGCCCGGTTCGGGGAATGGCTGCCGGTGGCGACGGCGTTCGAGGAAAACGATCCTGACAAGGGGCTCAAAATTGCCCGCTATACCCTGCCTGCTTGATCACCGGTAATACGCCAGCGAACCAATCCACTGGTTAACGACCCCGGAGACCTCCGACATGCCGAAGGTGGCGTGGAACACCTGCTGGAACAGGAGCCAGCCAACACCTGTCCAGGTGTACTTGTTGATTGCGCCTGAAGCACGCCACTCCTGCACGATGATGGCGAGCGCCATCAGGTCGAGTGTGATGTACATCGGTACCAACGGGAAGTACGTGATCCCGAACGGCACCATGTAGAGGCGGTGGATGCCCGGCGGCAGAATCGGCAACATGGCAAACAGGATGAGCCGGCGGTGAACGTCATGGTTGCCCCTGTTGCGGATGGCCAGGGTGAACAGGAGACCGAAACCGGTGACTGCCATGTAACCAAGAAAGATGCCATGGTTCGGTCCTTTCGGCGATGTAATCCCGGAAGCGCCCAGGATGGTGATCAGGCAACCCATCAGGATGACGGCCATGGCATGGGCGATGGCGTACATCCCCAGGCTGCGGTGCAGCCTGACATTGCGCACGTTCACCAGTCCCGCCTGTACCACCAGCAGGATCATCCAGGTGGAGTAGACGAACCCGTGCAGATGCACGACCGGCGGTGCCGGCGGAAAGGTGCCGGTCGCCAGCGGGAAAAAGTAGGTCATGCCGAAGCCGCCGAAGACGAAGAATGCCATCAGCAGCGTCATCCAGAAGAAAAAGGATGGCCGGAATGTCGCGGAGGCGACGGGTGGAGCCGAAACGACCGTGCTCATGGGTGCTTCTCCCTCATGGCGGTATTGAATCTTGTTGTTTTAATGATACGGCGTTGGGCAGGATAACCGGCAAACCCGGTGCCGTCCAGACTGCAGGAGGACAGGATGGTGACTCTGCTTGAATAATCGACCGTCGCCAATGAAGCGGCATGCTCAGGGCATCAGGTGCTCGTAACGCCGGTCAGTCAACATTCTCATGAAGGCGACCAGGGCCTTGATGCGACGCTCATCCAGGGCGGGCGCCGACTCCAGCTTTTCCCAGTCGATATTGTCCGCGATCTCGGGCTCGCCCCAGGGCTCGCCGGTATCGGGATTGATGTCGCGGGCAGGCCCGCGCACATTGAACTTGTTGTAGAAACGCACCACGGTTTCCAGATCCGGAAACACGCCGTTATGCATGTAGGGGGCCGTCATGGCCACGTTGCGCAATGTCGGTGTCTTGAACTTGCCGGCCTGCGCCGGGTCGTCCACCTGCGGGTTTTCCAGCAGGCCGTAATCGAGATGATCGGGACCCAGCCCGTTGGCCTTGCGCAGCGCCACATTCACCGGCGTGGCGACATTGAAGTACTTGTAGTTCGTGAACAGCTCCCCTTCACTTTCGGCAAACGGCTTGAGCTGGTGACACTGGTTGCAATTGGTGAACTGTGGGGAGAAGAACAGGGTCATGCCCAGTTCTTCCTCTACAGTGGGCTCATACTCACCGCGCAGGTAGCGGTCGTACTTGGAATCGAACGGCGAGAAGAATTCGGTTCGCTCGAGTGCGGCAATGGCTTCCGTCATGCGCCTGTAGGCGACATCGACATCCTCGAAGATATCATCGCCCCACAGCTCCTTAAAGGCGGCAGGAAACAGCGTGTGTTCCTGCAAACGCTCCACCACGGCGGCTTTCGATGCCATCTGCATCTCGATAGGATTGAGAAAGGGACCGCCAGCCTGGCCTTCGAGGTCGGGCTCGCGGCCATCCCAGAACATGCCGCCAACGTAGTCGCCGTCCTCGTTGCGGTGAAACACCGGTGTCAGTGCCGCATAGGCCAGCGTCGGGGCGTTGCGGTCACCCAGTGACTTCATGTCATTGCCGACGGAAGCGGCGCGCCCGACCGGGCTGCCGCGCCAGTCCATGAAGGCCTGCGCGGGGTCATGACAGGAGGCGCAGCTCTGGGTCTTGTCGCGTGACAGGGTCACGTCGAAAAACAGGGCGGTGCCCAGATCAACGAGTTTCTGCTGGTATAACGGATCATCCTGCGCCACGGCGAAAGCGGGCAGGATCAGTGTCGTAAGCAGGAACCGAATGTACCGCATCACGCTCGCCTCGTACTCAGATGGTTGTCCCAGAACACGCTGCCGGTAGCAGCACTGTCGAGTTCAGTGACCGCGTCATGCAACGGGTCGTAATGGCTGATACGACCGGTACCCGCGGTATACAGGAAGCCGCTTTCCACGGCACAGATACCGCAACCGTCGCGTGAGCGCAGGGAACGCACCATCTCACCGCTGCGTGCATGCCAGAGGGTGATCAGGTTGCCTCGCGGACAGGTGGCGGCGAAATAATCGCCCGAAGCATCATAGCGAATAGAGCCGACATACTGTGACATCTGGCCCTGCTGTGGTTCGGGCGCCCATAGCGGCGTCAGGGGTTGGCCCTGGGTATGCGTGGCGATCAGTGGTGCGCGCTCGAACGGCTCTCCCTCGTACTGCATGCCCATGACCACTTGCCCAGCGGCATTGAGATCGATGTGGCGAATGCTGGCCTTGTGCCAGTCCGAATCGAGGGTGTGCTGTTCGAGCAGCTGGCCGTTGCCGGCATCGATATAGGCGAGTGAGGGCTGCATGGAGTCGATATTCAGCTTGGCCCGAGGCTGCTCAGGCGATGTCTGGATGCCGCCATTGGCGATGACGAGAACACCCGCCTGCTGCTTCAGCAGAAGTTCATGGGGGCCTACTCCGTAACTGGGAAACTCCAGGCTGCGGGTCATGGTGATACTGTCACCGTCGCGCACCACATCCCAGGCGACGATGCGGCCGCTGTCACCGTTGATGAACTGCCAGGCATTTTCGCTGGTATAGAAACGATCACCCGCTGTCGTGAACACGCCGTGGCCATACAGATGGCGGTCCATGGGAACGGTGATCTCCGCCAACCTGGCGCCGGTGTCGATGTCCCCAACCCAGAGGTAGCGGCCCGGACGGCGGGCGAGCACGACATAAATGCCCAACCCTTCATGAATCGCGATGTAGTGGGCCCGGGACGGCAGGGCATGCTTGAATACCTGGCTGACCAGACCGTTCGACTGACGGAACCCGATCACCCAGTGCCGGTCGTCGGCATCGGACGCCGCACTGAGAAACAACGGCGTTTCCCGGGCCGTGCTGACGGCAAAAGCCGGCGCGGCGAGCAGCCCGGTTGTGAGAGCGAGAAAGTGTCGACGCTTCAGGTTTCCGCCCCGGTCAGGAGCAAGGCTGGTGGACAATGACCGCTTCATGATCAGTACCCATCCAGCGAATTGAAGCCTAGATAAAGGTCGGTGTTTTTCAGGCTGGCCTCGAAGGCCTCGAACAGGGCATCAAGACCGGCGGCGACGGCGAGCAGGCGGGCGTGACCGCCCTCTGCCGCCAGTGCCGTGTCGAAAGCATCGGGCAACCCGTTGAAGGAGTCGTCAAGTTCCGCAAAGCGGGCACTGATCGCTGCCACGTCTTCCGGATACAGGACGGCACTCAGGGCAACGTCCTGGTTTTCGCTGCCGTTAAACAACTCCTCCAGCGCCTGCACATTGAGCCTGAGGTTTCTCAGGGAGCGGGCCGAGCGCCAGGATTCGGCGCGGCGGACGCGGGCCTGGCTGGAGGTCTCACCGATCACCTCTTCCAGTTTCTGCTGCTGGATGCGGCGCACGGTTTCGACCTGGGCCTTCAGGAAATCGATGGTGGCATCTTCGCTGTTTTCGAAGAATCCGCGGTCGTCTGCATTGGCGACCGTAGCCCGGAATTCATCGACCCAACGCGTATGCACACCGGTGGCAATTTCATCGATATTGCGGGCAATGGCCTGGGCCACCTGGCAGCGGAACGGGTCTGACTGCAGTGCTGCCAGGCTGTCGTCTTCGAACAACAGGCGCTCCAGGGCGGGAAACCCCTGCACGCCGACACTTTCCCGGGCAAAACTTTCCGGGGCCAGCACAGCGGGATCCTGTCCCGCTATCAATGTATCGAGCTGACGCGCGCCGGTGCCTTTTTCGTCCGGCCAGTAATGTACCCGGAAATTCCAGTTGAAATAGGTGATGGGCCCGAACTGGATGTGCTGCACGCTCTCCCAGGCATCAAGGCTGGCGTGGTAACCCGCCTGGAAAGTGGTGAGGGTGACCGCATCCGGCGCCTGGCAGAAGCGGGCTGCCGCCTCGGCAAGTCCGGTAGCGGCACTGGCGAAAACGGCATAGGCGGGAATCACCTGGTGGTCGGCCACGGCCAGGTTGACCGCGTTGAAGTCGTCAGAGGGTTGGCCGGCATCCTGGGCAGCAAGGGGCACAGAGGTCAGCCCGGTGATCAGAAGGCAGAGGAATCGTGTCATGGTAAATAATTCTAATTGAGAACGGTTCTCATTATAGACCATCGAGGAAGGTGATGACATCACCTCGTTCAGCCCCGTTAAGGTCCAGGTAAGCCTGTCTGGCCGGGGCGGCTTCGCCGTCATGCCAGAGGATTGCCTCTTGCAGGTTGCGCGCCCTGCCGTCATGCAGGTAGCCCCCGGTGCGGTCCAGGCCCCACAATGGCGGCGTGCGCCACTCGTTACCCGCCGCCGCGCCTTCCGCCAGATTGTCCGCCAGGCCGGGGCCCATGTCATGGAGCAACAGGTCCGTGTACGAGGTCACGATGCTGCCATCCACCTCGAACTCGGGCACATGGCATTCCGCACAGCCCGCTTCTGCAAAGAGACCCGCGCCGCGCTGAATGCTTTCAGCGGTGTAGTCTGCCGGAACCGGGGCCGGCAATGCCCTGATGTAGGTCAACAAGAGCTCCAGCACCTGCTCGCTCACCTCGAGGCTGTCGCCGCCGGCGCCGGCGGGTGCGGCCAGGCAAGCCACCTGCGCGGGCGTGCAGTCACCGTGAGCGGAATGCCGCACCGGGTTACCCAGACCAAGGTCAAGACTGAGCGCCCTGCCCGCCTGTTCGCGCAGGTCCGGTTGCGAGGCCTTCCAGCCGAAACGGCCGATGCGTCCATCCAGTAATCGCGGCAGCCTGCCTGAAATGCCGTTGCCATCGGCGTCGTCGGGATCAGCCAGTTGCTCGAGCATGCTCTCAGGGATGGTTTCCAGCAGGCCCAGGCCTGCCAGCGATGGCGCGATACGCAATGAAAGGTCATTACTGGCCAGCGGACCGTAATGCAAATCGGTTATCGCCACGGAAACGGAGCGTAGTGCCCCGGTTATACGCGGGTCGGACCAGGTGACGCTGACAGCTGCTTCCGCCGGCACCCCCGGGCGCGTGAACTTCTGCAACTGCTCGCCGTAAACCCCGTCGTTGATGTGTATGGTGCGCGAAATGTCGGCATCGCCCCTGCCGCCGCCGGGGTGACACTGGTTGCAGGAACGGGCGTTGAAATAGGGACCGAGGCCATCGCTGGCGCCGGTGGAAGCTGGCGCGAACACCCACTGTTTTTCAAACAGGGCCTTGCCGGTGACGTAATCCAGGGAGGACTGGGCGACCGAGAAAGTCGCCACTGAAAACAGAAGCGCAAAAAATATCAGATCAAAAAATGGCTTCAGGGTTGTCAAGGGAGTCGGAACCTTCGATGCTCACGTTTGTCAGCGCCAGGGCATTGATGATCTTTTCGATGGTGCGGGTTTCTTCCATCAGCGCATTGACGATGCGCGTGATCACGGCTTCACCCCGCGTATTGTCACGGCCGATCAGTACGTCGAAGGTATTGCCGCGTGCCGCTTCGTCAACAAGGGCGGTCATGGCGAATTCGGTTTCCTCGAGACGCGCCATCATCTCGGCATGCACGGCCGCGTCTTCCTGGCGCAGCAATTGCGCAAGCGAGGGTCCGGCAACGACTTCACCATTGATGCGGCGGTATTCCCCCATGAACACGTTGCGAATGCCGAGTGCATCATAGTAGTGGGAGTTATGCGTATTGTCGGAAAAACAGTCATGCTCCTCTTCCGGGTCGTTCAGCAGCAGACCGAGGCGAATGCGTTCACCGGCCAGTTCACCATAAGCCAGGCTGCCCATGCCGGTGAGCATGGTGGACAGTGCACCTTGCGTGCCCTTGCCCAGCAGGTCGTTGTAAGCGGCGCCCCCGTCCTGCCAGTTGTGCACCATTTCCTCGAGGTCGCTGACCAGTAGTTCGACAGCCGCGGCCAGATATGCACGGCGGCGGTCACAGTGACCGTTGGTGCAGTTGTCGAGCGAGTAGTCGGTCCAGGGCCGGTTGCCGGCGCCAGGATTGGTGCCGTTAAGGTCCTGCCCCCAGAGCAGGAACTCGATGGCGTGGTAGCCGGTGGCGACATTGGCTTCGACGCCGTCGAGCAGGTGCAGTTCCTCGGCCAGCAGTTGCGGGGAGATCACCGCCGCGTCGACGATGATGCCGCCGGCGTCGAGCAATTCGTTGGCGATGACGTTGGCGCTGTAGAAATAATTGAAATCGGATTCCGTGCCGTAAACCGGTGCCGTGTAATCGATCAGGCCCTCGTCCAGCGGCCATGAATTCACCCGGCCTTCCCATTCGTCCACTACGGAATTGCCGAAACGGAAAGCCTCGGTTTGCTGGTAGGGAATGCGGGCGGCCAGCCAGGCGTTTTTCGCTGCCTGCAACGTATCTGCTGCAGGCGCTTCGAGAAAATCATCCACCGTCTGCTTCAGGACCAGCGCGCTATCAAGGGAGTCACCGTAGGAAGCCCGCGCGATATCGATATAGGTCGCAATGATCGCGTCCGGGTCCACCGGCGCGGTTTTCTCGGGTAAAGCGCTACAGGCGGCCAGGAATGCGGCTATCAGGAACGGTATGGTTTTCTGCATGGTTAGTCAGCGTGTCTGATGACCTTGCCTTCTACCATAAAGATGACGTCTTCAGCAATGTTGGTACTGAGATCGGCGATGCGCTCCATGTACCTTGAACACGACAGTACATTGATGGCCGTTTCAGTATTATGCGGGTTTTTGGCGATTTCCTTTTTCACGACCGTGTACATTTCCCGATTGATCTGGTCCACCTTGTCGTCCATCTCGATGACCTCTTTGGCAAGGCTCATATCCAGCTTGACCAGGGCATCCAGTGATTTGCGAACCATGGTCCGCACCAGATCCGGCAGTTCGTTGACGAATTCCGGCAACGTCGGCAAGGGTTCCTCCTGCATCAGGTCGCGGGCACGCTTGGCGATATTGCTGGCAAAATCACCCATGCGCTCGAGATCATTGTTCACTTTCAGCACTACAACGATGAAGCGCAGATCCACTGCAACGGGCTGGTGCAGCGCCAGTATTTTCAGGCTGTCTTCCTCGATCTTCACCTCCATGTCGTTGATCATGTTCTCGTGCTTGAACACTTCATCGATATAGGAAGCTTCGCGATTGTTCAGCGCCAGGATCGCATTGTTGATCGCCGTCTCCACGAGGTTGCCGAGCTTGAGGACTTCCTTTTTCAGCTTCTCGAGATCGCGACTCAGATGTAACGACATGGCAGGTGTTTCCCCCTATAACCGGTATATTAGCCGAAGCGGCCGGTGACATATTCTTCTGTACGTTTGATCGCCGGGCGCGTGAATATGCGCTTGGTGACGTTGAATTCTATCAGGTCGCCCATCTCCATAAAGGCAGTATAGTCGGAGATCCTCGCTGCCTGCTGCATGTTGTGGGTAACGATGACAATGGTGTATTTCTCTTTCAGTTCGAACATCAGGTCTTCAATGCGGGCTGTCGAAATCGGGTCCAGCGCCGAACAGGGCTCGTCCATCAACAGCACTTCCGGCTCCATGGCCAGCGCCCTGGCGATGCACAGGCGCTGCTGTTGCCCACCGGACAGGTTGAGCGCGGAATCATGCAGCCTGTCTCTTACCTCTTCCCAGAGCGCCGCCTGTTTCAGCGATTTTTCCACCAGTTCATCGGTGGAATCCTTGTAGCCGTTGATCAGCGGTCCCCAGGCGATGTTGTTGTAAATGGATTTCGGGAAAGGGTTCGGTTTCTGGAACACCATGCCGATGCGGCGCCTGACTTCAACCGGATCGACATCCTTGCCGTACAGGTTTTCATTGGCGAACAGCAGCTCGCCATCCACCCGGCAGCCTTCCACGAAATCGTTCATGCGATTCAGGCAGCGCAGCAGCGTGCTCTTGCCGCAGCCCGAAGGGCCTATGATGGCCGTGATCTTGTTGCGGCGAATATTGAAAGACACGTCATTCACCGCTTTCTTTTCCGAGTAGAAAATACTGACGTTGCGCAGTTCAAGCACGGACTTCCTGTGCATGCCGAGCGCCTGCTCTTCAGCCATGGCGATTTCAGGAGACTCACTCATTACTTCAATCTCCGTTCTGTCTTGTTGCGAATATAAATGGCTGTAGCATTCATGATCAGCAGTACCGCAAGGAGAATGATGATACCTGCGGCTGCAAGTTCATGGAACTCTTCCTGCGGCCGGGATACCCAGTTGTAAATCTGTATCGGCAATGCCGTGAAAGAATCCATGGGGCCTTCCGGCAGGAAGGCAACAAATGTCAGTGCACCGATCATGATCAGCGGAGCGGTTTCGCCGATGGCGCGTGATAACGCCAGGATCACGCCGGTCATGATGCCGGGGAACGACGCTGGCAATACGTGAGACCAGGCGGTCTGCCACTTGGTGGCGCCCAGCGAATACGCAGCGTTGCGGATACCCTGCGGTACGGTTTTAATGGCCTCGCGGCTGGCAATGATGATTACGGGCAGGATCAGCAGGCTCATGGTCAGTGCACCGGAGATCAGGCTGCGCTCAAGCGCCAGGTAGCGGACAAATATGGCCAGGCCGAGGATGCCGTACACGATGGAAGGTACACCGGCCAGGTTGGCAATGTTCACTTCGATGACCTTGGCGATCCTGCCCTTGCCGGCGAACTCTTCAAGATACAACGCAGTGGACACTCCCACGGGAATGGAAATCACCGCCACCAGGCCGATCAGCCACACCGTGCCCACCAGCGCGGACTTGATGCCGGCACGTTCCGGGAAACGGGAGGGAAAGCTGTCCAGAAATTGCCAGTCCAGCCAGCCGAAGCCATCGATGGAAACCTGATACAGCAGGACGCCCAGCAACAGGACGCCGGACCAGGTAACAGCAGCGCAGAACCTGGCGAATACTCTCGCCTTGCGATGGCGCCGGACCAGGTTTCGGTGTTCTTGTTCAGTAGTTAACGGCACGCAACAAACCTTTCAAATATTACTCGTACACTTCGCGGAAGCGGTTGAGGATCACCTGGGAAACAATATTGATTACAAGAGTGATTACAAATAAAAGCGTGGCGACCGCAAACAGGGTCTGGTACGCAATGCCGCCCGTCGGTGTATCGCCCAGACTGACCTGCACGATATAGGCTGTCATGGTCTGGATGCTCTCGAACATGCTCAGTGACATGTTGGGCGTTTGCCCCGCGGCCAGGGTCACGGCCATGGTTTCACCAATAGCGCGGGAAATCGCCAGCAGGAATGAGGCCATCACACCGGACAGGCCGGCGGGAACAACAACACGTGTCGTCACTTCATAGGAAGTGGCACCCAACGCATAAGCGCCCTGGCGCAGGCTTTCCGGCACTGCCCGCAGGGCATTGTCGCTCAGCGTGGCGATCATCGGCAGGATCATGATGCCGACCACGATGGCGGCGCTCAGTGCATTGAACACCTGGATATCCGGTATCACGCTACGCAATAAAGGCGTGACAAACGTGAGCGCGAAATAACCATAAACCACTGTGGGAATACCGGCCAGCAATTCCAGCACCGGCTTGATGATCCGGCGTACCTTGTCGGAGGCGTATTCACTCAGGTAGATCGCACTCGCCAGGCCGGTGGGTATGGCAATGATGGCGGCACCGATGGTCACGATTAACGTGCCCCACATCAGGGGCAGTACGCCATAGGACGAGGGTTCGAACAGGGGGGTCCATGTTGTGCCCAGGAAGAATTCACCCGGCGACACGGTTTCGAAAAAGTTCAGGGTTTCAGACAGCAGCAGGATGACGATGGCCGCCGTCGTGGCAATCGAAACGAAAGCGCAAAGTCCAAGCCAGCCCTTGATCAGGAACTCGCCCCAGCGGATACCTGACTTCTTGATGGAAGCGGGTGCCCGCGGGACATCTTGGATCTCGGCTACCGGGGTATCCGTTTCTCGTTCTTGGGTCATGAAAAGCCTGTGCCGAAACCAATCAGGGCAGGTTGGGGATATTAGCCTTTAAATCACCAGAATTTAACAAAAATTCGTTAAGGAGTCAGAAAGCGGCGAGCTTTTCCCGGGATGACTGGTACATTTCCTCAGGCAGCTCGATGTAACCCACTTCGCTGGCCAGTACGCCGGCATTGTCGATGTAGAAATTCAGGAAAGCACGGACTTCCGGACGCGCCAGGCTGGCGGTATTGAGGTAGATGAAAATCGGCCTGGAGAGCGGGCTGTAAGTGCCGTCATTAATGGTGGTTGCGGTCGGAGTCACCGGGCCGTTGCCGCCGTCAATGGGAACCACCTTCAGCTTGTCCTGATTTTCCACATAGTAGGCAAAACCGAAGAAACCCAGTGCATATTCGTCCCCGGCAATGCCCTGGACGAGCACGTTGTCATCCTCGCTAGCGGTGTAATCGGGACGAGAGGCACCGGATTCACCGTTGACCGCTTCAGTAAAGTAATCGAAGGTGCCGGAATCGGTGCCGGGGCCGTAGAGCCTGATCGGGGCGCTCGGCCAGTCCGGACGGATATCGTCCCAGCTGTCCACCGTGGAGCCAGGCTGCCAGATCTTCTGCAGCTCAGCCACGGTCAGTGAATCAACCCAGTCGTTTTGGGGATTGACCACGATCGACAGGCCGTCGAAAGCGACCGGAATTTCGAGGTACTCGATGCCGTTGGCTTCAGCCTCCATGCTTTCCGATTCCTTGATGGTCCTGGAAGCATCGTTGATGTCGATTTCCCTGGCCAGGAACTTCTTGAATCCGCCGCCCGTGCCAGACACGCCTACAGTCACCCGTACACGCGGCGCCACAGCCAGGAATTCCTCCGCCACCGCTTCACTGATCGGGTACACCGTGCTGGAACCATCGAGGGTTACCACACCCTGCAAGGCACCAGCGCCGGCAGAGATGCCGGCATCTGCGGAAGACTCTCCACCACTGCCGCCGCAGCCAGCGATAACAACAGTGACGACTAACAGGGTGAGAGCTTTCAGTGATTTAAGCATAGTAGAAGTGTTCATTAATGACCGGTTCCTGAGGGTAGGGATAGACGTATTGCCGATGGCGCGCATTTTTGCATTACTCTATTAAGATTGCATAAAGATAATCATATCTTTTTCTGAATCGCTTAACCTGGATCAATAACGCCTCTCCAACGCCGGTTTCTCGCCTCCCCTCCCTGCTGATTGACGGTGCTTTCATGCCGTCTTAATCCAGTCTTTACCACAAATTTAAAACTTAACATACCCTTCATTAAATCTTAATAATTCTCTGTGACAATGCGCCGCAATTCACGGGCTCTGCTACAGCATGGAGACATCCAAATGAAACTAAAACCTCTTTCCCGGCTCAATCAGGCATTGATCGCAGCAGCTTTGCTGAATGCCAGCGCCGCTGTTTACGCTGCAGATGTGGAATTACTCGATATTCTTCTCGCCAACGGGGCCATCACCCAGGAGCAGTATGACGTCCTGGTGGAAAGGGACGCGATCAGCAGTGACGACATCATCGTGGCGCGGCCGAGTTCAGAGAATGCAAACGTTGAAGTCATTGACCTGGAAAATCGCATTGCTGCCCAGGTCAACGAGTATATCGACACAGAAATCCCGGTCGTAGCCAGCCAGACAAGCAGTGGTTTTCGCATGGCAACAAGGGATGGTAACTGGCGTACCGAGGTGCAGTGGCGTTCACAGCTGCGATTTACCACGCCTTACCGGTCAGACCCCAGGCAGGTCTCGCACTTCAACGCAGAAAACCAGAACAATTTCGAGGCGCGCCGGTTGCGCATGAAAGTTGGCGGTCATGGCTACCGCCCCTGGCTCAGCTACTATGCCGAAGTCGACTTCCAGCCCTCGCGTGATGTCGATGATGATGCCGAAGCTGCCAGCGCCAGGGTCATCGACTGGCGTCTTGATATCGCGAAATGGGACTGGGGCGGCATCCGGGTAGGTCAATGGAAGATTGACCTCAACCGCGAACGTGTCGATTCCTCGGGCAGGCAACAGTTCGTCGAACGCTCCATCGCCAACCGGGTTTTCACCATCGACCGCCAGGTTGGTGTCCAGGTCAGGGGCCATGTCTTCAAGGAAACGCCGGCAGATATGCGTTTTTACGCGGGCGTGTTCAACGGCGAAGGCCGTGGTGTGAACAACACTGACAACAACATGATGTACATGGGCAGGCTGCAATGGAACTTTATGGGCAGGGATCTGGACTGGCGGCAAACCGACGTCGAGTACACGGAGCGCCCCACCGGAAGCTTTGCCCTTGCCGGCATGACCACTACCGGCAGCTGCACCCGCTGGTCGTCATCGGGATGCGGCAACCTCGATGGCTTCGTTAGCCCTGCCAATGCAGCCCCGGACCAGTACGATATCGATCAGTGGGTCCAGGAATTTGCCTTCAAGTACCGGGGCTTTTCTGCCCAGCAGGAGTACCATCACAAAACTGTCGGCGACAACGTGAATGGCACCGAGTACGAGTTGACAGGTGGCTATGTACAGGCCGGTTATTTCTTCCACAATGTATTCCCGGAATTCCCGGAAGAGCTTGAACTTGCGTTTCGTTATGCTTTCGTTGATGAGCCAAACAGGACTGACCTCGTATTGGAAAACGAGCGCACGGAAACGACCTTTGGCGCCAACTGGTTCTTCAATGGCCACAATAACAAGCTGACACTGGATTTTTCCCGCCTGGATCTGGATGATTCTTTCCTGACCATGGGCGAGTCTGACAACCGCCTGCGCTTCCAGTGGGACGTGTCGTTTTAATTGAAATTACCAAACCGGTTGTGAACCGGTAACAGGAAACGGGATCTGGCGAACCAGATCCCGTTTTTTTATGGTGCAGAGGAAGATTCTGTATCCAGCGGCATCCTGAAGGTGAACGTGGAGCCGCTCCCCAGCTGGCTTTCTACCCCCAGGCTGCCGCCATGCTTCTCAGCAATATTCTTGACGATGGACAAACCCAGTCCTGTTCCGCCCAGGCTCTGCGAGCGCGCCTTGTCGACCCGGTAAAAACGCTCGAACACCCTTTGCTGGTACTGGGGGCTGATGCCGATACCGGTATCGCTGACCTGTAGTACGGCGCTGTCACCTTCCTTGAAAACCCTCACCGTGATAGTTCCGGGATCCGTGGTGTACTTGATGGCGTTATCGATAAGGTTATCAAGCAACTGGCTCAGGTTCTGCCGGTCAGCCATGACCATAATCTCCGTGTCTGGCAGCTCAGCATCAAGGTCATGTCCCTTTTCTTCGGCGACAGCCTGTCCGGCCCGCACTGCCTGCCTGGCCAGATCAACGAAGTTGATGCGGGTGAACTCCTCTTTGCTTTGGCTGCTTTCGAGTCGCGAGATGGTCATCAGGTCTCCCACCAGCTGCGACAGGCGCAGGCTCTGCGCATGCACGCGTTCAATAAAGTGCACAACGGTTTTGGCGTCAACATCTTCATCGCCGAGGATGGTTTCAGTCAGCCCGCGTATGGCAGTGATCGGCGTCTTCAGTTCATGGGAGGCATTGGCCACGAAATCTGTGCGAATACGTTCCAGATTTTTCAGGTCGGTGATGTCGTGCAGTACCAGGACGGCACCGATGGGCTCACTCGCGTCATTGCTCAGGGATGCTGCATAGATATCCACTACCATCTGGTCGGATTCACGATTCAGTCTCATCTGGGTCTTGATCACGGACTGCGTGGAAATGGCCTGGTCGAGGGCATTGAGGATTTCGCGATTGCGGACTTCCTGCCACAGCGGCTTGCCTACGGACTGCTTTTCGTTTACCTGCAGCAACCTCGCAGCCGCTTCGTTGATATGCAGGATGTTCTGGTCCATGTCGACGTCGATGACCCCCTCTACCATGCAGGTAAATACCGTGGACAGGCGGTTGCGGTCGGCGGTGACATCTGTGACCCGGCGCGCTGAACTGCGTGCCATCTGGTTGATTGCTTCTGCCAGTTTCTTCAGCCCCACAGAATTGCCTTCCGGGATGCGCCTGGCGAAATTTCCCCGGGATATCTCCTCGGCGACGACAGTCAACTCTTCTACTTTCCAGGTCTGGCGGGCGGCGAGATAAAAGGCAACGAGAAGGGCAATAAAGGTAATGATGGAGGCATTGCGGACGATGAGCATCTGCGACTGGCGTATCTCGGCGGCAAGCACAGTTTCCGCTTTGGCAACCCGAACGAAGCCGACGAACTGCCCCCGGCTTTCCACCCGTTTTGCCAGGTACAGGAAACTTTCTTCCAGGGTATAGCTGTAACGCTGGGCCCACCCGGTACCGTTGGCAAGGGCGCCCTGCACTTCCGGCCTCCGGAAATGGTTGTCCATGCTGTAGGGATCTTCATGGGAATCTGCCAGTACGACGCCGTTGTGATCAATGATAGTGATGCGCAGGCCGGATACTTCGGAGAGGGAATCCGAACTTTCCCGCAAACCCTGGTAATCCAGGTTGCCGATGGCAGGGCCGGCATACCGGGCGAGACTGTCGGCCGTCACTTCCATGCTTTGACGGAGGTTTTCCTGCGCCTGTTCACTGTTGCGCGGTAACAGGGAGACGGCTAACAGGAAAGTGCCCACAAGTGCCACGGCGACATAGCCCAGGTAGGTACGCCAGAAATAATGTGACTTCAGAAACATGGTTTCAACTTGACTCCTGGGCAAGACAGCTGCTCATGCAACGGCCCGGTCGTGCAGGAAGGGATTATAAAGCATGTGCACTGACAGTATGTCAGGCCAGATCCCTGAGACGGTAGCCGACACCCCGGATGGTTTCGATCAGGGGCGGATCTATATCCATTTTCTTGCGGATGCCCCGGATATGGACGTCGATGTTGCGGTCGACCACGACCACTTCATCGCCCATGGCCCGGCTCAGCAGCTGCTCGCGGGAAAATACCCGACCCGGATTGCTGGCGAGATAATGCAGCAACCGGAATTCAGTCGCCGTCAGCCTGACTTCCTTGCCGCCGATAGTGACCTCGTATTTGCTGGTATCGATGGCCAGGTCACCCACTTTCACTTTCTCGGTAGGAGGGACTGTATCCACCAGTTGGCCACGGCGAAGTACGGCCTTGACCCTGGCCACCAGTTCCTTGGGACTGAAAGGCTTGGTGATGTAATCGTCGGCGCCGACCCCGAGCCCGAGCACGATGTCACTTTCCTCGCCCTTGGCGGTCACCATGATGATCAGGGTGTTCTGGGTGGCCGGGTTGTTCTTGATGGTGCTGCAAATCTCGATACCATCCAGACCGGGCAGCATGAGATCGAGCAACAACAGGTCCGGTAATTCCTTTTCGACCAGCGACAATCCGAGCGTGCCGTTTGTTGCCGAATAGACGTCAAAGCCCTCACGTTTAAGGTTGTAACTCAGGACTTCCAGAATATCGGGTTCGTCTTCGATGATGACTATCTTTTTTTTGCTCATTGACTACAGTTATCGCAAGCAGTTTGGCCGTTAAACCTCGGAAAGCACAGGAGAAAAGAGTAGCATCAATCCGTTAAGGTTTTGTAAAGACACGGGAAGGATAACATTTAAATTAACCTGAATTTAATCTTTATCCGGGGGCCTGCACTGGCTGGCTTTCCCTTGCTATCCCCGACAGGCATCGGCCATAATGCTTCGCTGTTTTGTTCGGGAAAATCCCTGTTTTTTAAGATATTTTTATAAAGATGCCTTCGAAAGAAAAAGATGGCTCGCCGGTCATAGACGATACTGGCGCCAATGCCGCTCAAGCGGGAGATGCTTCAGGCAGCAGCGGCAGTATAGGCAGCAAAAAGACGCGTTACGAGACACTGGTTGGTGACTATTACGGTGACATATTCCGTTATGCCTTCTGGCTGAGCAAAAGCCGCCAGGTGGCGGAAGACCTCACCCAGGAAACCTTCCTGCGCGCCTGGCGGGCACTGGACAGCCTGGAGAACCCGGCCGCCGCCAAGGCGTGGCTATTCACCATCCTGCGGCGGGAAAATGCCCGGCTTTACGAGAAATACCGCCCCGAAACCGATGACATCGACGATTACTCGGTGCCGGAAACCGAAAAGCTGGAGCCCGACCAGTTGCTGGACCGGGAGCTGCTGTACAAGGCCATGGGGGAACTCGAGCCTGAATACCGGGACCCCTTGCTGCTGCAGGTCGTCGGGGGGTTCAGCGGTGAGGAGATTGCGCAGATGCTGGATCTGAACAACAACACCGTCATGACCCGGCTGTTCCGGGCTAGAAACAAGCTGAAGGAAGTACTGGATGGCGGGGACAACTGATGAGCCCCGGCGCCAGAACGTTGCCGCAAGTGCAGATGACAGACGAAGGTCCGGCAGCCATTCTGTCGGGAAATTGCGTGGCATTGGCCAATCACGCTGTGGCCAGAAGCCTGTGTAATCAGTAAACTTTTTTTGAGAGACCCGGAAAAATAATGAACGAACAACAATTTCTCGAAAGAGCCCATGCCAACCCGCATGATGATTCTGCAGAATTCCTGGCGGCTGTAGCGCAAAGCCCGCAACGGCAGCAACTGCTTGCCGAACTGCTTAAGTTCGATGGCGCCCTCAAAGCCGGCCTGGCATCGGTGAAACCACCCGCCTCGCTATGCCAGGCGCTGCTGGATATACCGGAGGGCTCACTGCACCCGGATAGCGGCGTCGCTGCAGCCAATGACTCGTTCTGGCGGCGCAATTTCCGTTATGCCGCCGGTCTCGTAATCGCACTGGGCATCATCGGCATCTATAACCAGGGGGAAGCCAACCCCCTTGAGGAAATGGTGTTCTCGCATATCTACAGCGAAATGGATTTTCTCGAGGATG